>Ga0315332_10000248_pt1 | contig 22399 bp, 13 predicted proteins | sample M110034915metaG_FD_203455 | JGI IMG/M metagenome (GOLD analysis project Ga0315332, IMG submission 203455) | Ammonia-oxidizing marine archaeal communities from Monterey Bay, California, United States - M1 100m 34915 | ecosystem: Environmental > Aquatic > Marine > Intertidal zone | place: USA...
TGTAGCTCCGAAACTTTTCAACAAGCTTTCGACGGGTTGCCGGTAGGTAAATACACGAGTCGCATCAACCTGCATGGCAGCTATCATCAGATCGTACATGACCTTGATTTCTTCATATCCGGCCACTGCCCCCTGTGGCTCCTCGGGCAATGTGGCTGGACGGGACTTCGGAACATCCAACCATTGTTCCTCTTTCGAAAGTCGCGTTTCAATGTCTCGAACCGACTGCAGGTACTCCCCCAATTTGTCAGCATCAATTCGGCCAAGTCCGCGGCTGACATCCTTTGCATCTTCCATGACGGCATCCAGAACGCTGCGTTGTTTCTTCAACATCAACTGACGTTGGGCAAGAGGAGTTTTGCCGTCAGAGAATAGTTTGTGATAGGCAGCAACTGGGGTATCCAACCCCGCCATCGGCTTGCCCTGACGATTCCAGGCCAAAGACTGCCCAGGCCCATGTCCGGAATTCTCAGCATCCTTGCAGCCAAGTTGAAGGGATGTAAATCGTGTCGCCAAACCCAACTTCTCGGCAGCAACCTGATCTGCAGAAACCGTGTTATGAAAACTTTTTCCGGGTTCCGCGTAGCGGTTGGCACCCGTCAGGTAAAAAGTACTTCCCCAGTGTGCTTCACTGCTGAACTGGTTGCTCAGATTCTGCAGCACCGTGATGTCGTTCTTGTGACGTTGCAGCGGTTTTAGACCACTCGGCAGTTCATAATCAGCTCCACTGATCGACTTGTCGGGAAACCAGTCATCTCGAGTAACCCCCCATCCGAAACTCAAGAACACCATTCGCTTGGCCGGGCGATCGACAGACGCTGCACTCGCAGAATTTCTCCGGGCGAGGGATTCAAGAGTTGGTAAAGCAACAACACCTGTACTGCTTCGAAGAAAACGACGCCGTGAAAGATTCATCCAGCTTCTCATTTCAAAGTCACACAAGTTACTTGACGAACCGCATGCTCAGCCCGCGTGTGGGCGACGAGTCACACAAGAACTGAAATGCGGTGGGTAGGGGGGGAAGGGAGCAGCACAACAACGCAAGTGATTCGGCGGCCTGCCCTCAAATGGTTGGACAGCATTATTTTCTCTTCTTTCAGCCTGATCACCAACCTGACTCGCAGCCCGCAATTCTAATGCAAAGATCACAAGTTCGCTGCAGGCCTGACGCTTTGATTCCCGGTCGCTGTCTTGTCAGTTTAGCAGGGTAACAAGACTCGGTCATCTCAATTACAGTCAGCAGCCGGGGAATCCAACTCAGCGATACAGCCCAGCCGGTAAAACCCTGAAAACCGAGTTGTTTTCAGGCTCAAGTACAACAAGACTTCCAACCTCTTTGCCCCACCGCGTGCATGCAACTGCGGAAGCAAATCGCCATGACCACGTATTTCTGCTCCTAACGCGGTTTGCTCATCAACAATTTATAATGTCCACTTCCCAGCAGATCATCAATTCGATCTCTTAATTCCATCGTGACTTCGACTCGATACTTACCACTCTTCAAATGAACGGTTTCGCCTTCCCGCAACCGCATGCTGAACAGCAGTTCCTGTGACCCCGGATAGCCACGCACAATTTCTCTCAGCTGACTGATCGTATCGCTGTCATGTTCTCTTTCGTCCAACCGCAGCCTCATGCCGTGTGTGTAGCGTGTATCGAGATCATCCAGCGGCGTCAATTCATCAATGATCAGGTTAGCTTCGTCCCCACCTCGGCGATCAACCTTGCCTCGTGCAAGGACGACGGCATCGGGCTGGATTCGATCTCCGACATCGACAAAACCTTTGGGCCAGACGATACACCTGATAGCACCTTGCATATCTTCAAGATCGAAGTTGGCATATTTCGACGGCGCTCCCACTTTGGCATTTTTGGTGTGCGCAAACTTGATCGAACTGATCATGCCTCCCAAGACAACTTCGCCACGGTCTTTGACGTCGCCCAGTTTGTCTGTGGTGTGAGTCCGAAACGTTGCCAGTTTTTTCTCGTACTCAGCCAGTGGATGACTTGCCAGGTAGTAACCTAGCACCTCTTTTTCGGCGATCAATTTGTCACGCTCAGGCCACTCTTCCATTTCTGGCAGAGGTGCTGCAACTGTTTCTGCACCACCAGCTTCCTCATCCTCAAAAGCGCCAAACAGGCTAGCTTGCCCACTCTTTTTGTCCGCTTGAACAGCTGCCCCAGCCTGAACCGCCCTTTCGATCACTGCGGTCAATTGACTTCGATGGGCATTGAATTCATCCATCGCTCCTGCTTTGATCAGAGTTTCAATGGCACTTTTATTACACGCGGCAGGGTCCACGCGTTCGCAGAAGTCGAAGATGTCCTTATACGGCCCATTCTTTTTCCGTTCAGTTTCAATGCTGATTGCCGTGGATCCGCCGCAGCCCTTGATTGCAGAAAGCGCGAAGTAAATGTTTCCCTCTGCAACTGAAAAGTCCGCAGCGCTGTGATTGACAGAGGGTGGTACAACTTCGATCTTCATACGATCGCAGTCTTCCATGTGCTCAACTAATGCGTCCTTGCGTTTAAAGTTGCGTCCTGAAATATCACTCGACAACAACGCCGCCATGAACTCAACCGGGTAATGCGCTTTGAGGTAAGCGGTTTGATAAGCCAATAAGGCATAAGCGGTTGAATGGCTTTTATTAAATCCATATCCAGCAAACTTGACGATCAGGTTCCAAATATCGTCGGCATCCTTCTCCGCGAGTCCGTTTTCTACCGATCCTGTGATGAACGCTTCGTGATTCTGGTTGATCAACGATTCTTTTTTCTTACTAATCGCTTTGATACAGGTGTACGCATTCGCCAACGGAATTTTCCCAAGGCGATTGAGGATTCTCATCACCTGTTCCTGATAGACCATGATTGAATTGGTCTCTTCAAGAATTTCCTTGAGAACGGGGTGTTTGTATTCGGGTTCCTGCCGACCATGCTTGATATTGACGTAATCATCGACCATGCCACCCTCAAGTGGCCCTGGTCGATAGAGAGCCGCGGTTGCGATAATGTCCGTAAAATGGTCGGGCTTCATCCTCAACAACAAGTCACGAATGCCACCGGACTCCAACTGGAAAACTCCTTTGGTTTCGCCACGTTGCAGCAGCGCGTAGGAAGCTTTGTCGTCGAGTGGAAACTTCAAAGGGTCGACAGCTTTCCCAGTGGTCTGCTCGATCAGCTGGACAGTACGACTGAGAATTGTAAGATTCCGAAGTCCCAGGAAGTCCATTTTCAGCAGCCCGGATGCTTCCACATCTCCCATCGGCCACTGCGTGATGACATCCTGTTTTCCAGGTACACGCCCCAGAGGCACATACTCGGTCAACGGCTTATCTGCGATCACCACTGCGGCAGCGTGGGTGCCGACATTCCTGGCCAATCCTTCAATCTTCATCGCCAGATCAAGTAGTTCCCGTATTTCCGGATCGCCATCGTAGGCCATCTTCAAATCAGCACTTTTGGTGAGTGCCTTGTCGAGCGTAATTTTCAGTTCATCCGGCACCATCTCGGTGATCTGGTTGACCCGCGCCAGCGGCACACCAAGTGCGCGTCCGGTGTCTTTAATCGCTGCCCTTGCGGCCAGCGTTCCAAACGTCCCGATCTGACAGACCATTTCACTGCCATAACGTTCTTTTACATAATCAATGACCTCGCCACGACGTTCTTTTTCAAAGTCGATATCGATATCAGGCGGTTCTGTTCGACTTTCATCGAGGAATCGCTCGAACAGAAGGTCGTACCGCAAGGGACACACATGCGACATGTACAAGGCATAACAGACGATCGCACCAACACCGCTACCACGGGCAGTTGCTGAAATCCCCTTGCTTCGTGCATGTAGCACAAAGTCCCAAACGATCAGGAAGTAAGTGGGATAGCCAAGTTTTTCGATCACATCGAGCTCGCGATCCAAGCGAGCCATCACCACATCACTTAAATCGTCACCCTTGAAGCGTTCTGGTTCATCTTCGTACCGTTCCTTCAGACCCTTGATACAAAGTTCCCGCAGATAGTCGATCGGTTGTTTCTGATCGGGACACTCGAAAGATGGAAAATAATACTTCCCAAGCTCCAAATCGATATCGACTGTATCTGCAATTTCCTGACTGCGAGCTACCGCATGCTCCAACCCCGGAAACTTTTCGTACATTTGATCAGGGCTACGGAGAAAGAACTCATCGTTCTCCATTTTCATTCGTGACGTATCGGTTCGATACCGGCCCGTGTTTATGCACAGCATGATGTCTTGTGCTTCTGCGTCCCCACGATCGACGTAATGGCAATCACTGGTCGCCACCAACGGCAGTCCCATTCGATTAGCGATTTCAACCGCGTTATCAAGCTGTGCTTTTTGAATGTCGACACCGTTGTTCATGATTTCGATGAAGTATCGATCATCAAAAACATTATGGAACCAACCGGCAATTTCTCTCGCTTCTTTCTCAACCTCTGCGGTATCGATCCCCTTGATCACAGTACGGCTGAATTCACTGCTGACACATCCGGAGAGGCAGACAATTCCCTCGTTGTATTTCTCGAGGATTTCCTTGTCGATGCGCGGCTTGAAATAGAAACCTTCGAGCGACGCGGCACTGGCAAGCTTGATCAGGTTACGAAACCCGGTACGGTTTTTTGCCAGAAGTGTGAGATGATAACTAGCTGCCTTGCTGCTACTGGCACCGCCTTTCTCGAAGCGACTTCCAGGTGCAATGTACGCCTCATAACCAATGATCGGATTGATGCCGGCCGACTTGGACTTTCGATAAAACTCCAACGCACCATGCAGGTTGCCATGGTCTGTCAAGGCCAGCGAGTTCATACCATGTTCGACACAACGATTGACCAACTTGCCGATATCGCCCGCACCATCCAGCAAGCTGTAATGGCTGTGGCAGTGCAGGTGTGTAAAAGGGCGAGCAGGAGCTGTCGTTTCCGTCACGATCTGGTTCATCGTCGTTCCTTCCTGAGTACGAAATGCAGTGGCATCGCGGTACGGTTGAGGAGTCTGGCAATCTTCAAGTCTGGTAAAGCTGGACCGGTCACCCTCTGGCGTCACGGCAGCATCAAACTGCCTGCCAGTTTCCAGTCCGTCTAAGGTAACGGACAGAAACCGGTTGGCAATCGTGCCGTCTTCGCAACCATTGGAGCTGTTGGGAGCCAAATTTTCGTTCCCCCTCACGACGATCAGACGGAGGGGCTGGCAATCCCGCGTTTTGATTTCCCCAATCGAATTCAAAGCAGTTCGGAAACCCGTATTTTGCGGAAATCGCTTGTTAATTCCGCTAGATAATGCTCACAGCGCCGTCAGCCTCGGCATCTCGTGGCATGACAACCGACCGAGCAGAGAACTGCAGCTCTGGACGTTGCGTAACCGGACTGCTGCCGACGCTCTGTGTGCAAACCCTCGTTTTTAGGGGGATAGTGGCGTAATCTGCGTCGATTGGTGTAAGCTAAGGGGCTTACGTTGACCTTGTAACCTGCGACTCGCGGGTCGAGGAATCCCCGCCAACTTTCCCACCAACGGATCGCCTGTTTCGTGCTCAAGTTCGTACTCTCACCACTCCGTCTCTGCGTCGGCTGGAGCCTTTCCCCTCGGATCCTGGGCCTGACCGGTGCCGTCATGCTGGTTCTGCTCCGGCTTACAGTCGGTTGGCACTTTTACAGCGAAGGGATCGACAAGAAGGCCGCCGGAGACTGGACAGCAGCGCCGTTCTTCGCGAACGCTAAAGGGCCACTGGCCAATAATTTCCGGGAACTAGTGTGGGATGCCGACGGAAAATTCCGCCTCAATCGTGCTGCCGCGATGCAAAATTGGGCTATTTTCCGCGACGGTGTTGCCAACCATTACGGGTTCACAGAAGCGCAGAAGGGCCAAGCCCAAGCCAATTACGCCAAGGCAGTTGAGCAATATGATTGGGTTTTGGCCGAAAACGCCACTGACCTCGAAGAATACGCCCTAGGCCGAGAACGCATCGCGAAGCTCGAAACAGAAGGTCAGGAAAAAGCGGTTCGCGATGGGGTCGCCAGCCTAGGCGGACAAAGAGACACGATCCGCCGAGAATGGAAACAAAAAGCAGCCCCCACACTGGCACAAATTGATGCCATTTGGGCAAATTACGAGGCTGACCAGAACGCCTTGGCAACCGGACCCCAAGCTGAAGCAAGCCCTTACTATCGCCTAGTCCGGCCCCGTACAGAGCGGATTGACACCAGCGTGATCGACCGGTTCGTTCCCTACTTTGACATTGCCATCGGATTATGCCTGCTGCTGGGCTTCTTCACGCCCGTAGCGGCGTTGGCTGCAGCAGGTTTTCTCGGTTCTGTATTCTTGAGCCAGTTTCCTCCCACCACAGGGCCAGGTTCGAGTAATTACCAACTGATTGAGTGCATGGCCTGCTTGGTACTTGCCGCGACAGGCTCGGGTCGTCTCGCCGGACTCGACTACTTCCTGCATTTGATCGTTCGCAAGACTTGGGGCGGTCAGGCCCCGCAAAGCTGATCCATCACCTCACCGAACTAAAACAAGACAAAGCACACTCGAAATAGAGGATTTTTTTCATGGTCGATAAATTATCAGCTGATCAACGTGACGTCGGCGAACACAACTATTACTCCGCAGTCGGCAGTTATTACGATGTCAACCGTCGTGACTTCTTACGTGGCATTGTCGCTGCGGGAGCTGTCAGCGGGGCTGGACTCGGTGCCGCTTACTTCGGGTATGGCAAAGTCAAAGACCCTGTCCGGGTGGCAGTCATTGGAACCGGCGATGAAGGCAACGTACTGATCGGAGGCTGCAACCCCGAGTACGTCGATGTCAAAGCGATCTGTGACATTCGTCCCTTCGGACAACACCGCGCGTTTCACGGCGACTGGTCCAGCCCATCAGCTCTCGGACGTCGTCCGGGTCTGATCAGCGTTGCTGGCTACAAGGATGAGGCCGAAGCAAGACGAAATGTCAAAGTCTACGACGGTAGCAATGGCGGCATCATGGCCTGCCTGGACGATCCTGACATCGAAGCCGTGATCATTGCTTTGCCCCTGTGGCTGCATGCCCCTGTGGCTGCTCTGGCCATGGAACGGAAGTTACACGTTCTGACCGAAAAGCTGATGGCTCATAACGTGGCCCAGTGCAAAGTCATGTCGCGAATGGCCGCAGAAATGAAAGATCAAGGCGGGAACCCAATCCACTTGGCAACCGGCCACCAGCGGCACTACAACGTCAAATACGACAACGCAATCAACTTGATCCGTTGGGGATTGCTTGGGCAGCTTCACCATATCCGAGCCCAATGGCACCGTGGTAACTTGCCCGGTGGCGATAGCTGGAAGATGCCGATTCCCGGTGGCGAAAAAGATGCAAATGGGAAGATGATCGACAAGATCGCTGGCGACATCCGAAATCGCCAGTCGAAACTCAAAACCGCCACCAGCCCTGACGACATCGTGCGACTACAAGCTGAACTCGCACAACTACAGGCATGGGACGCGGATAAAAACATCAACCCCACGGACTTCGGTTACGAAGACTTCACCGCTGGGGGAAGAGTGTTCTCATCCATGGACGAACTACATCGCTGGAGACTGTTCGAGCGAACAGGCGCTGGCTTGATGGCCGAACTCGGTAGTCACCAACTCGACGCAGTCAGCATTTTCCTGAGCTCACTGCGAAACGATGGCAAGAAAGTCCATCCCCTGAGCGTTCATGCCGTCGGCGGACGACACATCATGCCCGTCGATCGTGACGCAGGAGACCACGTGTACTGCATGTTCGAATTCCCCGGACCCGAGTACTCGGAAACCTTCGACGTGGGTTACTACGACAAAGTCGAAAACTACCCCCCCAGCACCCTAAACAAACAAACCAAACAATGGGACCGTGCTGAACCATTGCCAGGTTATGAAACAGATCCAAACAAAAAGGTCGTCGTGACCTACTCGTCAATCAACGGCAATGGCTTTGGTGGATGGGGCGAAGTTGTGATGGGAAGCAAGGGAACTCTGGTTCTTGATAAAGAAACGGACGTACTGCTGTATCGCAATAGTGACACAAGCAGCAAGGTTGGCGTTGCAAAACAGAACGGCGGTTACGTGCTGGACACCAGTGCCAGTGGAGATTACGCCGCACCAGTTGCAAAAGCAGCAGACTCCGGACCCGTTAGCCGAGGCTATCGCGAGGAAATCGAGCACTGGGCGTACTGCATCCGCAACCCCGACAAAGAGAATCACCCCCGTTGCTACCCCGAAGTGGCGATGGGAGATGCCGTCATTGCTCTGGGTACCAACGTCGCCTTGAAGAATGCAGCTGCCGGCAAAGGTGGGCATTTGCAATTCAAAGAGGAGTGGTTCGAAGTCGATAACGACGCGACGCCAGATGGTAGCGAGATCGCGACCGAAACTGCGAGAATGCAGAAACCTGTCGCCTAGTTCCGAAAACTGGAAAACCAATTTCGAAAAAATAAAACGGCGTGTGGAAGTCTCCACACGCCGTTTTTCGTTTGGTTAGCCATGGGCCGCGATCACGAAACTAAAAGCCCGTCTCTGAAGTCGCACCCCTGCTGGACTACTCCTTGGCTGGTGCTTCGGCGGCTGGTGCTTCGGCAGCTGGTGCTTCGGCAGCTGGTGCTTCGGCGGCTGGTGCTTCGGCGGCTGGTGCTTCGGCGGCTGGTGCTTCGGCGGCTGGTGCTTCGGCGGCTGGTGCTTCGGCAGCTGGTGCTTCGGCGGCTGGTGCTTCGGCAGCTGGTGCTTCGGCGGCTGGTGCTGGTGTTTCGACAGCTGGTGCTGCGGCACCCGAGGTCACGTTACTATCACTGCCAGTCACATTCGAGTCGGTTGCGGGTGCTGGATCCACGGATACATTTACTTCGGGCTGAGCTGGTGGCTCGCAGCCAACAGTGAAAGCAACAACAATAGCAGCAAGAACCAGAATCGACTTATTCATTGGAGGGACTCCGTAGACGGGAAACAATCGAGAGATGTTGGGCATCAGGCACGCTCGCTTCGCCCAGTTAACGTTTACATAGTGGAATCAGTCTGACGCGAAATGAAAGGGGATGACCGAAATAATCCGATTCTTTGATCACTTTGGGTGCGGGATTGGGCAACATTTAGCGTCATGGGTGGAGTTGTTCGACCTCAGCCTCCGATGGGATCAGTACAGCTTACTCAAGCCCCAACCTTAACCCAAAACGCGTGATTTGCCATGAGTGCATGCCAATCCCTGCCAGCGGTCTTAATCGTCCTTGCCACCGTTACCTCCCCCTTGGACGGAACATGGACCCAAGCCCAAGACGCAACACCGGTCGAAGAAGCATCCTCCAGCACTCAAGCGGTTCGCGTTCAGGACACGGTTCCTGTCGAGGAAGTGAAACCTGATAAAACTTCCGAAGTGGCAGAGGCAAATCCATTCGTCCCGGCAACGACACCTCCCCCCGAACCGGCTCCCCCAGCCCAACCAATGACCTCCAGCGACCTCATACAAAGTCCAGCCGTCATGCCGGAGGAGATTGTCACGCCGATCGCAGAGGAAGTGGTGATTCCGACTGGTCCCACTGCAGTGGTCCGTGTCCCCGCAGCACCGCCTGAAGTCTTTTTTGACAGTCCGGCTCCGAGCCAGTCGGACCGGCGAATTTCACAGGAAAAAGTCGCGGAACTCCGGCAGCAAAGAGCTCTTTACCGTGCAAATCAGCGTATGGCTCGGATGGAATACAACCAGTGGATGGGTCGAGAGCCCCTCCGCCCTCGCTGGAGCCCGATGCCAATGATGAATAGTCGCTACGCACCACCGACCATTCTTGTGCCGGTTTTCATCAACCCTCGCTAGGTCGAGCCAACAGTGAGTTAGAAGTCAAAAATCCACCCTCCCTTTTTTGGCTTCTTACTTTGCGGCTCCTGTTTCTGGTTGTCAGGTCCTGTTCCCCACCCTCCGCAGGTCCTGTCCTCCAGCCTCTCCCTCTCCCGAAACTCTCCGCCCTCCCGATCCATGGTTCCATACCAGCGGGCAGCATGAGCATTTCGGGAGAGGCAGTAACCGGAAACTCTCTCTCACAGGACATTCATCGCTCGGTGCCACCACTTGCCTGAATCGTGATGAGACAAGAACAGCATCGATGTATTGGGCGCAGATCGAATATCGATCCGTCTTTCTGCCGCTTCTGAGCAGTCGTTTGATGTCGCGGTAATGCGTGGTAACAAGATCGACGCGAAATGGCCTTCGAGGCGTGACTCACAAGTCCATCTTGATCACGATTTTTTCTACGCGTGCAACCAGCATCGGCGACCACGGCCCGACGAAGATCAGCAGAACTCGAATTCCGAATTCGCATAGAAGCCTATGCTTCATTCAGCGACTCACGATGAGGCCGCGTCTACATCATGACCGTTGTCAGATTCAGCATGACACGTGTTTTTTTCTTCAACACCCTCTCGTTGATTACTTCAAAAATCATCCCAAGCGATTGAACAGTTGTCTCCATCATGGCTACTGAACGCTGGCGCAAGTTCCTGCGGTCGTCGTCAACAGTAAGTTTCACCTTCAACGCAGTTCTCACCCTCATGGTCGATGATCGTTCCTGAACCGCTTTTTGTCAGACAAACTTGATAACGAACCCAGCCTGATCACAAACAGAATGATGATGCAAATTTTACCATGTGATCGTGGTCCTCCAATGGAGGTTCAAGTTTGGTTCACCTGCAGAACGGTGGTGCTTAGAGTGCCAAGTGTCTTTTTTTCAGAGGCCGCCCTGCTTCTGTTTTTTCTGGGCCAACACGATAGCCTCTTCCTGAAGCAGCACATCGTGCAAATTGTCTAATAGCCGACCGTGGACAAAAGGGTTTCCCTTTGAGAGACATCCCAAACATGACTCTTATCAACTAAACTCAAAAGGCACGCGAGCAGCATGGATATCCACGGAATGCCTCCTCTCGACGTTGCCGTGCCATGATTAAACTCCATCGTGAACAGGAACATCACTTCAATGAGCATTCAACATTCCATAGTTTGGTCCCTCATCCCTGGGCTTCTCCTGCTTGCGGCACCCCTGTCCGCTGCCGATGCCTTCACGCTCAAATATGACATCGTTTACGGTACCGTCGGTGAGACAAACTTGTGCATGGACATTGCTTTTCCGACCCAATCCTGCGGTCCCATACCCTGCGTTGTGGTGATTCACGGTGGAGCATGGACGCTTGGAAACAAGTCAATGCACACCAACGAGATCAAGTACTTTGCCAAGCAGGGCTATGTTTCAGTGTCCATCGGATACCGCCTCGCTCCAGACCATCGTTTTCCCGCCCAGATCGAAGATGTAAAGTGCGCGATTCGTTATCTGCGTGCAAACTGCAAGAAATTCAACATCGATCCTGACCAAATTGGTGCCGTTGGTTTTTCAGCCGGGGCACACCTTTCAATGATGCTCGGGACCATGAACCAAGAAGATGGGTTTGAAGGCAAAGGCGGTTGGCCCGATGAATCAAGCAAGGTCCAAGCAGTCGTCTCATACTATGGGCCTACGCAACTTGATGCGAACGACATTCCCAAGGAGAGTGTGCCACTGGTTTCAAATTTCATTGGTGGTTCACAAAAAGAAAAACCCAATGCTTATCGCCAGGCATCACCGTTGACTTACGTGAGTCCCGAAGATGCCCCCATGCTGCTTTTCCATGGGACCAGTGACCCTATCGTTCCCTACAGCCAAGCTATCAAGATGGTCACGGCAATGACACGCCACAACATCCCGGGTCGTGTCGAACTGTTGATGAATGCCGATCATGGCGGCAACTGGTCAGTGGAGGAATTAGCACGCACGAAAGATGCCACGTCAGCTTTTTTCGAGAAGCATCTCAAAAAGCAGTAGCCAGAATTGAACTTCACCTGGTCCAGTCATCAGAGGGCGTGCTTTTGCTCTCCAATAACACATTTACCTGAGCTTGTCAGATGGAATTCCTACTCTACCTTGCAATGATTCCGGCCTTGGGAATCACTGCCCAATGGATTGCATGGCGAACGCGTTTACCCGGCATACTTCTGCTGCTTTTGTTTGGAATGGCACTAGGTCACTTCATCGAGCCTGATGATTTCTTACAGGATCTGACTGGGGGAAATAATCTTGCGGGTCCACGCCTGTTGTTTCCACTTGTATCACTTTCAGTCGCAGTCATCATGCTGGAGGGTGGCCTGTCACTGAATCTCAAGGAATTGCGTGAAGCGGGTCATTCAGCGTTTCGCCTGTGCACCATTGGAGCGGTGATCTCATGCACCGGTGTCACAATCGCAGCACACTACATTCTCGAATTTGGCTGGCGTTTGAGTTTGCTGTTGGGGGCAATTCTTGTTGTGACCGGTCCTACAGTCATCGGGCCGCTACTGCGACAAGTGCGGCCCAGTAAACGCGTTGGCACCACGCTGAAATGGGAAGGCATCGTGATTGATCCCATTGGTGCCGTCTTGGCCGTTCTGGTCTTTGACCAATTAATGATGCATATCGACCAGCCGAGCCTTGGATCAGCAGCCTTCATGCTTTTTGAAACCGCCGTGGTGGGCACTGGACTGGGCATTGGGGCTGGTTTGATACTTGCATTCGCATTTCGTCATTACCTGATCCCAGACCATCTTCAGGGTGTTGCATCTCTGGCCATTGGCTTGCTCATATTTGCGGTCAGCGACCACATCGCTAGTGAATCTGGTCTGATTTCCGTCACTGTCCTTGGCTTATGGCTTTCCAACAGCAACAGTTTGAATGTTGAATCCATCATTGAATTCAAAGAGAACTTGCGGACACTGTTGATTGGGTGTCTCTTTATCGTGCTCGGCTCGCGGGTCAACATCGACGAAGTGATTTCCATCGGACTTCCCGGGCTTGTCTTTCTTGCAGTTCTGATTCTTCTGGTTCGCCCCGCGTCGGTTTACCTGTCGCTGATAGGAACTTCGCTGGACCTGCGTGAGAAAGCTTTCATTGCGGGAATGGCCCCCCGGGGAATCGTAGCAGCGGCCGTCAGCAGCGTATTCGCACTTCAGATGGAATCGCTACCCGCAGACCTGACGATCGAAGATGCAAATCATTTGGATACAGTGACGTTCCTCGTGATTTTTGGAACCGTGGCCACCTATGGTTTCGCTGCTTCTCCTTTGGCAAAACTTCTCGGTCTTTCGCGGGAGAAAAATGACGGGATATTGATCGCGGGATCCGATGCTTGGACTCGCGATTTTGCACAGGAATTTAAAAAACTTGGCTTGCCCGTTCTACTAGTGGATACCAACTACAACAAGGTGGCCAAAGCAAAAATCGCGGGACTCGACGCGATCTGCGCCAACATCCTCAACGAACATGTCAGAGAAGACCTTGAGCTGAATGGGATCGGAAAACTAATGGCTCTCACCCAAAACGATGAAGTCAATTCACTTGCTGTACGGGAATGCCAGACACTTTTCGGCAGTGCTAATCTCTATCAATTAACATTCCGAAAGCAAAATCGACACAGTCAACGTGGACTGACACGGAACCTGATGGGGCGTGAGCTTTTTGACTCAGAACTTACTTACTCAAAAATCGAAGACATCCACGCGGTCGGCGCTACCTTCAAAACTACCACGCTTTCTGAAGACTACACCTATCGTGATTTCCTTGAGCATTATCAGAACGGTGCCAAACTGCTGTGTGTGATCGATGAGTTTAAAAATCTTTCTGTCAACACAGTGGAACACCAACTGCAACCCATCGCGGGACAAACCATCATTGCTATTGTCTCATCCACGGTGATTCCTGACAGTCATGAGGCAAAAAATCCTAAATCGGCGCCACTCATCTAGACCTGAGGGTCAACCAAACCAGCTAGAGTGAATAGCGATGCAAACTAAACTCACCGACCGAAACGTGGCGTATGCACTCATAGTGATCGCCGCTGTGACATGCACAACCCTAGTTCTGATGGGTCGTGTTTGGTGGTGCGAAGTGGGTGATTACTCGCCATGGTCTTGGGACATCTGGAGCTCACATAATTCACAGCACCTGCTCGATCCCTATTCGTTGTCACATTTCCAGCATGGCATTGGCTTATTGCTGCTGCTGCAGCTTTGCTGTGGTCGTTGGCTTTCGGTTCAAATGTGCACTGTAATTGTGGCTCTGATCGAAGCGGCGTGGGAAATCGCGGAAAACACCTCATGGATGATCAATCGCTATCGAGAAGCGACCATTTCGCTGGATTATTTTGGCGACAGCATCATGAACTCGATGAGCGACTATGGCGTCTGCTTGCTTGGCGTGCTGCTTGTCAGAAAGACCAATTGGAAGCTGGGCTTGGTTGTGTTTGTCGCGTGTGAGATTGGAAGTGTGCTATGGATACGCGACAGCCTGATGCTGAATATCCTGATGCTGACCTATCCTGTGGAAGCCATCAAATTGTGGCAGGCGCCCTAGCCTAAGAGGCCGAGCGAGTGAAGCACTGCAACATAAGTGCACACCACCGACAATGGCCCCCGAGGTTAGTGTCGTAGGCACCTCCCCCTCGGATGTCGCTTGCCTTGTGAAAAGAGCCGCGGACAACCCGCAATGAGCGTTGGGCAATGAGCGTTGGGCAATGAGCGTTGGGCAATGAGCGTTGGGCAATGAGCGTTGGGCAATGGTGTGCCACAAGCTGTGGTTCTATGAGCTCTAGCACTACGATTTTGACCAGTGCGACCTGACGGCAGCACGAGTTGAGATGACCGAGACCTGTCTGAGCCCTTAAGGCGTGCGACGAACCGCTTTAAGAATGCTCTGCAGGAGCATCCCACGTCGTCGTCCAGAGAATCTCGGCCGCATCACGTTTTCGCGTTGATCAAGCCAAACTTCTTCCTCTTGATAGGAGCCAGTAAACAGGCGTTGCCCTTCTTGACCTTGAACTACGAATTGATCGCCTTCGATATTAATTTTATGCACCTCATGGGATGGCTTATTAATTCCCTCGTCCCCACTGTTCCACAACGTTTCATACGTTGCTTATCCAAGAGTGTGCGCAGAAAACAGAAAAGATTCTGAACTCTTCCCGTCTCTCCTGACTACGGTTCCAGGCATCCTCAGCCCAGTTTTTCAGCAAGCCTTGTTGTGCATCTTGAAGCAACTATGCATCGTCGCTGTCAACCATGGTTCATCCCAGTCGATCCGCGGAGTCAATGCTACGGTCGTTCGTATCAGCTCCCACAAGCTGACGTGATGGCATTCTTGTAAATCAATGCCCACTTTTCCTCGCAATTTGCAACTTTTTTTGTATACCTGACGCAACACACATCCCAAACCCCACAGGAGTGGCAACGAGGGAAAGATAGGCAATCCGTCAACAAAAAGCGACTTCCGATCCTCTAGTCTTAGAATCCCCGCCTGCCCACTTGAGTTTCTTTGCAAACCCAAACAAGTTGCAAGCAGATTGCCACAACTAGCTCATTGGGCAACCGATGAAGAATGCTGCTGGCGTACCAACAGCATGGTTGCCTCCCTGCAATAGTCTTTTGTTAATCAGGAACACATTATTGGGGAAACAAAATGACCAACAAACAGGTCTGCAATGAGTTGAATCTGGAACGAAGTTCAATCCAAAGTGGTTGGAGCCCCGAAGAGAAAGAACAGAGACGGCGTATGGCCGGGAACAAGCAACTGCAGCTCAAGCAACTGATGTTTCTTGCTGCAATTGCGACACAAAAAATTAGGCGGCCTGCACGACCGACAGCACTCCTGGCCTGAACAGCGGGCGTTCGGTGGTAAGAGCAGCCCTAAACCGCTTTCGAGTGACGAGTGGACTACGAGGCGTTGCTATCACTCACGCCCCGACCACCGGAGATGAGTGACCGGTTTGGGCAGATTTGTGCATATTGCATGTGAGATACGAGTCTTTTTACTACGATTTCGGTTCCACACTCGCCTTGCTTTGACGTTTGCAGCGTTCGGAGCAGTACTTCACCTCGTCCCAGCATCTGTGCCACTTCCGCCGCCAGGCGAAAGGCCGTCCACAGGAAAGGCAAGTTTTTGTGGGCAGATCACTTCTTTTGTTTTTAGCCAATGGTCTGTCCCTGTCTGCGTTTCGTCCAACAGGTGAAGCATGCCTGCTGGCAATCAAAATTGTGTCTTGGGTCTGAGGAATTCTTGCCCTCTGCCAAGTGTTTCACCGTGTTTACAAGCCCTTGGATCGCTGATCGATCTCGGAAAGAAGGGTAAAAAGCGAGCAAAAACGGTTTAGATCAGACCGTTTAGTTGGGATTTACGGCCCAAATCGACGCAGGGCCAAATTGCGGCAACCCTGCTGGTTGCACATATTGCGACGACTAGCAAAGATGGGGGGAATTGACGGATTTCCAACTTTCAACATGAGAGAGACAGATGAACACTTTGCGTGGATTGATCACAGGATGCATGGCTGTGGCCATGCTATCGTTCGCTGCCCCATCAGAGGCAGAAGCAGGCTGCTTCGGCTTTTTGAGTCGGTGCTGTGCCCCCGTAGATTGCTGCGAGCCAGTTTGCTGCGAGCCACCTCCACCCGTTGCAGTCACATGGTGCATCAAAGATCCTTGCACCTGCTGCAGTTACGAAGTCACTGCGTGCGTCCCAGCATGCTGTGCTGAAGCAGGTCCAGCATTGGTTTGCTGCCGCCCAGGCCTCTTTGGCCGAAAGATCATGACATTCAGTTTCGGTGATTGTGGCCACACGGTCGACGTAGTGATCACGGCTCACGGTCGCACGATCGTTCGAGACTGATTGCGGGCGTCAGAGAAGGTTTGAATGAACCTGACGCCCCCCACTCCCGCATCAATGATGAGCCTGTTCCCCCTTCCAGGGAGAGCAGGCTTTTTTTGTTGCCAGCCTCACGCCTCTTCGCCCACAGCCCCAAAAAAGAGGTTCGCGACCGTGAACATCCCTTTCCGAATAAGCGATTCCTGCTGATATCTCTCCAGAATACCGATTGACTGACCCGCGAACCGCGCTGCATCTCAGCAATTCACTGCCCAAATCGCACCCCTGAACGGCGTTAGACAGTTTCCGTTGACCAAGGTTCGCGAAAACCGATAGGATCTGCTGATCGCGAATCCTGCCTTTCAGTCAGGATTCGTCTGCAACAACACCTGACTGGGCATTCAAGGAAGAACCAGATGTCAGTGATTGAAACTCCATGGATGGATCGAAAAAGAACTGCGCGACACGGCTCAAACATTCGATGCCGTCATTCGTGGCCGCATCGAAACACCAACCGCATGTGCATTGGCATGCATTTCCTAGTGTGTATTGCACTATGGATCTACCCGCACAGCGCAATTTTGGAAGCTGCTCCACCGAGCCCAATCGGCCCCGTGTCGGTTCCAAGTGTGGATATGCTAAGAAAACCGGTGGCTCGTTTGTCGCCGGGCACCTTGGTGGCTAACCCACAACAATCGGGCTTCTCCAACGTGGTAACCATCGCCATGCCCCGGTTGGCAGCGGGGGAAATCAACAGCCTGCCCGAGTATGCCAAGCAGTATGCAGGCATGTTTCACTTCACGGCACTTGCCAATGTCCGAACGCTAACCAACGGTGATCGCACCGATTACCTGCTCGACCGTTTTGGCGTTGGAATTTCCATGAAGATCAATGGCCAGCTGATTGTGGTCACCCCCAGAACGGCAAACGAGCTGGGACTCAAGCTGGGAATGATCGAACGCGGAATCCTCAAGGGAAACGAGAAAGACTTGAATGGAATCACGCAGGTCGCACGCACAAGTCGTATGATCATTTTCGATATGCCAACCAACATGCTTGTCGATGACAAACATAGCAAACAAATCCTGCGTTACTTTGTCTGGGCATCCCCAGCGTCAGGAAAGCTCGGAGTTTTAGTTTGGTCACTCAATGACACAAAGAGCGACCGATACATGATCGCATGCAGCAACATGCAGCTACTGCCGGCCAACTACACAGAAGATCGCGCCATCCATGTGTCCAAGGGCCCCTTGTTATCAAACATTCCAACAGCCAACCGATTTGCCCTGGTTAAGATTCCACAAGGCACCTCAGTTCCCTTCTCTCCGAAAATGCGAACCGTCGCCACCCTGAGGACCCTGAACGTACAGCACCTGCACACCATGATGGCAGGCGTCAGTGAGTCCCTGGCGATGGTGCCTGCCATGCAACAGGCCAACAACCATTCGGCAACTCGCAAGTAGCTTCGTTTGCGTTCCATCGGTAGTGACACACCCCGGCCAGGGAATAGGTTAGAATCTTTGCATGAGCTCGGAACAAGCTCAGTCGTGTGAACCACTCGCGTCTGGCTGTTCAAAGAATGGAAGCTTCGAAGGTACAACTTCATCAAGTACATGGAGAGCAGGGGTCAACAATGCGAACACTCGCGGTTGGCGATATACACGGCTGTTACCACGCCCTGAAGACACTCGAGGCGTTTGTAGAATTTCAGCCAGAGGACCACATCATCACGCTCGGTGATCACATCCACCGTGGACCGGATTCCCGTTCGGTCGTTGAGTGGTTGATTGATCGCCATGGGAAGGGGCGTTTGAGTGCGTTAAGAGGCAACCATGAGTGTGTCTTTCAGGCCGCCATCATATCCGCGTCGGATCGTGAGACATGGTTGGGTTTTGGTGGTGACCAGATGCTGGCTTCGTACCACGTGCAAAGTATCAACCAAATACCAGTCGAACATCGTGCATTTTTGCAAAGCGGACTGAAGGACTTCTACGAAAACGACACTCATTTCTGTGTTCACGCAAACGCTTGCGAAAATCTGGCACTCAAGGATCAACCTGACCGCATGTTGTTTTGGAAGAAGTTTGTCGATGTCAAACCCCATCAATCAGGAAAGGTAATGGTTTGCGGACACACACCTCAAAGAAGTGGTTACCCTAAAGACCTTGGTCACGCTATCTGCATTGACACCGCCGCCGCACGAAAAGGCTGGCTGACCTGCCTGGACCTTGATTCGAGATATTGTTGGCAGGCGAGCGAAACAGGGAAAACGCGAAGTTTTTCGCTGGACGCCGCAAACCGAATTGCCATGTGAATTCGATCACGACGGCCACTCACGACAGAGAAAAACTTAACTGACTCTGATTAAAACGTGCACACATCAGCCACTTAAAACGCAGGATTCCATCGGTTTCGTCGGCATCTGATAAAACGCGGGCGAAGGGAGTATATTGCTGCAGCGGCAATGGTGGGGATTTAACATAAATGCCCCGCGGACGAGTGGCGGGCGTCAAGGGATCCCCTGCTACTACAAGCTACACCTACAAATTCCATTTGCGGTTATTGTCACGGATCGCCGCAGTACTTTCAAAACGCAGTACTTTCAAAATGCGGCGTTTTGATCAATCGTTCCCCGACCAACAATGAACACCTCATTGCGATGTAAAAAAAGCATCGCTGCTCCGGTTTGGAAAAAATACCATGCTGTCCATGACACTCCTCTCATTTCTGTTTTTCACCGGGCTTGTGATTGTTCTCACGTGGTGGTTCACCCGTGGGTCTGATTTGAACACCGATGAGGGCTACTTTCTTGCTGGCCGAAGTTTGACAGGCATCTTTATCGCAGGATCGCTGCTGCTAACCAATTTATCGACTGAGCAACTGATTGGCCTGAATGCGGGATCGTTCAATGATGGGCTATCGGTGATGTGCTGGGAAGTCATCGCTGGCATGTCACTTGTGGTTTTGGCTCTGGTGTTTTTACCGCGATACCTGAAGTCAGGAATCGCAACAATTCCACAATTTCTTGAAGAGCGTTACGGTCCATCAGTCAGGGCGTTGACGGCTGGTATCTTCATCGTTGCTTACATGTTGATTTTGCTTCCTTTCGTTTTATTCCTTGGTGCCCGTGGCCTCAATGGCATGCTCGATCTGCAGGAACTGCTGGGATTTCGAGATGAGTTGTCTGCCATTTGGGGCGTCATCATCTTCATCGCGGTTTTGGGTGGTGGCTATGCCATCTGGGGTGGAATGCGAGCGATCGCGGTCTCTGACACATTCAATGGTGCCGGGCTTTTGATTGGCGGCCTGATGATCACTTTCTTTTCCCTGCAAGTTATCGCTGGTGACGAGGGGGGGGTCATGGGAGCCTTTGAAAAGATCCAAGCAGAAGACCCCGATGCATTCAACTCAATTGGCTCAGCCGACGAGGACACCCATTGGCCCACGCTTTTTACGGGTGTGCTGCTACTGAACTTCTTCTACTGGTGCACGAATCAGCAAATCATCCAAAGAACCTTTGGTGCCAAGAATCTTGCCGAGGGTCAGAAAGGTGTTCTGCTGGCTGCTTTCTTCAAGATTCTTGCTCCGTTGATCCTCGTCCTACCGGGCATCATGGCCGCTTACCTTGTCCTCGGTATCAGTGACGCTGAGATGGTGCAGGCAGTAGAGGAAGATGGCAAGTTGATCGCAGACCGAGCCTATGGAGCATTGGTTAGTCGAGTCCTGCCGAGTTGGCTGCTGGGTTTCTTCGCAGCCGTAGTGGTAGGTTCGATCCTCTCAACATTCAATTCCGTACTGAACTCTGCGGCCACTCTCTTTTCGCTTGATGTGTACAAGAAATATTTGAATCCGAAAGCATCCACCAAGTCGGTTGTACGCTCCGGTCAAATCTGCAGTTTCGCGGTTGCGGTCTTCGCCGTGATAGCGGCACCTCAAATTTTCTATGGGCAGGAACGTATTTTTGGATTCTTCCAGACACTCAACGGTGTCTACTTTATCCCATTGCTTGCCATCATCATGGTCGGGATGTTTCACCATTTTGCAAATGGCATGTCTGCCCTGATCACATTGTTGGTTGGACTCGGATTGATGGTTATCGGCACCTTTTTCACGGGCGAAGACAAGGTCAATGAAATTGATGGTTGGTTGGCAGATACTTTTGTGAGTCCGTTCCACTACATGGGTGCTGTCTTTGCTCTGCTAATCGTGCTGCAATTGGCACTGAGTGCCATGGGCATGAAAAGAAGTGAACCTTACGTCCAGGAAGACAAAGGCCTGGTTGACCTGACGCCTTGGAAGCCAGCTCCCTTCGTCGGCGGAGCATTGATCCTGCTGGTGCTTGGGATTTATGCACTGTTTGCATTTTAGAAATATGCCGCACGCAGTGATCATTCACAATTGAATCAGTCAATCTCACGACTGCAAAACCTGCTCAACACGTCCTCGGGTTGAGCCCAAATACAAAAGTTCTGAGCCGACGTTACGACGCCGGAGGTCGATTGATTGAAATACGCGCAACATTCTGTCGCGGCATTGTTTCGACTTCACGAGGCAGAGCAAAACCTCACAAACTTGCTTCCTAATGCTAAAATTACGACGCGGCCTGAAACGCGGCGGCGTGGATCGGGAATGAAATACCAGAAGAAAATCACATCCCAAGCTCAACAATGAACTTCCAAAGTACCGCTGCAAGAACTTCCAACGGCTGTCTCTTTCTGCTGCTTCTTCTCAGTTGCCTGATCAGCCACTCGAGCGTGCTGGCAGCTCCTCAATCGCTCACGCCGCAATCAGCTCAACCCGGGCGTCCCAACATCATCGTCGTGTTCATTGATGACATGGGCTGGTCTGACCTGTCCTGTTTCGCAGGTAAAAAAGTCGAAACCGAGCACATTGATCGCTTGGCAGCCGAGGGGATTCGCTTCACCAACTTTTATGTCAATTCGCCAATCTGTTCACCATCTCGCGTTGCTCTTGCTACCGGCCAGTACCCGCAGCGTTGGCGAATCACCTCCTACCTGAACAATCGCAGATCAAATCATGATCGCGGCATGGCACAATGGCTAAATCTCTCGGCCCCCATGTTGTCACGACAGCTAAACCAAGCTGGCTACGCGACAGGCCACTTCGGCAAGTGGCACATGGGCGGACAACGTGATGTCGGTGATGCCCCATTGATCAGCGAGTATGGGTTTGACCGATCGCTCACAAACTTTGAGGGTCTCGGTCCGCGTGTTCTGCCATTGAAAGACTCATACGACGGACTACCACCAAAGCGCCATGACTTAGGCTCTGCCAGTTTAGGCATGGGCCCGATTCGCTGGCTGGACCGATCGATTATCACTGCTGAATTTACTCGCCATGCGATTGATTTCATCGACGAATCGGTTGCGAACGACCAACCGTTTTATATCAACGTCTGGCCGGATGATGTCCATTCACCTTTCTTTCCTCCGCAGAAGCTTCGTGCCGCATCTGACGGCAGCAAACGTGAACTGTACTATGCCGTACTCGACGCGATGGACCAACAGTTAGGACAGCTGTTTTCAAAAATACGCGAGGATGAGCAACTTCGAAACAACACGCTGATCATCATTGCGTCTGACAATGGTCACGAAGACGGGGCTGGTCAATCAGATCCCCTACGTGGTTCCAAGACATGGCTTTACGAGGGCGGCATTCGATCTCCGCTGATTGTCTGGGGC
>Ga0315332_10000249_pt1 | contig 22381 bp, 15 predicted proteins | sample M110034915metaG_FD_203455 | JGI IMG/M metagenome (GOLD analysis project Ga0315332, IMG submission 203455) | Ammonia-oxidizing marine archaeal communities from Monterey Bay, California, United States - M1 100m 34915 | ecosystem: Environmental > Aquatic > Marine > Intertidal zone | place: USA...
TGTTTGCATGGCTTGAATGGTACGTATGAAACCTTTGATGGTCTGCGAAAGAATCTGCATTCCTGCGGTTACCGGACAGCTGCGATTTCCTACGAGCCACATTGCCCGATTGCGATGTTGGCGCGTGAGGTATCCGAGAAGGTTGCCGCCCATCTGGCGTCCTCGCCTCGAAAGCATGGATTGGTAATTGTGGGACACTCCATGGGTGGCTTGATAGCTCGTGAGTGGACCAATAATCCTGCGTTGGAAAATGAGGCAATCAGCGGCTTGATTACCATTGGAGCCCCGCACTTAGGATCTGCATGGGCAACGTTGCCTCCGCTGATGAATCTATTTGCAAAGGGTGAGTTCGGAGTGGCAGACGTGAATGACGTGATCCTGCATACCCCTTCGAGTCCAGAGTTAAGGGACATAGCACCGGGATCAGACTTCCTTAAAGAACTCAATGCAAGAGACAATCGATCCGACGTTCGATACACATCAGTAATTGGTATCGGGAGTCCGATGGATGCCACAACTGTGGCGAAGGTTCAGCAGACGTTCCGCCAACTCGAGAGTCGCGATGGGTTTGTTCGTTTGATTCGCCCACGTATTGAGCCGCTGATGAACGGATTTGACGAGTTGGTTGGCGGGCGTGGTGACGGAATCGTTGCCGCCGAAAGCGCTGCCATGGGATCCACCAGCGATTTGGTAAGGGTTGATCTTTCCCACTTCGAGTTGGTTCGTCCGCTGAGTGGGCTGCCTGCAAGCGAAAAGGCAGATCATCCGGTTTGGCAGATCGTGATTGACCGAATCTCGCGTTGCTGCCAAGTGCTAGATGGCAACAACGGTTTGGCCGGTGGGGAATGACTCACACGGGTGAACGATTCAGCACCGTTTGAAAAATCGCTGATCGGGACTCAAGATCACCCGACGCCAGCGGTTATTCCCGCGTCGTGGGTTGCATGGGATCGACTCCCAAGGTTCCTACCAGCGATTCTTGATAGTCTGGTGACTGCGTTTTTGACAGTTGAGTCTGAACATAGGTGAGTCGTTCTTCGAGATCTAAATCACGAACGATATCCTGTTCAGTGGGGTCGTCCAGGTAGTTGCGAACCTTTCGTTCCATGGTTTTCCAGTGTTCGATATCACGCAGTTGCTTTGCGACCAAACGGCGACGATACCACTCGCTTTTGAGTAGTTCTTCCCGCGAGAACAGCCGTCGAATTTCTGGGGCAGTGATTTGTTTTCCTTCGTGATTGCCGTGGGCCATGATATCAAGCACGGCTTTCAGCGGTGGGCATGCATTTTCATAACCTCCATCCTGCATGTAGTTCATGGCAACTCGCTTTTGCGCTTCAGCGATATGGAGAATCCCATCTGCGAAGGAGGGCAGATCCTGTAGTTCCGGCTTGAGAATGTCCTCCGTAAATACCTTGGACGGGTTGTCGAAAACACGACCGAGATATTGCCGCACAAATTTATGTGTAATGCGGTATCCGAGACGACTGGCGGGGATCTGTTTGCCTTCGAATTCAAAGTCGTTGATCGGCTCCAGCATTCCGGTTTTGAGCAGATTCTCAGGGTCTCTTTCCTCCGGCCCCATGCGGCACCAGACTTCGGGGATCAGCAGGGAAATATCGTGCCCAACCTCAAAGCGGGGACCGATGTGACCTGCGGGTGTACTGAATCCCCCTAATTCGGTCAGGATCATCGACGTGACAATGGCATTCAGATCGATTGATGGCAGCAGAGCATTGAAGGGACCCTTGGTCAGTGCACCTTCGCTTCCAGCACCCGTGGTGCTGGGGCTTTTGCCTGTCAGTGAGCAAACATAATCCATCACCAATTCAGGGAGTTCCTGAAAGTGCAACGGAGAGTACACCGCAAGTGAGCGGATTCCAGTTTTGGTATCTGGCGGATTGTTTCGTCGGCCGCTGAGAATTGCACCCACAGGGGCAAGCACAGGCGAGTCTGCCGGTAAGCAGCGGCTGAGTTGCATGCCTCGCATTGCCACGTAGGTATCGCGGGAGTTCACCATGTCTGGGCGATCTTGCAGATAGCGGGGATTCTTTGTTCGCGATCCGTTTACAATTCGGGGGTCGGCAGTGCTGACGACAAAGCCTTCCGCTTGCTCTGCTGCCTCTTCGAGAAGCGATTCCATGGGACCACTGAATTTGTCAAACTCCACAGCATCGTCGACGATCTCCCTCGCTTTCTGAGTGGAAAGTGGCTCGAAGTTGCTTATGAAATTTCCCGGGAGGGAAAGGTCTAGTTCCGTCTGTTTGTCCAACCCGCGGTGAACAGCATCGTCGGGCCGTTGGAATAAGCGATATTCACAGTTCTCAACAAACTTGTAGCTAAACGCCGGGGCTATTGCCGGTCCAAGTTCCGCTACGTCGTTGGCCGGGACGACCACGCTGCAGCTGATGTCATCTTCCCGTTGAACTTTGGCAGCCGCGATGAAGTCTTGACGCAGTTTGAATGTTCGCCAACTGCGATCATCCAAGCCAACTCGCAAGTATGTGCCAACCAACGCTCGCTCGCCAATTTTCAGCTCGTGACCCGGTGAACCATTAACAATGTCTACGCCAAAGTATTGCTTCCAGTCCTTTTCCATCCCCGGCTGAACAAATCTTTTGATGATCAGTGCAAGCGCATAAACGTGCTCTGGAATGGTTTCCAGCCATGAGGTGTATTCACTGCTGTAATTGGGCTGCGGTGTTAGCAGTTGAATCATGCTGCCCAGGCTGCGTGTTGAGTCCAATACTCCGCGGCTTGGACGCTCGGAGTAATCAGGCTTGTCGGGCATATCATCCCGCCAGCGGTTCTCGTAAGAACGACTGAAAATTTCATCCAGCTTTTCAAAGTCGCGGTCGATGTCAGCGACAAAAATTGGACCGTACAACATGTAGTCACGAAGACTCTTGCTGATTTCGCTTTTGCCACCCCCGCTGACAGTGCATGGTTTGTGGCAAAAGATTCCTTCGGCCGCAGTACCAATCAAACGCCATGATGGAGCTGCTGGGTGTTTTTCAAGACGAATCTTGTATCCGCTGGGTGCGATGTAAATGTTCTTGGGAGTCAACGGAATACGTTGTTCTTCACCGTTCAGTGACCATCGAACGCAGCGTTCTTCCAACGTGGCGTAAGCATCTTCTGGTATGTAGATCACGCTGGGGTCCTCGCGATCAACCCCGTAGCCTTCAGGATGCACGTCAATGAATGATTCATACTCCTTGGCAATGGTTTTGAAGGATCGCCCGTTGTAGCGTCTGCTGTTGACCAGGAAGTCACCGCCCAGGGAGTAGGACGCGAAAGCCAAAGCACCACCCGCGTGCTCTTCTTCTGAGTTGCCCATTAGATTCGTTGCAAAGCTGATCTGTGTTTTGACTTCCTTTTTGCAATAGCCGTAGTAGTTGTCGGCAATCAGGGTAACCATCACACCAGAAGCATCACGACAGGAGAGTTTGAAAGCACTTCCATCGTTGTAGCATTCTGACTCGTCTTTCCAACACATGGAGTCGGTGCGTTGACGCTCCGTTGCATCATCCCAATGTGGTAAACCCATATCCTTCTTGCGTAGGTGCACAAGATGTGGTGCCAAAATCACGCACCCCGTGTGTCCACTCCACGATTTGACATCGAGTGCCGCATCGTTTGCTGCAGTCAGTGGGTCACCCGCGTTACCAAAAATTGATTCCACGAAATCCAGATTGCTGACAAGACTGCCTGGTGCGAAGAAGCGTGTTTCCATGAACTGTGCTTCGCAATAGCCTGGCACTTCCGGGCAGACCGCAGGCCGCAGAAGCAGTGACACCCATGACTCAGCAGGTTTGGAAGATTCGGATGTATATGGCAGAAGCATCAATTCCTTCGGCGGTTTCATCGCCGCCTGGAACAAATTGACGAATGCATTGCGTGGTACGGCTCGCTTGTCTCTCGGAATCGAAAGCCCGTCCTCAGTGATGTGGAAGGTACCTGCAGTCGTGCGTCGATCGGCACGTGGGTTGTTCAGAACGCCATTCAAACAGCGGTACGAGCTGACGAGTTCATTCTGGAACGAATGTCCATTCACAGGCAGACTCAGTTCCCTCGCCATGCCGTGTCGGTCGAGGGTCAATGAGCGGCTAGGCAGTCGCAGAGGGCTGGCCATGCTGCAGCCCCTAAAGTACTCCTGCAAAAAGGTTTCGATCCGTGAGTCGACTGGCGCACGATGTTCCGATAACAGCCGATTCTTTTCTCGAAGGCTGTTGAGGATTCCTGTTGAAAAACTCGCCATCGAGTCAGAATTGTTGGCTTCGTCAGGCGTTGAGAGGCCCGCAGATGCCATCTGAAAAGCGATGTAATTTCGGAGTCGATCACGCTCTTGGGGACTTCTCGCCAGTTTTCGGTCCCACCCGGTCGCGCGTTGTAACTGGGCTGCTTCGGAGATCATGGTCGACACGTGGGTAGGCTCCTTGGTGGATGGTTGCCAAGTTCATTTATCGCCCACAAGATAACAAATTGACGCGATTTGCGATTCAGTACCGTGAGTTTGGGCGGGAGCTAGGTGCTGCAAGGTTGTTATGTTCAGCATTCAGGCCCTTGGAACGTTGGAGTAAACCGCATAGAGCAGTTATCATGAGATCGTATTTCCGCTGTTTATTGGCCATGTCGCCCAGTAAATTGCGGGACTTGCGGGCAATGACAAGAGCCGATTGTTAGTCGAGGCGTGTAGGCTGAGGGTAAGATTTAACGACCCGTAAGCCACTGTTGCTCGCCTTGTTGTCCAAAATCACCTTCCTTTCTTTCTTTCATGAGTGAACCTCAAATGATTCGTCTTTGCGTGCCTCTTTTGATGTCTTTGTTCGCAACCGTGGCTCTCGCAGATGAGCGTTGGTTGGAGTTTCCAGGCGGCGAAGGACCAGGTGCCGGCAAACATATTGTGCTGGTATCAGGCGATCATGAGTATCGAAGTGAAGAAGCTTTCCCTCAGTTGGGAAAAATCCTCTCAAAGCATCACGGTTTTAAGTGCACCGTGCTGTTTGCGATTGATCCCGAAACGGGTGAGATCAATCCTGAGAACGTAACCAATATCCCTGGCTTGGAAGCATTGGCTGATGCTGACTTGGTGATTTTCGGACTCAGGTTCCGAAATCTTGAGGATGACCAAATGAAAAAGATTGTCGACTATGCCGAGGCTGGGCGTCCCATGATGGCGTTACGCACATCAACGCACTCGTTCAACATTCCCGGCAATCGTAAGTTTGCCAAGTACAGCTGGAACTACGGTAAGCCTGAGTACAAAGGTGGCTTTGGAAAGCAGATCTTTGGTGAAACCTGGGTATCCCACCATGGTCAGCACGGTCGACAGTCGACACGCGGAATTGTGGCTGACGCAGCTCATCCCATTGCGATCGGGATCAAGGACGGTGATGTTTGGGGACCCACGGATGTCTATGGTATTCGGTTACCACTCAGTGGTGATGCTCACACCATTATTCAAGGGCAAGTGCTTGTTGGAATGAGTTCCGACGACAAGCCTTTGGAGGGGAAGAAAAATGATCCCATGATGCCAATCGGTTGGACCAGATCCTACAAAGATGGGCGAACCTTCACGACAACGATGGGTTCCGCAGATGATCTTCCCAGTGAAGGGGTTCGACGAATGTTGGTTAACGCTGCTTATTGGTGTATCGGGATGGAAGATAAAATCAAACCAGATTCGAATGTCGACATCGTCGGTGAGTACGTTCCTACCAAGTTCGGTTTTGGTAAGTACATCAAAGGTAAAAAACCATCTGACTATGACATGAAGTAGTCGCCAGTGCGTCTTGACCTGTGAACCCTATGATGCTGATGGACGACTTGCAAAGAGCTTTCTCGGCGCTCGTGTCGAGTGATTTGACTGTCGTTGATCAGCAGCGGGTGACCGGCGGATGTATCAGTGAAGGTTGTCGGGTTGTGACTGAGAATGATCAGGGGTGGCAGCAGCAGTGGTTTGCTAAAACGAACCGCGAGTCTTTTCTGGGTAATTTTCAGGCCGAAGCTGATGGGCTGACGCGTTTGGCGGCAGTGGAGGTTATCGAAACGCCGCACCCCGAGGCCGTCGGTGTTTCGGGTGATCAAGCGTGGTTGATTATGAATTGGGTCGAGCAAAGGCCGCCCGGACAAAGCTTTTTTCGTGATTTTGGAGCCTGCTTGGCGGAGTTGCATCGATGCACTTCAGGAACTCGGATTGGCTTGGATCGTGATAACTTTCTGGGGGCAGCCAAGCAGGTCAATTGCTCTGGCGATCGGTGGATTGATTTTGTGGCTGAGAATAGGCTTGGCTTCCAGCTCCGATGGGGGCTCGACCAGCAACTGATTGACGATTCATTGCGTCGAGATTGTGAGCGGGTCATTGCTGGCTTGGATCAATGGTTGGAGGGACGCTCAGCGAATACATCGCTGTTGCACGGAGACTTGTGGAGTGGGAACTATCTCTGCGGTGCTGAAGGGCACCCGGTGGTGATTGATCCCGCCGTTTATTACGGTTGCCGTGAGGCCGAATTTGGGATGCTGATGCTGTTCGGGGCGTGCCCAGCCTCGTTTTATGACAGTTATCAGCAAGTCTTTCCCATGACCGCCGGTTGGCAGCGGCGTGTCAATGTTTATGTTCTTTACCACTTGCTGAACCATCTGAATCTGTTTGGCGGAGGTTATCATGGGCAATGCCAGCAGATGGCTGAACAGATTCTTCGCACCTGACGCGAATGTTGTGTCTGAACTTGCACGCATAATTCTCGTCTCTAGTCTGATTGCCTTTGCTAACCGAATTCACCCGAAAGCCAGATCTGAATCATGCTTGCTGCACGTGTCATTCCCTGCCTTGATGTCCATGATGGCCGAGTTGTCAAAGGCACCAATTTTGTCAATTTGAGAGATGCCGGTGACCCTGTTCAAGTCGCTCGCAGATACGAAGATGAGGGTGCTGACGAACTCGTCTTTCTGGATATCACCGCGAGTCATGAAAAACGCGACATCATTCTTGACGTGGTGCGAAGGACTGCCGAACAGGTTTTCATGCCACTGACGGTTGGTGGTGGGGTTCGCACCATCGATGATGTTCGCTCACTGTTGTCTGCGGGATGTGACAAGGTTTCGATCAACTCTGCTGCATGCAAAGATCCTGAGTTTGTTCGTAAAGCGGCGGATCGATTCGGAAGCCAATGCATTGTGGTCAATATTGACCCCAAACGAGTTATCAAAGACGGTGAAGAAGTCTGGGAGGTTCACATCAATGGTGGCCGGAAGCCTACCGGGTTGATGGCAGTGGACTGGGCTCGCGAAGTCGAGGCTCTTGGTGCAGGCGAAATTGTCCTGACCAGTATGGACGCGGACGGAACCTGTGATGGCTATGATCTTCCAGTTACAGCCGCTGTCAGCGAGGCTGTTTCCATTCCGGTGGTTGCTAGCGGTGGGGCGGGTAGTCCCGCCCATTTGGTTGACGCTATTCAAAAAGGAAAAGCTGACGCAGCCTTGGCAGCCAGTATCTTTCACTTTGGCCAGTTCACGATCTCAGAAACAAAACAGATCATGCGGGATGCAGGAATTCCTGTGCGCTTGGAATCTGGGAATGTCGTTTAAGACGCCTGCCAGCCAGCAGGCCATCGTTAGCGTAGTTCAGCCGTCTGAGTGATTTTGAGATCATCGATCTCAATACCTTGGTCCCCGCCCTTTTGCATCCACAGCAGCTTATGCTTTTTTGTGTTGAAGCATGCGTGCTGGATCGTTTTGCTCCACCCTTGGCCACCAATTGAAATCGTCACCTTGTGATTTCGGAAGGCCATGTTCACGTCATGCCATTGGTTTGGTTTCAGTTCGACCGAGTCTTTTGGCAGCTTTTGGCTGAGACGAAACGCACCGCTCACTTTGTCTGCTGGGCGATCTTTGTTGTGACGTTCGGGGTGATTGGGATCCCGTGAGTGGTGGTCGATTTGAAGCTGAACGCCGGTGGGAAGCAGCTTGACACGCAACAGATGATCGACACTGCCAAAACCATCATCGCCATCAATGAAAAACCAGATCAGGCTGTCTTCCTGCAAGAAGCGGAAGCGAAAAGAAATTTCCAGATCTTTGTTCTCAACCTTAAGAGGGGTGAGGTCCAAGTGGATCATGGGTGGATATTTTCCACCGCTTTCCCCGTGGGTCCAGAGAACTCCCTTTCGGATACGGCTATTTTGATTCGGGATTTTTGTCTGAAAGCGGCGTGGATCGAAGTTGTCAAAATTCTCTGAGAACTCAAACGGAGCTTGAGCAGTCAAATCTGTTGAGGGGTAGATCGCTAGCAGCTGGACGAGTATTCCAATCCATGTGATCGTCTTGATTGAGCTGGTGAGGCTTCTCATGGTGATATCTGAGAGGGTTGTCGACTTTTTTGGTTTGCATTTCAAGTTTTTTATACCGGCGTTTGGGAGCAACCGTCGCTTTCAAGTCAGCGAGATTTTGGCGTTGTACCGTCAGATGCCGTAAAGTCAGGTGGTCTCACCTTGGCGGTTATCGGGCTGGTGACATGTGAAAAAGGCTCGAGCCATCGGTTCCGGGCTTGTCCCCGCTTGACCATTGTCCATCACCTCATAAAACAGTGCCAGTGCAGCAAGGATGCGTTGGTGGCTCTTCTGGCAAACGTACTGATTGAGACTGAATCGTCACCACGAGTGGATGCAGGGAAGCTTGAGTGGTGTTTGCTGCCCGTTTTTAGCTAATCTTTCCTTTCAACCCCAGATTACGAACGTGTCCGACGTCGTCCCAATTCGAACAGCTCTGATTAGCGTCAGCGACAAAATGGGCCTTGCCGATCTGGCGGCAGGCTTACAGCGAGCAGGAGTCCGTATTTACAGTACGGGCGGAACCCGCAAACACCTGGAACAGTCCGGCATCGATGTGCTAGACGTCGCTGAGTACACCGGATTCCCGGAAATGCTAGATGGTAGGGTCAAGACGCTTCATCCCAAGATCTTCGGTGGTATTCTGGCGATCCGAGATCGCGATGATCACATGGATGCGATCAGCGATCATGACATTGAGCCGTTCGATCTCGTGGTGGTGAACTTGTATCCGTTTGCCGCAACCGCCTCGCGGGCTGGTTCGACTCGCGCTGAGTGTGTGGAACAAATTGATATCGGCGGCCCAAGCCTCGTGCGAGCTGCAGCCAAGAATCACAATGATGTTGCCGTGGCTACCAGCCCGGAGCAATACGGGGAACTACTTGAGCAATTGGACTCGACCGGTGGAACCAGTTTTGCACTCCGTGAACAACTGGCAGCTGATGCCTTTGATCACACTGCTGGTTATGATCGTGCGATCGCTGATTTTATGCGTGGTGAGAATCTTGGTGGTGAGTTCCCCGCCAGTTTGCACCTCTCGCTGAAACGAAAGACGCAGTTGCGTTATGGTGAGAATCCCCACCAGCGGGCTGCTGTTTATAGCGATCCAAACGTCAGGTCGGCCAATGTCGTTTCTGCTCGGCAGATTAGCGGCAAGGACTTGTCTTACAACAATTTGCTGGATCTCGATTCAGCGTTGGAGATTGTCCGTGGTTTTGGTGGTCCTGCTGTGTCCGTCATGAAGCACAACAATCCGTGCGGAGCTGCTACCGATGAGAATCTTGTGGATGCCTGTCGGAAAGCTCTCGCTGGCGATCCACTGAGTGCGTTTGGTTCGGTTCTTGGATTCAACCGTACCGTGGACACGGCAACTGCCGAATTGCTTTGCGAACCCGGTTTGTTCATTGAGGCGATCGTTGCACCGGACTTTGAAGCACAGGCTGTCGGTTTGCTGACGTCGCGACCTAAGTGGCGAGAAAATGTTCGCCTAATGCAGGCTGGAAGATTGGACGATCCGTCACAGCCGATTCAAAGGCGATTCATCAGTGGCGGAATGTTGGTGCAGGATGCCGACCGGATGACAAGCTCATCGCTGCAATGGAAAACGGTCACGGACGAGCAGCTCGAAGATGAACTATGGGATGATGTTTCATTTGCATGGGAAATGGTCCGGCACGTCAAGAGTAATGCCATCGTGCTGGGGAAAGACACTTCCCTGATTGGTGTCGGTGCTGGCCAAATGAGTCGCGTGGACAGCGTTGAAATCGCAATCGAAAAAGCAGGAGAGCGGGCTCCTGGATCGGTGCTAGCCTCTGATGCTTTTTTCCCCTTCCCCGATTCCATTGAGGCGGCCGCTGATGCTGGTGTCGTCGCCATCATTCAGCCAGGTGGGTCGAGACGTGATGGTGAGGTCATTGATGCATGTAACCAACATGGCATGCCAATGGTGTTCACCGGAAGACGGCACTTCAAACACTAATGACGATTCTCGACCAGATTATCGTAGAGACGCGCAAAACGATCGAGATGGATCGTGGGCGACAGCCCAGTGATGTGCTCGAGTCGCTGGTTCGCGATTTGCCGCCATGCCGTGACTTTCACGCTGCTCTGGAGGCAGGGACAGCGGTCCAGTTGATCGCTGAAGTCAAACGTGCCAGTCCCTCCGCAGGATTAATTCGTGAAGACTTTGACCCGGTTCAAATTGCCAGTAGCTACGCTGAAGCCGGCGCTGCATGCATCAGCGTTTTGACTGATGCACCGTTTTTCAAAGGCTCACTCGATTACCTGGTCGAGATCCGGAAGGCTGTCGAGCTGCCACTTCTTCGCAAAGATTTTATTGTTGATCGATACCAGTTGCTTCAGGCACGGGCAGCTGGGGCAGACTGTGTTCTTTTGATCGCCGAATGTTTAACGCCTGAACAGCTTCTCAGGCTGCATGATCAGACAGTTGAACTTGGAATGCAAACCCTGATCGAGTTGTTTGACCCAGCGAATCTGCCTGCTGTGCTCGCGACAGGAACAAGGCTCGTTGGCGTTAATAATCGAAACCTGCATACCTTTGAAACATCTCTCGATCACACGCTAACACTTCGCCCTGATATTCCCGACGATCGACTGTTAGTAGGTGAAAGTGGAATTCGCACTCATCAAGATGTTCAAGTACTGGGTGCAGGTGGTGTGAAGGGAATTCTCGTAGGTGAGTCGCTGATGAGGCAGCCTGACATTCGTCTGGCGACTAGGAAATTGTTGGGAACTGCCCAGTAGCTGAAGGTTTCAGTAGCTGAAGGTTTCAGTAGCTGAAGGTTTCAGTAGCTGAAGGTTCCAGTAGCTGAAGTTTCCAGTAGTAATACCGCAACATGACTGAACCGCAGTTCAGGTAGGGAGTGCTGCACGGGACGCCGGGCTTCCGGAGTCACGAGGCAGGTTCTCTTGAGTCGGTTCAAGCTTCTGGCGGCGTGGGAGGTGGCTCGAAAGCAAATTCCTGCCACTTCACTGCTTTGTCCATGGGTTCGATTCGCATCACAAGATTACCATCTTGATAAAGTCGAACGGTTCCAGTGGACTGGCTGACAACGACAGAAATCGCTTTGGTTTTTCGCGTGATCGCTGCGGCAGCCCAGTGTCGTGCACCCAAGCCTTTAGTCATGGTCAGGTCTTCATGTGAGACTTCCAGCATTTGCCGACTGCGTTCGATGATCCCGTCACTGCCGATCAGAAATGCTCCATCGAGCTGTGCGATTTCTTTGGCATCTTCCTGGACACGGGCATCCAGCAGGTTCCGGTGCTTTTTGTTGTATCCGCGAAAGGGATCGACACCGCTGTCATTTGAATGTTCCAGCACCTTGCGGGTATCACCGACCACGAACAAAGTGCCCACCGCTTTGCCCTCGCGACCTTCACGGCCAATCTGGGCAGCCAAGTCAACGACCACTTTGATGGTTTGCAATGGCACGCGGCTCTCGAGCATCTGAAGGTCACGACTGGTCAGTCGCCGCATTCGCTCATCAAGCTGCAAGTGGCTAATAGAATCGAGTCGATTTTGCTGAAAACCGCGATACACTGCTATGACTTCACCGTTGGTGCGAATCAGTTCGTCCGCAGCGGCTTCCAGCAAAGCATGCTGCAGGCGTTCCAAAAGGGGAGCTTTCTCTTTGTTGAGTGCGACTGTTTTCAAGCCAGCTTCCGAGGCGCCTTCGAGGTCTTCCTGGGAATCCAACGCGACAATCACGGGCTTGCTCGTCTCACCCGTCAATTCGACAATCCGTTTCCAGTCAGTCGAACCATCCAGAAGAATCAGCAACGCATCCGCATTTCGAGCCTGCAGTAGCGCTATGGCTGAGGAAACCATGGCGGAGTTGTGTTTGGTCAGTCGTTGCGTTGCCATCGACAGCCGAGCCCTAGGAAGAAACGGGACAGGATGTCAATACTCTAGTCGATGGTACGTGTCGCGGACAGCCAAACAACTCAAAAGATGATCAACGGCGGGATTGACTGCCCGATTTTGCCACTGAACTTGATTGCCATGCCTTATCGCCACCGTAAGCACGTTCGTAATACATCGCGAGCGACCGCAATGCGTGACCTTTGGGACCTATTTTCCAATCGTGTCCGCGTTCGGTGTAGATGGTGTTGGCCAAGAAACGCACTGCATTGACCAGGCGTGGTTCCTGCAGCTTGGAGTCAGGAGTAATCGTGAGTAGCCACTCGACCATATGACCTGTGGTCTGAACCTTGCGATCCATATCACCATTGTCCTCGCGACCCTCAAACCAATCGGTGCTCATTGAGCCATCACGATTCTGCAGGCGATAGGCGTATTTCTCGAAATCCTTCATGAAGATTTCGGCTCGCTTCCACTGGCCGGTGATTGGCTTGCCGGCAGCACGTCTTTTTCGTAGAGCATGGGCAAAACCCATCAGTCGGTGCGTTCCACCACAAGCTGCCCCCACAATGGACTGTGACAGCTCTTCCTTGATCAAACGCTCGAAACTCCACGTTTCCCCATCGGCATTGAGCCAGATGGTGTCAGTATCAAGGTAGTGGGATAAACCAATCAGCGAGAAGGTTAGTTCTTCCCCGGAACGGCAAGCCAGCATTTCTGACTCAACCATCTCGCGTATTGAGAATTTCTCGTTTGAGGCGTAGATAGGGTAGTCGAGTGGCACATCGCATAGCGAGAAGACCGCAAGAAACTGAGCTTGGTGACCCTGCAGACCGACACCGCTGCGAGCGGCAATGGCGTCGTTTTCAGTCGTTAGCAAACGCTGCCCTCTGCATGCGTTATTCCCGGCGATCCAAGCGATTGCACTGTACTTGCGGTTGTTGACACGGATTTTCGTATCTGCCCCAAATACCATGATCGAGTGCAACATGCCCCAATTGCTTCGCTCGTTGGCAGCTTCTGGTCTGGAATAGTGATACAGCAACCCCTGCCTGATCGTATTCCGCATTCGTGTCACTGAACGCGTCAGTTTGATTGGCTCGGCAGGACGTCCTGTGTAGTCCAGTTTAGTGGCAAGTGGGTTGTCGCTGCTAACGAACTGCGATGCCGGCTCTTTCTTTGCCTCTTCCTCTACCTCAAGTGACTTCGCCTCGCTTTCCGCTAAGCCTGACTTGTCTGAGACAGTCCCGTCTGCCTGTAGCCTCAGCTTGCGAACTTTAACGACATCGTCTTTCTTTGAGACCGCATCACTACTCGGATCAGCCGCTGCTTGCTCAGCTTTTGAAGGCTCAGTTGGTCCAGACTCAGTTCCTCGAGGCTCAGCGGTGCCTCCCTGCTTGAGTTTGCCAACCGCAGTCTCGCTTGTCTTCTTATCAGTTGTTAGATCTCGGTCACCGTCCGATGAGTCAGCTTCGCTCTGTTCCGTTTCTGTGCTGGCAACTGATTCACTGTCCGATTGCGAAGCTTCCGCTACCTGCTCCGAGTCTGCCGGTGGTGTCCCGCCTTGCTCGGGCGAAGCGAACTGTTCCGAAGGAGTCATTTTTGAATCGTCGGGCCTGACATCAGCACTGGCTTCTGCTGACGCGTCGCCCTCTCCAACAATCACCGCACTGCCTTTGAGTGTCGCAGTCGACTTTTCACCGATCTGCGATTGGCTCTCGTTGGGCTTCGTTCCCTTGAGCTCCAGCGTGGACCTCTTGTCAGTACCCGCTTGCTGAACTGTCTCACTTGCCTGAGCCGAAGCGCCGGTCACGGTCTTTTCAGTCGCCGTTTGCCCGAATTCTGTGGCTGATAAGACGGTGGCAGTCGCTTCGTTCTCGCCGGATTTAGTAGTGCCCGTCGCTGAAGCACTATCTTTTTTTGAACGTGGCGATTCCTGTGTGACACTCTGCATCTTGGTTTGCGGTGTCAGTTGATCAGCACCCAGATCTTCGCTCGAAACCGCCGGTGGGTCGGTCTGCTTAGGAGTGATCTTCAGGTCGACGTAGTTCGGTACGTGAGTCTTGACGCGACCGCGAGTCACCCAGCCGCTTCCACTTTCGGGAACAACTAGAGACATGGATGGTGGGTCAGGTATCGCAGTGGGCGGTCTCGGCGGAGTCATCTTGATCGATGGCTTCGCGCTTGGCGTCATAAGCTTTTCTAGCAGCCAAGGACGTCGGGCGATCCGGATCTTCAACGTCGAGTTCAGAGGAGAATTGTCGTGTACATTTGTGCCCGACCGCTCCGCAGGAATCTGCAGCATGGGTGGGACTTGTGGCTCAGCAGCCGAGACTGATTCGTTGCCAGCAAATGTAGAGGTCGAAGCAATGAGTATCGCTAAGCAGCAGCGACGGTAGATATGGGAGGATCGACGTTGCTGCACAGCTAGCTCCAATGTAATAAAACCTACATGTGCTATCGGACGTCAGCGGCTTGAAGTTTACATCGAAAAAACATACCGCCCGGATTGCTGAGTTGAGGAAATTCAGCAATCGACTAAAGATCGAATTCATCAAGGGAATCAATCAAGCGATCCAGCCCATCTTTTGGCGAAGCACTCAGGTCTGCCTGCCGTTTTTTAAGCTGCTCATCGATACCAATGGTGTCACGGCCCACCAGCAGAAGTTGCTCATCACGCTCCCTCGCGGCTGTCTCGATCGGATCCTCGTTTTTATTCGGTGCACCAAATAATTGTGATAAATCTATCTTGAAGCCTTCATCACCCTCCGTTTCTGCACCAGCAATCGCAGGAGCCTTATGCTGCGGGAAAATGATAGCATTTGCAGGGCAGACACGACTACACGCGGGGCAACCTTTCCGGCAGTTGTCGGGTTGTTCGACGAGGATGTTCTCGGTGCCATCGACTCCGTAGACACCAAACAGGCAAAAGTCGACACACTCCATGCAGTTGGTGCAGCGACTGAAATCGATCACTGGATACCAGCGTCTCGAGGTCTGTTCCTCAACTTGTACAAGGTGGCCGCCCACAATTGGCAGCGAGGTATCTGCAGAACTGACGTCCACGCCTAGGATACGTTTGATTTCAGCGATGAACGCTTGGGGATCGTTTTCGACCTTGAGGTCGATACAGTGAACTTTTCGATCAGGTCTGGGGTACAGGTCGGTGACACGGTCGACCACGGGTTCCGTAGATTCGGAATCAGGATCGGTGGCACCCAAGTTGGATTGTTCCAATCCAACGTCGTCCGAATCATCGTCATCGGGACTTCCAATTTCGACGAGTCCGACTTGTCCTTGGATTCCGTTACGGTCAAGAATCCAGTGAGCGGCTCGCGAGTAGATCCACGACACGACGATCAAGTCGCCTTCGATCTGCGACAATTTTTGGTACGAATCACTCGTCTTCGGCAAGTCGTAAAGGTGCGGGATCGTTAGTACATCCACTCCCTTGAGTTTGCCGATTTCGTCTGCGATCCCCTGCTCAAGCCCACGCTTCTGAGGATTACGTGATTGACCTCGCGAGATCACGACCGTGCAGATCGCGTCTTGGACTGCTGAAATCATGGCGGGTGTTCAGGGGAGGTGGATAGTTGCGAGTTTGATGCACGACTTGTGGAAGGGCCTAGGACCAATCAAGCGGCTTTTTCCAAGCAGCTTTTGCGTCTTCCAAATTCACTTGCATCACGACATCTGCGTTGCGGGAGACGACCAGGTCATTGGTATTTTCAATTGTACCTAGGCGACAAACAGGAACATCAGCAGATTGCAACAATTGCTGAAATTCATCGGCGTTCGCTGGAGTGGTCTCAACAAGGAATCGCGTATTGGATTCGCTGAACAACAGTTGCGTGGTGTTGAGTTCGGTCGCTGCCTCAGAAATGTCAATCTTCATTCCAAGGCCCCCTGCCATTGCCATTTCGGCTGCAGCAACGGCCAGACCGCCTTCACTCAGGTCATGGCACGAACGAATCAAACGGCTCTGAATTGCCTGATGAATTTGCAGGAAGGTTTGTTTTGCCATCAGCGAATTCACCTGAGGCACATCACCACCTTTGAGCTCACGAACCAGTGACAAGTGGGAACCACCCAGTTCATTGTTGGTGGACCCAACAATGAACACAATATTGTCAGCAGCTTTCGCATCCATGGTGATGGATTTGGAAACGTCATCAATTTGCCCCATGGCACTGATCAGCAGGCTGGGGGGAATCGAAATGGTTTCACGTTGGCCATCGGAATTATCAAAGCTGAATTCGTTGTTCAGGCTATCTTTGCCACTTACAAACGGGGTGCCCAGCGTGATTGCCATGTCCTGACAAGCGATTGCTGCTCTCACAAGTGAGCCAAGGGTTTCGGCCCGGTCGGTATATCCCCAGCAGAAGTTGTCAAGAATTGCGATCTTGGTTGGATCGGCTCCCACAGCGACAGCATTCCTCATCGCTTCATCAATTGCCGATGCAGCCATGTGATAGGTATCGAAATCACCGTAGTGCGGATTCATACCACAGGAGATTACCAGTCCCCGTTTACTTTCCAGCAGCGGGCGGATCACTGCGGCATCACCTGGGCCATCGCATTGAGGACCAACCAGCGGTTTCACAACACTGCCACCCTGTACCTCGTGGTCATACTGTCGAATGACCCATTCCTTGCTGGCGACGTTCAGACTGCCCATGACTGCCAACAGGGACTCACGATTTTCTTCTGCCGAGAGTTCCGGGATTTCAAGGGGTTCTACAGGTGCTGGCGAATAAATTGCATCGCGCACGACAGGTGGCCGCCCATCATGCAAAAAGCTCATCGAGATATCACCGACAACCTGACCGTGGTAGGTAAGTTGCAATCTTCCCGTAGGTGCGAAGCGTCCCAGAATTGCCGCCTCAACTCCTTCGCTTTCACAAAGGTCCTTGAGTTCATCCCAGTTTTCTGGTGGGACTGACAGCACCATGCGTTCTTGTGCTTCGGAGATCCAAATTTCGGTATAGTTCAGTCCCTCGTACTTCAGAGGTGCATTTTCCAACCAAACTTCCGCACCAACTTCTTCACCCATCTCACCGACGGCGCTTGAGAAGCCTCCCGCCCCACAGTCGGTCACCGCGTTGAACAAGCCACGGTCACGAGCCTGCAGCAGGACATCCAACACCATTTTTTCGGTGATCGCGTTACCGATTTGGACAGCTCCTCCCGAAAGCGACTCGGATTCGCTGGTCAGTTCTGCTGATGAAAATGTTGCACCGTGAATTCCGTCACGCCCAGTTCGGCCCCCAAGTGCCACGATCAAATCATCTGGTTTGACCTCTTTTTCTTCCATTCCAACGGGGATCATTCCCACGTTGCCGCAATACACCAACGGATTACCGAGATAGCGACGATCAAAGTACACGGCGCCGTTGACAGTTGGGATGCCCATTCGGTTTCCGTAGTCACGGACGCCTGAAACCACACCTTTCATGACCGTTCGGGGGTGCAGCACTCCGGGTGGCAGCGATTCAACATCGGTTTCCGGCGGAGCGAAGCAGAACACGTCCGTATTGCACACAGGCTTGGCGCCCATTCCTGTACCCATTGGATCGCGGATCACTCCACCAATCCCGGTATTAGCTCCTCCGTAGGGCTCCAGAGCAGACGGATGATTGTGCGTTTCAACTTTGAAACACGCATGGTACCGATCATCAAATGTCACCACGCCTGCATTATCTTTGAACACACTTACACACCAATCGTCGTCACCCAGGGTGTGTCGAATCGATTGGGTTGCAGCAAAGATTGTCTCTTTGAGCATGTTTTCATATTGTCGTTCATCCAGCGGGCTACCTTCATCAAGACCGGGGCCGCGGTAGTGGATGCGTCCTGCCAAGGTCTTGTGACTGCAGTGCTCTGACCACGTTTGTGCCACCGATTCCAACTCAATGTCGGTAGGATCTCGCCCCAAGGAAACAAAATGGGATCGGATTGTCTGCATCTCGACCAGGGTCAGATACAGTTGCCCCTCTCGGGAAAGGCGTTCCAGCCCCTCGTCGTCGAGTTCACGAATCGGGATTGTGACCAGTTCAAACTCGTATGGGGCTCCAATATCAAGCTGGTCCATTTCCAGCGGTCCGACGATGACCTGCTCGATAGCATCATTGGATAACGCTCGACGGCAGATTGAGTCGAGTGTGGTAACTTCAACATCGCCAAGCCAATACTTCCGCATGGTTCGGACAGCGAGTACGTCGAAGCCTGCATCTTGAGCGGCACCGATGGTGCTGGCTGCAACAGGGTCCATGACACCGGGTTTGGGCAGCACGTTGACGAGCGTGGTCTGTGCTCCGGGAGGCTCGTTCAGTGTGTCCTGTCCGGCGATTGCGACCACAGCCCTTTCGGTGACCGCATCACAAAGCAGAGTATCGGCGAGACGATTCGCTTCTGCGATCGCAAAGTCGCCTTGAACGAGAAAACTCCGTGCAAAGGCGACCGACACATGGTCACCTAGACCGAGTTCGGAAATTTCTTCGGTTGTCCGTGTGGCTTCACGATCAACTTGATCGTCTGCCGGATAGATATCGATTTGCCAGAGAGGCATGTTCTCAGACCCTGTGAGTGATTCAATGCAAGTGCGTCTCAGGGAGACTGTTCTTTGATCTTTTTGGCTTCGGTGAGCCATCGGTACAAGGCAGTGTCATCTGCGTCTTGCAGCATTTGCCGCAACCGTTCCAATTCTTCTGCGACTTGTTTCAATTCGCTTCCGATGGCTGCGCGATTCTCGCTGCAGATGGCCGCCCACAGTGTGGGGTCGCCCGCTGCCACTCGAGTGATGTCCCGCCATCCGCTGCCTGCCAGCGGCAGAGCCTCGGGAGACGCGATTTTTGCAACCAGTGCGGACACCAAGTGTGGCATGTGGCTGATCGCTGCCAAGTGGGTGTCATGCTCAGATGGCGTCATTTCACACGTTTGTCCGCCAGTCAGCCGCCAAAACTGGTGGGCTTTTTCCAACTGTTTGGGGCAGGTCGTTTCTGTGGGTGTCACCACGACCAGTTTTTCGTCAAATAATGAGCTAGTTGCGTTTTCGGGACCCGATTTCTCAGATCCAGCGATCGGATGGGCTGCGACAAATTTTCTGCTCGCCGTTGGGGCCTCGCCTACACCCGCCACAATTTGGCGTTTGGTGCTACCCACATCGGTGATCAAGCATTCCGGTGGTGAGCTTGCAGCTGCCGAAATGACCATTTCTGAGATTCGATCCACCGGTGAGGCGACGACCACCACATCACTGTGCTGGCAGGCTTCCGAGATCGTTTCGGCGGTCGCATCCACGATACCGCTGGATGCCAAGAAATGTCGCTTTTCCGGGGTTCGAGCCAAACCGACCAACCGGGTCTGAGGCAAAGCACGTCTCAAGGACAAGGCAACGCTGCCACCCAATAGCCCCACGCCCAGGACGGTCACCTGTCGAAGCCATTCATTTTCAGCGGTTGTGGACATGAACGAGCAGTACCGAATTCTTCATGGGGCGGACGGAGGCACCCGCGTTTATCGGCTGCTACGCACCTATTCTATCCCGCCCACGCCGCTCTACCCAGTCACCGTTCCACCTTGAAATGCCAACTTATTGAAATGCCAACTTGCCGCGAAGCTCGCACCTCCAAAGCTCCGTGGTGCTGGCTGTCGTGGGTAGGTGTCTTTGTGCCGCCCCCGATTCCAAATCTGTGTCGGAGCAAAGCTTACATGTCGGGCAGCTGATGGCCCATCTTTGTACGTTTCGTTTCCAGGTACCGCTGATTATGCTCGTTCACCGGAGGAACAATCGGCACTTGATCGACAACCTGCAGGTCGAAACCGCGAAGATTGAACGCCTCGGTCTTTTTGGGATTGTTCGTCAGCAGCCGGACTTCGCTGAGTCCCAGATCTTTCAGAATTTGCAGCCCAATGCCATAGTCACGCATGTCAGCTTTGAACCCCAAAGCATGATTTGCTTCGACTGTGTCTAATCCGTTGTCTTGCAGACCATAGGCCCGGATCTTTTGTGCCAAACCAATTCCGCGTCCTTCTTGGGGAAGGTAAACCAGCGCGCCGCGTCCTTCACCGCTGATCATTTTTAACGCCATGTGCAGCTGATCGCCACAATCACAACGTAGTGAAGCGACCAAGTCGCCTGTGAAGCAACTGCTGTGCATTCTCACCAAAGGTGGTGGTCCCGGAGCGGCAAGATCGCCAAACACGAGTGCGATCGGTTCCTGAGTTTCGTATTGAACACCGAACACGGTAATTTTGAAGTCGCCGTATTTGGTTGGCAGCTGTGCTTCCGCCTCGCGACTGATTAACTTCTCACTCACGCGTCGGTGGGCAATCAATTGCTCGATGCTGATGATTTTTAAATTCTTTTCTGTTGCGATTTCACCAAGCCGATCACGGGTCGCACGTCCGCCCTCGTCGTCTAAAACTTCGCAAAGAGCAGCAGCAGGTGCCAAGCCGGCCATTCGAGCCAGGTCGACAGCCGCCTCCGTGTGACCCGCACGACGAAGTACGCCACCCTGTTTCGCCAACAATGGATAGACGTGTCCCGGGCGGACAAAGTCATCCGTGGAACATTCGGGCGATGCTAGTCGACGAATCGTCTCGCTACGCTCTGTGGCCGTGATCCCGGTCTTCGCCTCTCGGATATCAATCGGTGTCAGAAAGGCGGTTTTTAAAGGTGCATCATTCTGAACCACAACCGGATTCAGATCGAGCCGCTTTGCGACCTCCGGTAGAATCGACACACACAGTTGACCCCGCCCGCTGAGCATGAAATTGACAACCTCAGGACTGGCCTTCTCCGCTGCACAGATGTAGTCGCCTTCGTTCTCGCGATCCTCCGCATCCACGACGATCACTACCTCACCGCGGCGGATCGCCTCTACTGCCTCAGGTACGGTGTTTAGTTCGACTGACATTGATGAAGAGTCCGATGGGGTGAGATTCGACTGGCCTTGGTGTCTGCCCTATTCTCTGGGCAACGTTCTATTATACGGTGCGGCTAGATTTCTCCCACCTCCCGCTTGCCCTGAAAACTCGCGACATGCCCTACAGACCCTACGTTTCGGCTGGAAGTTTCACCCTTGGGACGCTGGTCGGGATGCTCAGCGTGGTCATTTCAGCCAACGCTTTGGCATCAAATGGGGCGGATATTCCGGTTCAGGAAGAGACGACGACGCAGAAAATGGAGGCCAATCGGGCGGAACCGGAACCAGGCGCCAAGGCTGCCTCAGGGGATTCAGAAGAATTAAACAAGGTAGCAGTCGGTGGCAGCCGAAAAATAATCTCTGCCAAACGCGTAACGGTGGAACAGGATCAGCGGTTCAGTGAACAGCAAGGTAAAGCAGGGCTATGTGATCTGTATTTACCTGCTTCAGATCCACCCGAAAACGGTTTCCCAGTCGTGATCGTGATTCATGGAGGCGGTTGGGTTGCTGGTGACAAATGGACAATCGCTACTTACTCGAGATTATTGGCGCAAGAAGGCATCGTGGCTGTAGCGATCAACTATCGTTTGGCACCGACTCATAAATTTCCAGCACAGGTCGATGACGTGCGTTCTGCGATGGTTTGGGTTTATCAAAATGCTCAACGACTCAAATTGAATTCAAAGCAGGTTGGCTTGTTCGGTTATTCAGCGGGCGGCCACCTCTCGGCATTACTGGCTTCTCTGGCGGATGAGACCATGGTGGTCAGAGCGGCAGCCAGCAACTGGTCAGTCACAGATGCAAGGTGGAAGCAGTTACCCAAAATTCGAGCTGTTTGTGCGGGAGGACCTCCCTGTGATTTTCGATCGCTTCCCATTGATAACAGTGCGATGGCATATTTTCTGGGTGGTTCTCGACGGGAAAAACCAGAAGCTTACGTCGCGGCGTCGCCTGCTGCTCATGTGTCGGGCGATGATCCGGTGACTCAATTGTTCCATGGAGAGGGCGATGCCATCGTACCTCTGGCGGGGACGCGAGATTTTCACAAATCGCAAATCAATGCCGGAATCGATAGCCGTCTTGCTGTGATCCCCAAGCAGGGACACATGTTGACTTTTATCAGCCCCACTACCTACCAAACTGTGGTCAATTTCTTTCGTGAAGTATTTCGCAAGCCCGTTATCGTATCACCAAGGTGATGATTTGCGGAGTCAAAGTTGCACGTCTCATACTCTGAAGAACGT
>Ga0315332_10000252_pt1 | contig 22343 bp, 13 predicted proteins | sample M110034915metaG_FD_203455 | JGI IMG/M metagenome (GOLD analysis project Ga0315332, IMG submission 203455) | Ammonia-oxidizing marine archaeal communities from Monterey Bay, California, United States - M1 100m 34915 | ecosystem: Environmental > Aquatic > Marine > Intertidal zone | place: USA...
AATCCAAATACATCGTTGAACATAGAGTTAATCCATGTTAAATATTCATTTGAACCAAAAACATAACGAAACTGAACAGTATCATCGGTTGGCACAAAATCAAATTCTAAAACAGCAGCATCTTGTGCGCTACTAACTGCAAATGCTTGCCCAATAAGGGCAGGCACAGAATTGGCTACATTGAAAAGATCATTGTTTCCTGCGACCCCCATATCTGCGGTCCCCCAGTATCCTTCAGTGCCCGGCGCGGCTCCAGCGTTAATAAAACCTCCCCCGCCGAATCCTGGCAGAGGTAAATCTAATACGTCACCCGAAGAAAGAACGATTCCGCTATCTAACCCAATTGAGCTCGTTCCGTCAAAAAACAATCCCATTTGGATTGGGTTACCATAAAAGGTAAAGTTGGCGGCTGTTACTCCATTACCTAACAAGACATCTCCTGCGCCAACAGCAGTGTTATAAGGCGCGGCTGCATTAACTTGAAGGGGTTGACCAAAAGAATTTACAACAGAAAATGTCAGTAATGCGATAGCAATAAATGCACAAATAGTGAATTTTAGGGTTGAATTTAGCATTTACTTCTTAATATACGTTGATACACCTTGCTAGGGGCCATCAGTTGTTATATTTTTCGAATTGTTATAAATCGTAACAAATTTAAGATATTTAAAGCCCTTGAAAATCAGAAAAATAGAAATCAAAAATTTATTATTGTAATCCTATTTGCTTGTTTTTTTCATTTTTAATTTTCCTTATTCCTTAATAAATCTAAAATTATACATTTGAAATCCGTTACGGAATATGGTTAAAAAACGGTTAAAATCAGGAAAGGTTACTTTAAAACGGAAGAATAATGGAGCTAATAAACAATTATATTACAGATAATAAGGATAAGTTCGTTAACGAACTCATAGAGTTATTAAAAATACCTTCTGTAAGTGCAGACCCTGCATATAAGAATGATGTAGCAAAAACTGCGGTAGTGGTTAAACAAAGTTTAATTGCAGCAGGTGCTGATTTAGTTGAAATATGCCCAACTGCTGGTCACCCGATTGTCTACGGTGAAAAAATGTTTGATGCAAGTTTACCAACGGTATTAGTTTATGGACATTATGATGTCCAACCTGCTGACCCAGTTGAATTATGGGATTCACCTCCATTTGACCCCGTTATTAAAAAAACGGAATTGCATCCTGATGGTGCCATTTTCGCGCGTGGTGCTTGCGATGATAAAGGGCAAATGTATATGCACGTTAAGGCATTTGAAACTATGATGCAGACTGATACGTTGGCTTGCAACGTTAAGTTTATGATTGAAGGGGAAGAAGAAGTTGGTTCTAGTAACCTTGGAATTTTCGTTAAAGAGAATAAAGAGAAATTAAAGGCGGACGTAATTTTAATTTCAGACACATCAATTATCGCGAATGATACTCCTTCAATTTGTGTTGGCTTGCGTGGTTTGAGTTATGTAGAGGTCGAAGTTACTGGTCCTGATAGAGATTTACACTCTGGAGTTTATGGCGGTACAGTTGGGAATCCAATCAATATCCTTTGTGATATGATTTCTGAATTAAAAGATGAAAATAACCACATTACGATTCCGGGATTCTACGATAAGGTTGAGGTGGTTAGCGATACTGATAGAGCCGAAATGGCAAGAGCTCCTTTTAGTGAAGAAAATTATAAAAAAGGATTAAGCATAAACGTAGTTGACACAGAGGCTGGATACTCTGCAAGGGAAGGAAGTTCAATTCGGCCTACATTAGATGTAAACGGAATTTGGGGTGGTTATATCGGTGAAGGCGCTAAAACTGTTTTGGCCTCGAAAGCTTACGCGAAAATTTCGATGCGTTTGGTGCCATACCAATCTTCAGAAGAAATTACAGAGTTATTTCAAAAGCATTTCGAGTCTATTGCGCCAGATGCCGTAAAAGTTAAGGTAACACCGCATCACGGTGGAGAGCCAATTGTTATTCCTATCGATTTTGACGGGTATAAAGCGGCAAGTGCTGCAATGGAAACAACTTATGGTAAAAAGCCAATTCCGCAAAGAGGCGGTGGTAGTATTCCGATTGTAGCTTTGTTTGAGAAGGAATTAGGCCTAAAATCTATTTTGTTTGGTTTTGGGTTAAACTCTGATGATATCCATTCTCCCAACGAACATTATGGAATTTTCAATTACTTGAAAGGAATTGAAACGATTCCATTATTCTATAAAAACTACGCTGAAATAAAATCGAAGTGATTGTCTTTTACCGGATGATGATTGTTATTATTAGTCATCAGCTTGTTATCATTAACTCATAGATGAGGTACATTAAATTTATTTTACTAATTGCAACCTGCGTTAGCCTAAATTCTTGTGGCATATATAAAGAAGTAGAGTTTATTGGTGTTGAAGATATATTGGTTAAAGAGTTTTCTGCTACGGCAATCATTATTGAAGTAAAAGCGATAATCAATAACCCTAACGGGTTCGACATCACGATTTTTGATTCTGATTTAGATTTTATAGTAAACGGAACCAAATTAGGAAAGGCTAGGTTTGACGATAATATTATTTTAACAAAAAAGGCCCAAGAAAAATACTCGTTTATGATAAAAGCTGATATGGAAGGATTGGCTTCAAAAGTTGGATTGCTCTTTCCTATTCTAATGACAGGTAAAGCCAAAGTAAAAGTGAAAGGGGATATTTTCGTGAAAGCACTTGGGATGAAGAAAAAAACTCCGATAGAATTTGTTGAGGAGATAACTTTTTAAGGTTTAATTCAATGCAAAATAAACGGGTTCAGTTGAGACGTGGTTTTTTAATAAGAAGATACCTTGAGTTGCAGTAATTTTTAAGTGGCTAATATTTTTTAACCCTAATTTTTCTTTTCCTTTTAAACTCCAATTTACCTCTACATCTTGAGGTGTGTCGAGGTATGAATCACCCTTTAGAACAATGTAATACGGTGACCGATAAAAGTAACACCCTTTTGTTTTGAAGAACTTTATGTTTTGGCAACAAATTTTGCCTTTCCGTTGTTCGATGAATTGTTGTAGAAATCGAAATGCTTACACAGCATTTTATGATATTCGAGATATTCTCTTCTATTAATTAGGTGTTTTCTGTTGAACTTTATTATAGAAATAATCTGACGAAAGCCCCCAAGGGGTTACCAAGATATAACCAATGCAAGTCACTAGCGATGCGGCAAAAACTAAACTCAGTAGTGTATTCATTCTATTAAAATTTCAATATTGTTTACCACATCGTAACCTAAAATACCTGTTGATATTTCATATTCAATAAAATTGGCTTTTGCATAGTGTCGATTGCCTTCTGTTAATGTAAATTCTCTGAATTCAGAAAATTCATCCATGGCCTTTCCTTCTAATTCGAGTTGAAAATAGGCATCTAAATCTGTGATTAGTTGAACTTGAGTGACTTTGTAGCTGACCAATTTTGTTTCAGTTGAAATAAGGAAATTAGTCCACATCAATAGCGCACATATTATGGGACCAACGCCAAAAACATTAAGAATAAAAGATTCTATTCGCCCCCATCCTAAATATTTTTCGTAAAGCTTCATTGGAATCAATAGTCCTGATAAGCAGCAAACCACCACGACTTGTGTTATAAATAACTTGGGAACTAATAATTTGGAGCTCAAAAAAAGGACGGACCCCATTCCTGCAAAAAGACCAATGGGCATTAGGTGGTAGCTCTCGAGTTTAGGCTTTGATCGCTTACGGTTGGCTTGGTTATACGCTATGGTTCTTTTTTGAAGTTGTTTACTCATGTTGGAAGTATTTACGAAGAAAGGAATAATCGGTTTATCTTACCGTTATATTTGCCAAAATGTTCAGTATGAATTTTAACCTTTTAGCTTCTTTGTTTGTTGTTTTGTCAATGTCGACTTGCACCACGAGCTCTGATTCTGGCACTAACACTTCGGAAATGGATACAACGCATTATGATCACACAAATACTTTGATAAATGAGACAAGTCCATACTTGTTGCAACACGCTCACAACCCAGTAGATTGGTTTCCATGGGGAGACGAGGCTTTAGAAAAAGCAAAAGCAGAGAACAAACTATTGTTGATTAGTATTGGATATGCTGCTTGTCACTGGTGCCATGTTATGGAACATGAGTCTTTTGAAGACTCGGTTGTTGCTAAACGGATGAACGATAATTTTATTTGTATTAAGATAGATAGAGAAGAGCGCCCAGATATTGACCAGATTTATATGAATGCTGTTCAATTGATGAGTCAACGAGGAGGATGGCCGCTTAATTGTTTCGCCACTTCAGACGGCAAACCATTTTTTGGAGGAACCTACTTTCCCAAAGATCAGTGGATGAATATTTTGGATAAAGTGAGTGGAGAATGGCAAACGAATCCTGATAAGATTAAAGAATATGCGAACCGTTTAGCCGAAGGAATTCAGCAGAGCGAAATGCTACCGTTAAATACCGATCCAGCATTATTTGAGAAATCAACATTAGCAAATACGGTAGAAAAATGGGCGGCAAATTTCGATAATAAACAAGGAGGTCCGAATCGAGCACCTAAATTCCCAATACCTAACAACTACCAGTTCTTAATGCGTTATGCCCATTTAATGGATGACCCAAAAACAATGGAGCATGTTTTACTAACTCTAGATAAAATGGCGCAAGGGGGAATTTATGATCAGATTGGTGGCGGCTTTGCTAGATATTCTACAGATATTATGTGGAAAGCACCTCACTTTGAGAAAATGTTATACGATAATGGTCAACTCGTTTCTTTGTATGCAGAAGCATATCAAAAGACTAAGAAATATCTATATAAAGAAACTGTGTACGAAACAATTGAGTTTGTTCAACGAGAATTAATGTCTTCAGAATATGCATTTTATTCTTCATTAGATGCTGATAGCGAGGGTGAAGAAGGTAAATTTTATGTATGGAAAAAGGAAGAGCTACAAACCATTTTAGGAAATGATTTTGATGTATTTGCCAAGTACTATAATGTAAACACAAAGGGTCTTTGGGAACATGGTAATTACATTCTTCTCCGAGATGAAGACGAGAAGAAATTCGCTGATAAGAATGACTTAACTGTGGAGGAATTAAAGGCGTTTATTGGAGGATGTAAAGAGAAATTGATGTCGGTTCGAGACACTAGAATTCGACCAGGGTTAGATGATAAGTCTCTAACTTCGTGGAACGCATTAATGTTGAATGGATTAATAGATGCTTACCATGTTTTTGATGACGATAAATTTTTGGATCTGGCACTAAAAAATGCAAATTTCATAGTATCCAAACAAGTAAGAGAAGACGGAGGCTTAAACCACAACTACAAAGAAGGGCGGTCAACAATAAATGGATATTTAGAAGATTATTGCTTCACGATTGAAGCCTTCATCAATCTGTATACTGCAACTTTGAATGAGGCTTGGTTGCAACGAGCAGATAAGTTAATGCAATATTCTATCAGTCATTTTTATGATGACAAATCAGGAATGTTCTTTTTCACTTCGGATTTGGACAAGGCATTAATTGCTCGTAAAACAGAGGTTGGAGATAATGTAATTCCGGGATCTAATTCTAGTATAGCAAAAGGTCTTTTTTTACTTGGACATTATCTTGACAATCAAGATTATCTGACGAAAAGTGAAACGATGCTTAATAATGTTCAGTCACAAATTCCGAATTACGGTTCAGGATATTCCAATTGGGCGCAGCTTTATTTAAATCGAGTTTATCCATTTTATGAGGTAGCTATTTCTGGCAAAAATGCTTCAGATAAAATTGTAGAAATGAATCAGTATTACAATCCAAATAAAATGATTCTTGGAGCAACACAAGAAAGCAAATTACCACTAATGGAAGGTAAGTTTGTAAAGGGAGAAACAATGATTTACGTATGTGAGAACAAGGCTTGTCAGTTGCCAACGACAGAAATTAGCGAAGCGATTAAACAGTTGAAGTAGATGTACAAATTGGCAGCAATTTTTTATTTATTTGCTTCTGCAGTTCAAGCACAGATACTTGACAATTCGAACTGCGATGTGTTTTCTGACAACAATTTTTTTAATCAGAAATTCATCAAAAAAAATGGCATAACAACAATACGGAGTACTATTTTGAGTAAACGGGAGATGAAGCCGATAATAGAAACTCCGTTATGGCAACAATTCGATTTCGATAAATATGGTCGTGTTGAGCGAATGATGGAAACCTATTTTAATGGCTCTGATATTGACACATCATTGGTGCAATTCAAATACGCAGGAGACCATCTAATTAAAAAGAGATTATCTGATTCAAAAGGATTTTACTCTTATTCGTATCAGTATGATGATCAGCACAATTTAGAAAAAATGATTTATTCGCGGGAAGTGAATGCAAATCCTGAAGCCCATAATTTCGTATTGGGGCAGCTAATCGAAGTATATAAAGAGCGCTATGAGAATTCTAATATTTCCGATAAGAAAACGAAAAGAATAATCTATAACAGTGATGATAAACCCTACTTACAAGAGTTAACAGAATATGACGAATATGGCAATAAAAAAAAGGAGTTGTCAACGCTTGTTGTGACTAAGAAAGGGAGCAATGTAACTTACAGTTACGATGCGTATCATCGTCCGGTTGAAAAGCTAGAAATTAACAATTTATTCGGTAAAAGTGAAACACGATACGAATATAAATATGATGAGGCGGGTAATTTACTATCAGAAAAAAAGCACGAAGATGGAGTGCACAAAACTACCCGAGAATTCTTGTACGATGGGCGCATGTTACTTTCGGCTAGACTGACAAAAGATGAATCTACAGGTACAATTCAGATAGTAAAGTACACTATCACTTTTGACTGACTTTACTTTACGCAATCGTAAACTATGAACTTATCGTTTTCGGCTAGGATTTCTACTTTAGAAAATAACTTGGTTAAGTGTGTTTTAAAATTCAAAGAAACAGCACTTACCATTTGAAAATGACCACTAGTTTTAAGTTTTTTATGAACTTGCTTAAACAAGTCTAAAGCCACCTCAATATTCGTTTCGTATTCGAAATGATATGGTGGATTAGAAACTATTAAATTAAAGAATTCAGGAGTAAAATTTTCTAAACTATCGCTAAAATGATGATGTGTATTTTCATCTTTCAAATTTAGTTTTGAAGATTCAACGGCTAGGTAAGAATCGTCCACTAAATGAATTTCTGCATTAGCATTTTGCTGACGAATTGCATGGGCAATAATGCCATTACCAGAGGCTAAATCGAGTATTACGTCAGCAGAAGAATCGACATTTAAATTATCTAGAAAAAATTCAGTTGCTTGATCAATCTTGTTTGCAGAAAAGACACCAAAATATTGCTTGATTGTTTTATTTCCGAAAGTAATTTCGTTAAAAAGAGAGTTGGATTGTGTTTTTTTCTTTTTCGATAATATGATAAGTCTAGCTTTCTTTTTGGCTTTTGTTTGTTCAACTTCTTCGAAATAGTCACCTGCAATTTCTAACATCTGTTTGGAGAAATGTCGAGTCATAAATCCACAAATAACCTGGCTGTTTTCGCCTAAGCATTTGCTGAGCTTTTGCAGTTGTAAACGGAATAAATCAAGCGATTTAGGAACCTTAACTATAGCGATTTCAACTTCATGATTTATTTTGTCAAGAGGAAAAATGATATTTTGCTCAATAATGGCAATGTTGTTGTCTAACATATTTTGTCTCAACGCCTTTTCCTGACTTTTATAATTGACTATCGAAATCGGTGAAAACTTATGAAAACGGCAAGCTAAATAACCAAATCTTTCGTTCAGTAAAACAGGAGCTCGGAGGGCAATATTCTCTGTTTCGATATATTTTTCTATGAGTTCGTCTGCAGCGCTAAAAGAACGAAGAGACTTATTTTCGCTCTTTGGATATCTCCTTATAATTAATTGATTCGGCATTTTCATTCTGCAAAGGTAGGTTACTCTCCTATATCCTCATTCCAGAGTTCTGGTTTTTCTAAAATAAAATTCTCCATCATTTCAATGCACTCTGCATTGTTGAGGTCGATAACTTCAACACCATGGCTTTCCATAAAATCTCTTGCGCCATCAAATGTTTTAGATTCCCCTACCATTACTTTCGGAATCTTAAACTGAACAATTGTTCCAGCGCACATATAACAAGGCATAAGTGTTGAGTAAATAACGGTGTTTTTGTAATTCCCTATTCTTCCAGCATTATTTAAACAGTCCATTTCACCATGCAATATTGGGTTGAGTTCTTGCACTCTTTTGTTGCGACCTTTGGCTACTAATTGTCCATCTTTTACTAAAACAGATCCAATAGGTATTCCACCTTCGGCCAAACCTTCTTTGGCTTCTTGAATGGCAAGTTGCATGAATTTGTCTATCACAAGGTAAATGTAGCAAGTTTTAACTATACCCATTCGTTTCATATTACATCAAAAGAGGAAATAAGTTATTGTCCTATAACCGCTAAGATGTAATTAATACTATCGTGATGATTCTATTTAGAAATTATTAACTTATTTGCATCTACAACAATTTGTTGGGAGTGAACTTCGTACATATAAATTCCACTATTCAAATGATTCAGGTTAAGTATTAGTTTGTTTGAACCAGGACTAAGAGTATGTTGGGCAACAATTTGGCCATACATGGAAACAACGTTGAATATTGCATTATAAGAACTAGCTAAGAAATATTCATATGTAACCGAACCGTCACTTGGGTTAGGGTATAACGTGCCTTTAAATTCCTCAGTTTTATAACTAATTAGGAGTTCTTTTTTACCACCTATTGTTCGCCCATAATTACTTTCTTCATCTGATTGTAACCTGCAGAAGGTCGGATTAACAACAACGTTGTGCACTTCTATGCATGAACCTAAAGTAACAGTCACAGTATATGTCTGACTTAAGGCGATAGGACTACCGGTAAGAAATACTGTTGGCTGAGCTATGTCGGATGGGCCAAGCACATTACTTGTCGGGGACCAACTATAAGTAGCACACTCCATAGGTTCAGGACCAATTACTACCGGTTGGGATATCGTTGGAGGGTTACAGCTAAACGCTGTAGCGCTCGGGGCTGTGGCAATTGATCTTATTGTTACGTTTGTGCTGACAGGTCCACAACCATTTGCATCAGTTACAGTAACACCATGTGAACCAACACAAAGACCTGTTGCTGTTTGTGTACTTGCACCATTACTCCACAAATATGAGTACATACTGCCAACTCCTCCTGTAGCCAAGGCAGTTGCTTCACCATCACAGTTTCCCGTGCAGGTAGTTCTTGTAATATTAATAATATCTAAATCTATGCTAGGCTCATTAATTATTGCTCCACTATATCCAAATGGGGTCGCACAACCATTTGCATCAGTAACTTCTAACAAGTATATACCTTTGCATAGACCTGTTAAATTAGGAGTCGTTTGAGCTAGAGGTGTTGAAGTTATATAATCAGTCCAAAGATAGCTGAATGGAGAGGTGCCTCCAATAACAGTCGTTGTGGCTGCTCCATCGCATATACCTGAGCAGTTGGATACATTTGTTTCTAGAACATCTGCTATTATCCCCATAGGTTCTGTTGGCACGACATACACCACCTCTCCAGCATTATCCGTTATCATAACCCGAACAAATGGGTATTGATTAGCACATATTCCAGATAGTGTCGGTGAAGTTAATCCTGGCGCTAATGGAGGTGAGTCCCATAAATAAGTGTAGGGCGTCACCCCACCAGAACCAGCAGCAGTTAATATGATACCACATTGGCCGCATTCCAATTCTTCATTAGTTGCTGATATCGTTCCATCAAGACATGCTGGACTTGCTCCAACAGGAATAAGTTCCTCAATTGTGCACCCAGCACCATCTTGAACAATAACAGTAACATCGGTCCAAAGGCTAGTAGCTGTGGGACCTGAATTACCGTTAGACCAAGAAACAGTGTAGAAAAGCGTGCCTCCTGTCACAGCTACCGAAGCTGTTCCATCTATTCCTCCACAAGTCGTTGGCATTGTAGCTGAAGCAGTTATCGTCATTACTTGAGGAGCATTAATAATGGCTGTAGCCTGTGCGTTAAGTCCGTTCGCATCGGTAATGTTAACTGTATATGTTCCAACGCATAAGCCTGTTGCAATAGCTGTTGTTTGGGGTACAGGAAGATTCCAATAATAGCTAAATGGAGCAGTTCCACCAGTAGGGAATGCCGTTACTGTTCCATCGCAAGCACCAATGCAACTTCCATCTGTCCCTGATGCGGATGCATTTAGAGGGTTTGTGCAGCAACTGGGATCAAAATTGACTGTTATACAATCTGTCGCACTGCATCCACTATAGTTATCTTGAATTGCAAGACAATAGGTTGAGGTGGAAGTAGGGTATTCTGTAAAGTTACATGGTGTTGGCCAAGGAAGGAGACCAAAATCTCCAGTCCACATGTAGTTGTGCTGACCAACAGCACCAATTATACATCCATTCAGAGTGATAGTCGGAGCAGCTCCAATACAAACATTAATATCTGGACCTAAGTTGAATACTGGAGTTGTTGTAATATTTGCACAATTAACCGTTACTAAAAGTATATTGTCGCAACCAGCCATATCGGTTGTTGTAACAGTGTAATTGCCACAAGTTAGTCCAGTTAAGTTTTGTATAGTTGCTCCAGTGTTCCAACTGTATTGATAAGCAGGTGTGCCTCCAGCGGTAAAGATGCTGATATTACCATCACTTTCGCCAACACAAGTTGGATTTGTAATACTTGTTACAGTTGATATAAGAGAATTTGAAGCGGTAATTGTTACAGATGCCTCCGTTTCACAAGCACCTATGCCATCGTAAACAGAAACACTGTATGTACCGTTGCATAAACCAGTTGCAGTAGCTGTGGTTTGCAAAGAAGCAGATGCATCCCATTGGTAACTGTAAGGAATAGTGCCTCCAGAAGCTATAACCGTTGCCGTTCCATCGCAAGATGCATTACATGAAGGGTCAGTGCTAGTTATATTTACAACAACACTATTAACTGTAATATAGCCGGTTACAAATGAGACATCATTGTTTGTACCATCGGTTATTGCCAACTGAACATTATAAGTTCCAGGTGTAGCATAACATATATTCGTTGGATTTTGCAAGGTCGAGCTAGACGGTGTTGCCCCTGGGAAAGACCAAGTCCAACCAGTTGGGGAGCCAGTGCTTAGATCTGTAAAGTCGATACAATCCGTAGGACAAATAGAGGTATTGTTAGCCGTAAAAGCAGCTGTTATCGAAGAACAGGCTATTTGGGTTATTCCGATTGCATTGGAATTTGAACAGCCCGTAACTACATCGGTAACAATTAGGTCCAATGCAGCCGGGTATGAACTCCAGGTCATGTTAATGTTCTGTGAAGTCCCTGTTACAGGCGTGCCATTGGTTGCAGACCACGCATAATTAAAACCAGCTGGACCAGAATAGTTATATGGAGCGGTGCTGCCAATACAGACCGGATTAGGACCTGAAATTGCTGGAACAGAGGGAAGTGAATTGATAGTTACATTTATGGTCGTAATAATATCGCAAGCCGGATTGCCGTTACTGCTAACAACAGTAATGACACCAGTAGTAGGTGCCGGTTCCCAATCTACGGTAGTACTAGATCCTGTAAAAACGATGGCTAAACCAGGAAAGGTTCCCCCAGTTACCGTCCAATTATGGGTATATCCAGTTCCTAGTCCATTTGGAATAATATCATAATTAACCGGCAACCCATCATCACAAACAGATAAATTCCCATTTATAGTTAATGAACCTGCCAAAACGGCTACTGTCTGAGTTAGAGTATATGTTTCTGCACCACGTGTTAAAGTTAGAGTTACTGTATAGGTTCCTGAAGTGCTATATGTATAAGTTGGATTATTATAAGTTCCTGATACATTTGGCCCGGTTATCGTTGTAGGTCCACTTTGTGTTCCCGGAGTTGAACCAGCTACCCCATCTCCAAAATCCCAGTCATGATCAAACCCCTCCCAACATGTTTCGGTATCGAACATATACGAACTGCACCCCACAGCAGTGGCTATAAACCCAGGAGATGAAGGTGCCGGTTGTTCAGCATCGATGAAATTTGGAAAGGCCATACGATTCGCTTGGTTTAACCCAGGAAATAGTGTGGTAAAATCCATTGCGGCTAGTGTGACACTAGGTGTTGGAAGATCTGGTGTGTTTATGGATGCAATGGTAGATTGTCCATTTCTGCCGACTAATATTCTTCTAGTCGGAGTTTCAGGCGTAAGTTGTAGACCACTAAACTCCCAAGCGGTAGGCGAGTTCAGAACCAACTGAGAATTGCCGCTGCTTACTTCAAATTGAAGAATTCCAGCTCCGGTTGAACCATAAACATAATTGGAGTTAGGGCTAAAGGAAACTCCCCAAATTAAGGTGCTAATAAAATGCTGTTGATTGGAAATTTGGCCAGTAGCGTTATCAAAATCGTATAAGCCTAACCCTGTTTGACTAGCCGAATTTCTTTGTGGTAAAGCCAGCATAGTCCCATCAGGGGATGCCTTTAGTTCACCCGCCGCAGCACGGAAATTAAAATTGTACACAGTAGGAGTCGCGTTTAGTCCAGAATTGTTTAATAGGTAAACATAAAAACCCGAACCGGAAGATGTCGGTGGATTGCTACAAACTATGATCCAATAATCGGTCCCATTGCAATGGGGTACTACTGTTACAAATTCCGATATGGTTGTTGCAGGGCCAGTCGGTAGAGTTGATTGCAGATCAACGGGAGTACTAACACTATATGTAGAGGAATTTATTACCACGTACTCCCAACCGATACTTCCTTCTTCAATTGCAGGAGGCATGAAAAGGTAATATTGATCTGGATCAGAGGGGTCTTGTACTGCAATATTTTGTGAGGTACTTGTAATGGGATGTAATCCACTTGTAACTACATCGTACGCAGCTCCAACCCAACTTCCAACCCCGGTTGCAAATGGGGCATGTAAGTTATCGAATGCTTCGTTGCCATCTGTGTAGAATAATAGGGTTCCCGTATTTACATCACTCATACTTACACTGGTTTGAAGCGCAAACAGTGTTGGGTTTGGTAATCTGGAGGTTGAGGTGGTAGTTGCAATTCCAGATGAAAAGTCCAATGAACAATACCTTCCAAAATACCAATGAGCTTTGTCCAAATTAGTTGTTAATCCTGCACAAGCAGAAACAAAAACTGAAATGGTGCAAGGGCTGGTTTGCGTAGAACCGTCACCAGCGATTAAGCTTATTGTGTAAGTACCTGGGACGGTAAAAGTATGGTTTAAACTGGTTGAGTTAGATGCCGTTGCAGTAGTTTGGGTAATAGGTGTGGACCCATCACCAAAATCCCATGTCCATTCAATGGCCGTGTATCCGGGACCAGCTGGAGTGGTAACTGTTAATGGAGTGTTGACACATAAAGAAGAACTGGATACGGTAAAATCACAAATAAAAATAGGATCCACGCATCCATTTCCAATAATTCCAACATCCACATAATTAGCGTGAGAAACCATATTGCTTCTACGACTATCAGCAAGAATAAATCCTTCCATTCGTAATTTTTGGTCGTTGGTAAAGGTGTTTAAGCATGGATCTTCGTTGTAAAACATAAAATTGTTTTGTTGGTCGTTACCGGTCAACGTAGTACTTTCAGCACAAGTATTTCTATTTGGGTCGGTGGTGCAGTACCGATCGTTGGGCTGTGTACAAGGGTATGTATCACATAAAAAATCTCCTCCAACATCACATGGATCTGGATTTCCAGGATCCTGCATACCCGAGCATCCGAATTGGAAGGTATGAATCATGAATAAGTAATGGCCAACTTCATGGACTAGTACTTTTCCTTCATCCCTGTTATACAAGTTCCCAACAGGGAACCCTGGAACTTCAAGCGGGTAATTTCCCGCATAGTTTGAATTAGTATTGTCACCAAAAACACCTGCTAATATTACAACTCCATCAAGGTTTAAACTGTTATTCCCATTCAAGAGAGGGTCAATCGGAGCAGGTGCATAACCTTTGGTTGCCGTCCCACCGTCAATCGTATTAACCACCCAAATATTTAGGTATTTATCAAATGGAAAAACGTTTCCATTGTTGGCCGGCCCACTTGAAAAATCGTTTGTTACCTCAATTAAATCATCCTGACTTACTTGGTTCATTATATGGTTGGAAATATTACCACTATATGAACTAGCGTCCCATCGCATAACCCCAGGTTCCCCCACAGGAAAGGAAACACCTGTTGAAATAGCATTTGTGGTAGCGTCCCAAACTTCGGTTGCTAAACAAAATTGAATTCTAGTATCTACACCAATTGGTCCGAGCCCTTGGTAGGTATAGTCTCCATTAAACCCAGCGTTAAGAGCGTCAATTTGGGATTCTACCTGGTCGTACGTTAAACCAAATGCACCTGCTGTGGGTTCAACGATGTGCACCACAACCGGGATAACATAATCATTGTCATCATTAAAGGTTTTGGCAGTACTTTGACCTTGATTTTGACGAACATAATTTGTAACTATATCATTCATTATGTCGAATGCGACCTGATTATCTGGATCACTTAATATTTGTTTTTGTAACCTATCATAACCACAATCTTCTCCGCCAAGGTATACGGTGCACGCATTGCCGTAAGCTGTGGGTATTCCATTTACGAGAGCACTAACCTCAATTGTATATTCCCCTCCTGGGGCCTCGTTCGTTAAAAAGTTGAACTTGAAGTTTTTATTTGGTCGTGATAGTAGCTCCGAAAACCCATTATCTACACCGGTTACCGAAAATTCATATCCTGTCGCTCCAATAATAGCATCAGCCTTAAGAATATCACTTGGTAGACTACCCGAAATTCCACAATATTGGTTTTGGAGCTGTGTCGTAGGGGTTGTTTCTATGGTGATTTGACAAACGGGTCCGAAGCCACTGATCGAGCTACCAACTATTGTTTGTACACTGATATTATATGTAGTATTATATAGTGGTGTGTTAGAAAGGAAAATTAATTTAAAGTTCCTGTTCGGACGAACAACTGTTTCGGAAAATCCAATAGCGCTGTTTTCTACTTTGAATTCGTATTGTGTTGCTCCAACAACTTTGTCAGCTTTCAGTGATTGGTTTAATTCAACTTGCGTAATTCCGCAGTCTTGCGATCGCAATTGGGTGAGGGGGTGGTCTTGTGTAGTGATTTGACAAACAGAACCAAAACCGCTTAACAACCCATTAACCATTGTTTGAACACTCACATTATAGGTAGTATTGTAAAGAGGTTGGCCTACTGAGTGAGTTAATTTAAAGTTTTTATTTGGACGGACAATTGTTTCGGAAAACCCGGTGGCATTATCTTCAACTTTAAAATGATATTCAACAGCTCCCGGAACATCTTTTGCTTTTATCTTAGTATTAAGCGCAACGTTGGTGGCACCACAAAATGCATTTTTCAATTTTGTAAGCGGTATAATTTTCGTTTTTATAGAACATACTTGGCCATAATTTTGCCAACCTGAATTGATTTTTGCTTTCACTTTGATATCATAAACTGTGTTTGCGAAAGGAGTTGTTTGTAAGTCGCTTAAAGAAAACTTATTATCAGGAACCGTAATAGTTTCGCTATAGTTTGATGCGGAGTTCTCAATAGAAAACCTATATTTAATTGCACCATTCACAGGAGTTGCATTAAGTAATTGATTACTTTCTACATTATTTTTTCCGCAGTCAGAGGGTGTTAGATTGGTTGTTGAATTTGCGGCACCCATCGAGTAAGAGTAATGGGGCAAAGCATACATTGCTCCAGTAACTAGGACAAGCTTTAGCAAGGATTTTAGTGCAAATAGTTTTATTCTGATGGTCTTGACCGTTGTTTTCATAATGCTCAGATTAATAATCTGTTTAAAGGGGGGGGAATATAAGAAAACTTCGCGATAGCTTAGCTAAGACTCTTCAGTTTTAATGAGTAGAAATATTCGGTTCAATCTTGCAAAACATGAATAGTTAGAAAATCAAAGAATCGTCATTACTAAAATTTGATGCGAGCTCAGCCAAATAAAGAGCTAAATAGATAATTGTTCATGTGTGTTTATTAACTTCTATTACTATACTGCACATAAAAACTAAATTCGTTTAATTTATTTGTATATTCAGTACATAATGCGGTTTAAGCAGTTACATAATATAATCTATAACATCTGCTAATCCTGTCGAGAGAATGCTTAGCATACAGAATAATTGAAGAAACCGCTTCATTTTTCAAATTTACAACATTCATCAAAACAAAAAGCCCCGCTTCGCAGCAGGGCTTTACTATATATATAGAAAGTTTTAGTTATTCTTCTTCTTCTATTTCATTCTCATCTTTAACCTCACAAATACAAGATGCTTTTTTCTTCTTGTGGTCTTTTTTGCCTTTGTGCTTGCCTTTTTTATGATGTTTCTTGCCCTTATAATCATCGTTAGAATAATAGTCATCACGCTCTTCTTTAGAATAGTCTTTTATGAATGAACCATCGGTATCAAACATAGCGAACATATTAATATCATTTTGTACGAATGCAGCTGTATAACCTTTTTCGTCTTGATTAAACCACACATCTACTGAAGAATTTGAATAACGATCAGTGAAAGAATTTTTGACTTCATTCGGTATAAAATCAGGGCTTACAGTTTCACAATAAGTATCTTCTTTTTCACAGTCACCGAATTTCTTGCAAGAAACAAGGGTTCCCATAGCCATTACTAGTATCAATAATTTTTTCATTATAACGATTTTAGTTTGTTTAAAACAATGAGATTACCTCACAAGATATAAATATAAGAAATTATTTCGTTCTCGCTCCAGATTTGTCCTTTTTAACTGTGTCAAATGCCATACTTGGCTCAGGGACATAATGCCCTTTACCTCCGGCCCTATCGTCATTCCACGTATTAGGAATTCTGTCAGATTCAGTTAACTCATCCCAAGTTTCATGTTGGGTTCCATCATCGAATTGTTGCATAGTAATGCAATCTTCAACGGGGCAAACTAAAGAACACAAGTTGCATCCAACACAATTTTCTTCTATAATACTCGGGATTCGACTCCCGTCAGTAGGTAGTGCAATAGCTTGATGAGCACCATCGTCACAAGCGATGTAACATAAATCACATCCAATACATTTGTCTTCATTGATCTTGGCTTTTACATCATATTTCAGATTAAGGTTTTTCCATTCTGTAATGTTCGGTAATGCCTTTCCAGCAAAATCATAAATTGTGCTGTAACCCTTGTCATCCATAAATTTGATAAGGCCTGCTTCCATTTCTCTCACAATTCCAAAACCGTAATGCATAGCAGAAGTACACACCTGAACAGATGTAGCTCCTAATAGAATAAATTCAACCACATCTCTCCACGTTTCAATACCACCTATACCACTAATCGGTGTGTCTTTGATTAAGGGGTGCTGTTTTAGATCTTTAAGCATGTGCATTGCAATAGGCTTAACAGCTGGGCCACAGTAACCACCATTGGATCCTTTTCCATCAACAACTGGATATGGAGCATAAGTGTCTAGATCGATTCCTACAATACTCTTGACCGTATTAATTAATGAAATCGCATCAGTATTGGCTTCTACAGCAGCTAGCCCTGGATCAGTAATGTGAGAAATGTTGGGAGATAACTTGGTAATTACCGGAATGTTTGCAGCATCCATAACCCATTCTACAATAGCTTTTAATGCTACAGGGTCTTGACCTACAGCCGACCCCATACCTCTTTCACACATTCCATGTGGACAGCCGAAGTTTAGTTCAATTCCTTTTGCGCCAGCATCTTCAACTTGCTTGATAATGTCAATCCATTCTTCTCTTGTGTCAACCATCAAAGAAGCGATAGTTGCATGGTCTGGGAATCTCTTTGTTACCTCTCGCATTTCGCGGAGGTTATCTTCTAAAGGTCTATCACTGATTAGCTCAATATTGCTAAAACCAGCCATTCTTGTATCACGATAATTGGTAGCTCCATATCTACTCGATACATTGATTGTAGGGATCCCTAAAGTTTTCCAAACAGCGCCACCCCATCCAGCATCGTATGCTTTCATTATTTGGTAACCAGAGTTTGTTGGTGGAGCAGAAGCTAACCAAAATGGATTCGGAGCTTTTATTCCTGCAAAGTTTACTGATAAATCTGCCATTTTTATTTTGTTAAGTATTCATGAATTCCATTTGCGGCTAACTTACCATCATAAGCAGCGTTAACAACTTCTGCTCCGCCATTAACGGCATCACCACCGGCAAAGTACTTCGGGTTCGTGGTTTGGTTAGTCTCAGGATTTACTTTGACTTTTGTTGAAGAATCAATTTCAAGACCATCAATCATTTCATAAAACGAACCTTGTTTTGCTTGTCCTGTTGCCTTAATAACCATATCGCAATCTACTACTGAACCATCTGAGAATTTGACTCCAGTAACAGCACCGTTACCTAATATTTCTTCAGGTGAGGCATTGAATTTGCCCCGCACACCTGCGCTCACTGCCAAGTTGTACTCGAAATCATACGCACCCATTTTTTCTTTAGTACCGCGATAAGCTAATGTTACTTCATCAGCACCCATACGCGCAGATTCTGAAGCAGCGTCCATTGCAGTGTTTCCTCCACCCAAAACGACCACTTTATTTCCAACAGCTTGGCTAGAGTGATTCATTCTAAGGCCTTCGATAAATTCAACCGCACCAATTACACCCTCTTTATCTTCACCCGGAATGTTACGGAATGCAGTAGTACCCAACCCTACACCTACAAAAATAGCATCGTAAGAATTTTCAATCTCGGTTAATTGGTCTTTAGAAGTAATTGAAGAATTGTAGTTTAGCTTAAACCCAAGTTGATTTTGCAAGTATTCAACCTCTTCTAATACTTCCTCATTTGTTATTTTATAAGGAGCAATACCGTAAACAGTTAGGCCAGAAGGTTTGTCTTTAGCTTCAAATATATCAACAGAACAACCTAGAATACGAAGTTCACAAGCGCAAGCAATTCCAGCAGGACCTCCACCAATAATTGCTACTTTCTTACCATTATCTTTACCTGGAGAGTATAGTTGTTCACCCGAATCTATGACACTTTTGGTAGCGAAATTTTGAAGACGACCAATCTGTAAAGGTGGTATATCTTGATTATCGTAAACACAAGAACCTTCGCATAAAACACCTGTAGGACAAATTGTACCACAAGCATTGCCCATCCAATTAGAATCATAAATTGTTTTCGCGGCCCCTTCTATATTTCCAGTATGAATTTGTTTGATGAATAGCGGAATATCGATACTCGTTGGACAAGCCGTTATACAAGGTGCATCATAACAATACAAACATCTTGAGCTCTCGTAATGAGCTTGTGTTTCGTTCATTAAGGGCTTCTTCTGTTTGAAATTCTGCTTGAATTCTTCTTCGTTTTTTGGTTTTTTATATTCTGCCATATTAAATAGTTTCTAGTTTTATGTGACTAGTTATTTACTTTGAACTTCAAGTCTTGAAACTATAGTCTAGTGAGATCTCCATAAGTTTCAGGACGTCTGTCTCTGAAGAATTGCCAAGTGGATCGAACTTCTTCAATTAAATCTAAATCGAATTCAGCAACAAGTAATTCATCATTATCTCGAGACGCCTCAGCAAATATTTGTCCTCTAGGATCAACAAAATATGATTGGCCATAGAACTTTCCTAGGTCCCACGGTTTTTCTTCACCAACTCGGTTAATACATCCCATGAAATATCCATTCGCTGCCGCATGAGCTGGTTGCTCTAATTTCCATAGATATTCTGATAGTCCGGCAACAGTAGCAGAAGGATTGTACACTATTTCGGCACCATTAAGACCTAAGGCTCGTGCTCCATCTGGGAAATGTCTATCATAGCATATGTACACTCCTACTTTTGCGTATTTCGTTTGAAAAATTGGGTAACCTAAGTTGCCAGGTTTAAAGAAATACTTTTCCCAAAATCCAGTTGTGTGCGGTATGTGGTTTTTTCTGTATTTACCTAAGTATTCACCATCCGCATCAATTACTGCTGCAGTGTTGTATAGCACTCCAGCCTGTTCTCTTTCGTATAATGGAGCAACAATAACCATGTCGTACTTTTTTGCAATTTCTTGCAATCTTTCAGTTGTTGGTCCGGGCACAGCTTCAGCAGAAGCGTACCATTTATTATCTTGTCCTGGGCAGAAATAAGGAGTGTTAAATATTTCTTGTAGACATAAAATTTGAACGCCTTGCCTTCCTGCATCTTCTATGTACGGAATGTGCTTGTCGTACATAGCTTCGCAAATTTCTTCTATAGTTCCTTCTCCTTCTGTCATTGGAAGGCTCATTTGGATTAATCCTGATTTTACTTTTCTAGGCATAGTCTCTAATTTTATGTTTTAGATTACCAATGAGGATTTTCCTCTTGGAATAAATTTTCCATCTCCAGGTTGAAGAAGACAAGTTTCGTTTTCGATTGCAACTTTGCCCCGAAGAAGGACAGTTTCCGTTTTCCCAGTTACTCCCCAACCTTCGTAGCCAGAATAATCACAACGCATGTGGTGCGTTTCTGCTGAAATTATATGTTTTTTATTCGGATCGAAGATTACCAAATCGGCATCTGCTCCAATTGCGATAGTGCCTTTTCGAGGATACATTCCGAATATCTTAGCGGCATTGGTTGATGTGATTTCTACGAATTTGGGCAGACTGATTTTTCCTTTACGAACCCCTTCAGAATACATAAATTCCATACGGTGTTCAATAGCAGGGTGCCCATTAGGAATTTTAGCAAAGTTGTTTTTACCCATATCTTTTTGTTCCAAAGTGAATGGACAATGGTCGGTCCCTACAACTTGAATCAGGCCTTGATTAATTCCTGCCCATAAAGATTCTTGGTCTTTTTTCTCACGAAGCGGTGGGCTCATTACCCATTTAGCACCATCTTCTCTTTCATAAAGAGATGCATCAATCATTAGATATTGAGAGCATGTTTCAACAAATACTTTTTGATTACGCTGGGTTTTCTGTCGAACTTGATTTAGCGCTCCCTCACAGGTCATGTGGACTATATATCCGGGACAACCAGTATAATTCAACATGTCACAAAATCGACCTGATGCCTCTGCTTCGGTAACTTCAGGTTGCGATAAATAATGATATAGAGGTTTCGTATTCCCTTCGGATAGATTCTTTTGAACCAATGAGTCAATCATGTCCCCATTAGTTGCGTGCACAGTAACCAGACCTCCATGCTTTTTAACAACCTTCATCAACTGCACCATCTGGCCATCGTCAATCATCAAAGCACCTTTATAAGCCATGAACGTTTTAAAGGAGGTAATCCCTTCTTCCTCTATCATTTGAACAACCTCTTTGGCAACGTCTTCATTAAAATCGGTTACTGCCATGTGATATGAAAAATCACCAACAGCTTTGTGTAAGGATTTATCTTGCCATTCTTTTAAGGCATTATGTAGCGTATCTCCTTGGGTCTGAAGAATAAATTCAATAACAGAAGTAGTTCCTCCGTGCAGTGCAGCTCTTGTACCTGTTTCGTAATCGTCACTTGAATAAGTACCCATAAAAGGCATGTCAAGATGTACATGTGGGTCGATACCTCCGGGAAAAACTAGTTTATCAGTTGCATCGATAACTCTATCTGCATCGTAGTTAAGGTTTTTTCCTATTGCAACGATTTTTTCACCTTCGCAATAGACATCAGCACCGAACTTATCTGATGCGGTAACTACTCTTCCGTTTTTAATTAGTACTGTCATGTCTATTTTTCATTAGTGCGTAATACATTATAAAAGTTATTATGAATCCTGAAAACCAAGATACTGAATATAATGAAGCCATAGCGGGAATCCATTTTCCGCCTATAGCGAAGAAGGCACCAACAATAAGAGAGATTAATGCTGCTTTGTTGATACCTGATTCTCCGAAAGAATAGATGCCTTTTTCCTTATAAAGGTCGGCTAATTGTATTTCCTTTTTTTGGATGATGAAGTAGTCACAAACTAATATTGCGAGCACAGGTCCAAGTATGGCGCTAATATCAATTAGTAATCCTTGAATTTCGTTAAGCAATAACCAAGGGCAAATGATAATCCCAATCACACCAGTGATAATTCCTCCTGTTCTGAAACTTATTTGCTTTGGAAACAGGTTAGAAAATGCATTTGCTGGGGCTATTACATTGGCTGCAATGTTTGTGCTTAATGTTGCGATAATCATAAAGATTTGTGAGATGATAACTACCCAGACACTATCGAATTTGGCAAGCAAAGAAA
>Ga0315332_10000253_pt1 | contig 22328 bp, 16 predicted proteins | sample M110034915metaG_FD_203455 | JGI IMG/M metagenome (GOLD analysis project Ga0315332, IMG submission 203455) | Ammonia-oxidizing marine archaeal communities from Monterey Bay, California, United States - M1 100m 34915 | ecosystem: Environmental > Aquatic > Marine > Intertidal zone | place: USA...
TCGCAATTGCAACTGTGGGATATTGGAGCATTATCAAAATTTGTACGATATAAGTACACGGAATGAGAAAACCCTTCTGAACACAGGTTGTCAATACCATCTGCCGGAAGGGGATTACTGTTCCTTCTTTTTTTAGTTTCGTGAAAATAATTATTGGCACCACCTCGATAGGCAATACCGTGAAGAATGGGCCTGAGATTTCTGGTTCCGTATAGTGAATCAAAACCTTTTCCCCAATTGTCGACGACCTTATACATTAGGTCTTTTTCTTTGTAACGATTCTTATAGTATTCCGGTGTCCGCAATATCGAAGTTTCTGAAGAATCAGTCCAAATGAAGTTCTGCGAGTACGTATATCGCGGATTACCTAAATGAATAAGGGAATCCATTCTGTACTGAATTGAATCCACTCCAATTTTGTTCGTGTCAGAATCACCAGGGTTCTGTCCCGAAAATGCAAATACAGGCCAGAGAAAAAAGAAATACGAAAAGGTTATTAATACTTTCACGGTTTAAAATTAGTCTAGATTATACACCTTATGTTACAGGTTAACATAAATTATTCACAGTCGTTAATAAATAACTTTGTGCTTATGCATAAGGTGCACGCTACTTATCAATAACGTGTTTTATTGCAAAAGAAACATGACTGCTGGTAGAATTTTATTATTCGTAAAATGCAGAGCCACGCTAATCAGCCCTTTTCTTTATTCGTTTAAAGTTGTATTTAGCCTTGCTGTTTTTATAAATTGTATTGTAATAGAAGTGATACGACAACAGGACTTCATGCGACCCGGTATGAGCGGAATTTAATTGAGAGATTCCCATATCGTATGCATAATCTAGATAGAGCTCATCAATAATTTTCATTCTTGCACAAAAAATAAAAGCATCCTTCCACCGGTAGCCGGCGGCAATTCTAAACACATCGATATATTCATAGCTTAATCTGAGATTAACTTGAGAAGGGTTATTAGATACGTAGTTAAAGATTAAAGAGGGGGATAGAGAGGAATTAGTACCAACTTGAATTGAGCCTCCTGTTTGCAAGTAGTAATGAGTAGTCAATGGTGTGGAGGCTCCATTGTAGTAGATCAATTTTGGAGACAATAAATTAAGGGCAGAAAGTCCAAAATAAAAATTATCAGCGTATAAGACGGTGCCAAAAGAGGCGTTAATTATACCCGCTTTGCCTTTCGTCTGTTCAAGTAATTTATCAGTTGCACTGTGCAACAATAAGTCATCTCCAAATAACTTGTACTGAGTAAAAGAACCATTTAAACCAAAAGAAATTTCAAATATATCAGACAAATCAGCGTGATAAGCATAGCTTAAATTTGCACCAGTATTGCCAATAACGCCCGTTTTGTCGTTGTAAAAATTAGCGCCAAACCCAGAAGAAGTACCGTCAATTCTAGAATGAGTGGAAAAAAGCTGCGTACTGGGACCATTCGCAAAGCCAATCCATTGCGAACGATGTTGTAAAGCAAATTCCCAATAGTACTCAGATCCAGCAAATGCTGGGTTTAAAATATATTTATTGACATCGTAAAGGGAAAATACTGGAATTTGTTGACCATAGCTATGGTTGCAAAGGAACAACATTAATATGGCTATTTTCCGTTTCATTGTTGTCTAATAATGGTGATAGTTCCTTTAAAAAAGCTGATTCCATCATTGAGTTCAACTACATAATAGTAGGTTGTGCTTGGTAAACTTTCTCCGTTCCAGGAATTGTCATAATCGGTCTTTTTAAAAACCTCAGACCCATTTCTGTTCATGATTATTACGCTGTTACCTGGATATTTTTCTAAACCTTCAATAATCCAAAAGTCATTTTCTCCATCACTATTTGGGGTAATCGTATTTGGAATGAATAAATTTTCAACACATTCAATAATTACTATTTCATCAGCATTGATACAGTTACCATCATCCGTTTCAATCGAGTAAGTTCCCCCTTGGACAACTTCAATACTCTGTGTGATTTCTGATGTGGACCAAAGATAGCTAATGGCTCCAGGACCAGCATCTAGTGTGACAACCTGCTCTCCGCAAATATTCTGGTCTGGACCTAAATCGACATTCAATCCATTATTAGAGATTATTATGGTGTCGCATATCAGCCATCCATTTATTTCCACTTTCACCCAATACTCTCCGCCATTAGTTACGAGGATTGATTGTGTAGTTTCTCCTGTTGACCATTCATAAATACCACTTAGCTGAGCGGTAAGTAGTAAGTTTTGTGCATAGCAGATAATGGTATCATTACCAATATCTAATTGAGGATTGTATTCGCAAACTTTATTTAATTTATTACTGGACAGAACCGCGGCATTAAACTGAACTCCTCCGCCATTTCCGGGCGCTGCACCCAGAGGACTGCCTGCACAAGAAGTTTCTTGAGTATTAGAAACTACTCCAGAAATCCCCCCAGTATTAGCAATATTAATTCCACTTGGTGTGCTGCCCCCTTTGAACCAAACTAGACCACCACCACCACCACCACCAGGGCCAAAACACCGAAAAGAAGCAGAATTAAAGACATTGCCCATGTCGTCTAGATAAGAACCATTTCCATTTCCGCCATTGCCCCCGTTTGCTTCAATGTTAAGCGTCGAGGAATAATTATCAGCGTAAAGAACGACAGAACCGCCAGCACCACCACCACTTCCACCATCACCAAAACCTCGCAAGCCGTCCTCGCCATTTGCTACGATACGGTGTCCATTACCAATAATTTCATTGGCCATGAGTATGACTAAACCGCCACCATTTCCAGCTTTGTTATTGAAAGTGCTATTGCAATGTCCGGATCCACCACCACCACCTAAAAATATTCTATTCGTTCCTGTAACTAATGCTTTTCCTCCCTCTCCAGGAAAATCACCTCGACAGTTAAATGTAGATGGCTCGTCGTTAATACCGCCCATACCGCCACTAGCAACATTGGCACCACCGCCACCACCAGAATTGTGATCGTTTCCACCGCCACCGCCATTAGCAAGAGCGCCTCTTCCCCCATCATTTAATGTATACTGACTAATGCCCTCTCCTTTCATAGCGCCAAGCCCAGAAGAGCTTTCGTATTCATACGCATCTATTGTGAATAAAAAGCTACAGTCGAAGGGGGAAACTTGATATGCACCACCTCTAAAACCTTGAGAAGATACATCTATAGAGTCGTTAAATGTAATAGAGGTTTGTGCCCGCATAAAAACAACCCCACCGGTTGTTCCGTTCCAATTCTGGGCCATTATTTTACCGTCAATCGTTATTGCGTTGAAATCAGGAAATGAGATTAGTTGAACAGAGCCAGTTGCATCATAGCTGTTGAGTAAACGCCCTTTTAAGACAAGATCATTACCATCGATGTCGCAAATTTCCACCAATTCGTAATTTCCAGCACCATTATACGCATCGATATTTCCATAATCCACTGAAGCTGAAAGGTCGATATTTGCTCCTTTCATTTGGATAAGCAATAAAAGATCACCTGTAGCTAGGCCAGTTGTAGAATTCACGGTTAAAGTTGCGCTCGCATTGTTAACATTAGAAACACCATAATAGGTATTTACAATCCCGGACAGGCTTGTTTGTGAAAAAGCAATCGAGACAATAAGTATAAGCGAGACAATGAAGCCAATCTTCATGTTGGTAAATTTACCATTCTATTCTGAAAGTAGTCTCTGGATTTATTTAAAGAGGTTAATTTTTAATGTAAAGGTTAATTTTTGATAATTGACAGCTTGATTAAAATGTTGGGTGGATAAAAAGAACTGATATATTTGCTAAAGACTTGGGGATGTAGCTCAGTTGGCTAGAGTGCTTGACTGGCAGTCAAGAGGTCGTGGGTTCGAATCCCATCTTCTCCACAGAATAATAAGCCCACCTCTCGGTGGGCTTATTGATTTGGCTGATTCGATTTATTCCGATAAACGTTACGATATGGCTAGCATACTTAGTGTACAATTTGGCCTGATAATTCTAAAACTAAATAAAAATTGAATGTAGCGTGCTGAAATTTAAGCGATTGCATTTTTGAGAGTCTTGAAAGCCTCTTTTAATTTATGAAGCATATCCATATTTTGCATTACGGGATTTTCCATGTTTCTGCAAATGTTGGTCATTTCTGTTGCCCCAAGAGTAGCACTTGCACCTTTTAGTTTATGCGCAGCTTTTCTTACTACTTCATGTTCTTTTTGGATAGTACCACCTTCAATTTCAATGATTGATTGTGAAGCATCTCTTAAGTAGACTTGAATTATTGAGTTTCTAATTTCTTCAGAAACTTCGAAAATGGGTGCGTCGCGATCTAGCATTAATCAAAAAGTATTCATTCTTTTCATCAAGTTCTTTCTATACGTTCTACTAATAGGAAGTACTTTTTCAACTACAGTAGCGGTATTTTCTTCAATTTGTTCAATTCTGCCAAAATTAATAATGAACGACCGATGAATTCTACAAAATTGATCAATAGGCAACTTCATTTCAGCTTCCTTCATGGTTGTATGAACAACGTATCTTTTACCTGCAACGTGAACGCCAATATAGTCGCCAATGGATTCAACATAGTCGATGTCGTATATGTCAAGCTTTACAAGGACAGATCCAGATTTGACAAAAATAAATTTAGTATCGCTAACTGCATCTGGTAATTGCACCTTCTCAAGGGCATTTTTGAAGCGATCGTACTTTACTGGTTTTACTAAATAATCGATGGCATTTTTGTCAAATGCCTCTACAGCATACTTTTCTTTTCCGGTAATAAAAATAACGGATGGATTTCCTTGAAGGGAATCAACCATGTCAAAGCCACTCATTTCTGGCATTTCAATATCGACTAAAATAACATCGACAGGGTTTTTCTTTAAAAATTGAAGGGCTTTTTGAGGATTACCAAAGCTGCCAGCAAGACTCAGGTCTTCTGATTGTTCGACAAAGCTTTCAATCACTTTCCTAGAGGTATTATCGTCATCAACAATTAGGCAATGCATGCAATCCGCTTTTAGGTTAACGATAAAAATAATAATATTAGTTAGCGCACCAATGTATAAAGCAGATAATATTAGATTTGTTTTGTATGAAGATATTGGTAACAGGGGGAGCAGGCTTCATTGGAAGTCATACGGTTGTAGAGCTAGTACATGCTGGTTTTGAGCCTATTATAGTCGATAATTTCTCTAATTCTGACCTTAGTATAGTTGGAAAAATTCAAGAAATTACTGGTCGAAAAATTTCTTTTTATCAAATAGATTGCAAATTAGACGACCATTTGGAGCCGATTTTTCTTGAAAACCCAGAAATCGAAGGGGTGATTCATTTTGCAGCATATAAAGCTGTTGGAGAATCGGTTTCAGAACCTGAAAAATATTATCACAACAATATTGCAAGTTTAACATGTGTTTGCAGAATGATGAAAAAGTACGGTGTAAACAAGTTTGTTTTTTCTTCGTCTTGCACGGTTTATGGTAACCCAGAAGTTATTCCGGTTAACGAGAAAGCTCCTATAAAAGAGGCATTAAATCCATATGCTCACACAAAACAGCTTGCCGAAGAAATTTTATTTGGACTGTGTCAATACAATCAAGATTTGGAGGTTGTAATTCTTCGATATTTTAATCCAATTGGTGCTCACGAAAGTGGTTTAATTGGGGAGCTACCAATTGGTGTTCCGAATAATTTGGTCCCTTACATTACTCAGACTGCTGCGGGATGGCGTGACTCTTTAGTGGTTTTTGGAAAGGATTACTCTACTGCTGATGGTACTTGTATTAGGGACTTTATCCATGTAGAGGATCTGGCTAAAGCGCACTTGAAAGCATTGATGTGGAAAAACCCTGAAAGCAATCTGGAGGTATTTAATATTGGAAGCGGAGTCGGTCACAGTGTCCAATCTCTAATTGATATTTTTATAAATGAAACTGGGATTGATTTTCCTGTAAAATACGGTGAAAGACGCCCTGGAGATATTCCTGCTATTTTTGCTTCAGCAGAAAAGGCATTGGGATTACTGAATTGGAAAACGGAGCGAACACTTGAAGAAGCCTTAAGACACGCTTGGAATTGGCAACAAACCTTAGAAAAAACAGAATGAAAAGACTCTTTGTAATTATATTGTTTTCTCTTGCAACGACTTGTTATACTCAGGGCCTTTTCGAATACTTTAAATTAACAGCCGATGACGATGGGCCTGAGAAGTTTGATAGAATTTCTGTTGATTTTAATTGGGATTCTTGGTTAGGAGCTAAAGAAGAGATTAAAACAGGAACAGTTTCTATTGGGTTAAATGCATATTGGTATAAGGATATGCCCTTTGGAAAGAAAAGTCGGGTTTCATTAGCGATAGGTTTAGGAATAGGTTCTCATAATGTACACCATAATGGAGAGTTCATAAGTATCGACTCTGCAGGAGTGAGTTATACCGGTCTATATGCGAGGTCGCAAGAAAGTGTTTGGAAGAAAAATAAAGTAACCTCAAATTATATAGACATACCTTTAGAATTGAGATTCCGAAACATGAATATTAAGTCGAAAAAAGAAGGAGGTAAGACAAAAAGTTTTCGATTCTATCCTGGGTTTAAATTTGGACTTATGGTCAACAACCACGTAAAATGGAAAGACGCTAAGATTAAATACAAGGTTTATAATATTGATAACATGTTGCGGTATCGATATGGAATGACTTTAAGAATTGCGTTTAATAAATTCGCGATACACGGATTTTACAGCTTGACCCCTTTATTTGCAAAGGAAAAAGGAGATCAACTGTATCCTATTTCTGTTGGAGTCTCTTGGATTAGATTTTAATGAAGTTATGTCAGATTACGATTAAAAACTTTATCGGAAGATATAAACTGAGGAATCCCACCATTAACCCCGCATATATTTGGGCAGGTGTGTGGGCATTTAGTGACAGTCGAGAACTGCTTATAGCTCCGGTCAAAAGGGTGACATTAATAATGGGCCAGAACACAGGGTTGTCGCCGATTACATAAAAATAAGTTGCGATATGCTCGCCTGTTGCGAAAAGAGTTCCAAGAACTCCGCTTATACCAATAGCATGTGCACTTATTTTCCATTTTAGAGTGATTACTGTCGTTAAGAAAAGACTAATGACTCCACCGAGCATCATGGAATAGACCAAAATAGGCAGAGAGAAAGTAAGAGATCGTGCAAAAATATAGGCGGCGAGATAAAAAATGAAGGTGCCAATGTACAGTGGAACACGTTCTTTCCGTGTATGTACTTTAAAGCTAGAAACATTTTTACTTAACCGAAGCATAACAAGAAAGCTTAACGGGAAGTAAATGGTAAAGGGAATGATGAGATAAAAAAGAATTTTTCGTTTTAGATCAGGAGTTACAAACGGCACAAATTCAATACCTAAATCCATTACTAACACAAACGCAATTGCAGGCATTATAATGGGGTGAAATAAGTAAGAGATTAATTTGGATGCGAAGGACATAAAAATTGAGGACTAGAGCTCCTTCCTTAGCCTGGCTACAGGAATATTTAATTGCTCTCTATATTTGGCTACTGTTCTACGAGCAATATTGTACCCTTTTTCCTTCAGTAAAGTGGCTAGCTTTTCATCTGTAAGCGGCTTTTTCTTTATTTCTCCATCAATTGCATCTTGTAAAATCTTTTTCACCTCTCTTGTGGAAACTTCTTCACCGGAATCAGTAGATAATGATTCAGAGAAAAAGTATTTAAGTAAATAAGTACCGTAAGGAGTCTGTGCGTGTTTACTATTAGCAACTCTTGAAATGGTTGAAATATCTAGGCCTACAATTTCAGCAATGTCTTTTAAAATCATTGGTTTTAAAGTGGTTTCGTCTCCAGTAAGGAAGAAATCATTTTGATAGCTCATAATGGCCTCCATAGTTACCAAAAGTGTTTGCTGTCTTTGCTTAATTGCATCAATAAACCATTTTGCAGAATCAATTTTCTGCTTCACAAACATAATGGCTTCTTTATCTTTTTTGGTTTTTTGACTGGAAGCGTAGGTTTCTAGCATTTCATTGTAACCCCTACTTACTTTTAGCTGAGGTGCATTTCTACTATTTAGTGATAGACTTAGCTCTCCTTCATTTTCGCGAATAATGAAATCAGGGATTATTTGGTGAATAGACCTAGAGGTTGCTCTCATGGAGTTCCCGGGCTTTGGATTTAGTTTTACAATTTCTTGGACAGCATCTTTTAGGTCTTCTGGCTCTATATCTAATTTCTTTACGATTTTTGTATAGTGTTTTTTAGAAAACTCATCGAAAAATTTATCCAACACGACTTCCGCAGTTTTTTGTTCAATTGTCATGTGCTCTTTTCTTCTGAGCTGAATAAGTAAACACTCTTTTAGATCTCTTGCGCCGACACCTGCAGGATCCAGATTTTGAACTTGCTTTAAGATTTCCAAAACATCTTCTTCTTCACAAACTACGTTTTGAGAAAAAGCCAAATCATCGACTAAATGAATTACCTCTCTTCTTAGATAACCACCATCGTCTAGATTTCCGATAATGGTTTTGGCAATAATTAATTCCTTTTCATCTCTAATTCTAAGGCCGATTTGTTCTTCTAATAATTCCTGAAAAGTTTGCCCACCTGATAATGGAACTGCTTTTTCATCGGTATCAGCTCCTTTATTACTTATTTGAGTTTTGTACGAAGGAATATCATCATCTAAATAATCGTTAATATCAAATTCTTCAGCATCTCTTGACTCCGCATCATCTCCTTCGAATTTATCGTCGTTTTCTAATTCTGATTGAGAGTCGTCCTGCTCCATTCCTTCTTCTAGGGCAGGATTTTCTTCAATTTCTTCTTTGATTCGTTGTTCAAGCTCCACGGTCGGCACTTGCAACAATTTCATTAATTGAATTTGTTGCGGAGACAACTTTTGTAAAAGCTTATGTTGGAGTCTTTGTTTTAACATATTGATTTAGGGCAACTCAAAGTACGAAAAATAACATTAAAATTCTGCGTTTTTTGGTGTTCGGGGAAATGGAATAACATCTCTAATGTTTGTCATGCCTGTACAAAACATTACTAACCTCTCAAAACCCAGGCCAAACCCTGCATGAGGTACTGTTCCGAATTTTCTTGTTTCCAGATACCACCAGACATGATCTTCGGGAATGTCAAATTCCATACATTTTTGTTTGAGCACGTCAAGCCGTTCTTCTCGCTGAGAACCGCCAATGATTTCTCCTATGCCTGGAAATAAAACATCCATAGCAGCAACTGTCTTATTATCGTCATTATTTCGCATGTAAAAGGCTTTTATACTAGCGGGATAGTTATAAATAATAACAGGTTTTTTAAAATGCTTTTCAACTAAATAACGTTCGTGTTCGCTGGCTAAATCCGTTCCCCATTCAACTGGAAATTTGAATTTTTTCTTTTTATAAGGTTTAGAACGTTCTAATACTTCTATTGCTTTTGTGTAGGTGATTCGTTCAAATTGATTGTTAACAATCAGCTCCATTCTTTCAGTTAATGTCAGCTCGTTGCGCTCCGCCTGTGGCTTTCCCTTGTCTTCTTGCACTGATCGATTATCAAGAAATTCAATATCCTCTTTACAATTTTGTAAAATATAGTCGACGCAATATTTTAAAAACTCTTCCCCAAGATCCATATCATCTTCCAGGTCGGCAAATGCAATTTCTGGTTCAATCATCCAAAATTCAGCTAAATGTCTGGAAGTATTGGAATTTTCTGCCCGAAATGTGGGGCCAAACGTATAGACCTGACCTAACCCTAAAGCACCGAGCTCTGCTTCCAGCTGTCCCGATACGGTTAAGTGCGTTTCTTTACCAAAAAAATCTTCTGAGAAATCAACTTCACCCGTATCATTTTTAGGAATTGATTTTAAATCTAAAGAAGTAACTTTAAACATTTCGCCAGCTCCTTCCGCATCAGAACCGGTAATAATCGGTGCGTGCAAGTAGAAAAATCCTCGATCATTGAAATATTTATGAATGGCAAATGCTAGGTGATGTCTTATTCTAAAGACAGCGCCAAAAGTATTGGTTCTAAAACGCAAGTGCGCCTGCTCTCTGAGTGTCTCTAAAGAATGCCTTTTGGGTTGCAGGATAGTTTTGGATATCGCTTCAGTATCCGCATGTCCGACAACTTTAATTTCTTCGGCATGAATTTCTATGGTTTGGCCACGTCCTTGCGATTCGACCATTGTACCCACTACTGTTAAAGCAGAACCAACGGTGATCTGCGTAAGTACGTCTGATGTTAATTTTTCTGATTCAATTACAATTTGCATTGTTTGGATACAAGACCCATCATTGATTGCAATAAACCGATCGTTTCTGAAGCTTCTAACCCATCCACTGACCTTTACCTGGCTTCCAACTGTACCCGACTCAATAAGCGCTTTTATTTTCTTTCGTTTCATTAGTATAGTCTTAGGATACAAAAGAACAAACTTTCATGAAAACAAGATTAATAATTTCACTTTTCTATCTTGAAAAATTTAGGCTACCTGAATAATATAAGAAAATAAGAGGTTTCGTTCTTCTTTTTTACACTGAGGAAACATTAAGCAACACAAAACGTTTCCGAAGTGTTTAATTCTATATATTTGCGATCGTGGAGGAAAAATTAATTCAAATATTAGGAAAGGTTGAGACTGTTTTCTGGCGTTATGGAGTAAAATCAGTAACAATGGATGACATTGCTAAGGAGCTAAAGATTTCTAAAAAAACCCTCTACAGGTTTGTAAAAGACAAATCAGATTTGGTAGTAAAAGTGTTGGAAGGTCATTGTGAATTAGACAAGGTAGTGGTTCATGATGCGATAGAAAATGCTGAAAATGCCATAGATGAATTGATGCACGTTAGTGAAATGCTTGGCCAAAAATTACAGCAAATAAATCCTTCTTTTCATTATGATTTGGAAAAGTATTATCCAGAAGCGTGGACGGTATTCTCAGAACACAAAGAAAACTTTATTCTCAATTGCGTAAAACAAAATCTAGAGCGAGGGGTTAAGGAAGGCATTTATCGAGACAACCTTAATGCGGAAGTAATTTCGCAACTCTATATTCATAAAATTGACTGCATTTTTGATTCAGCTATTTTCCCTGTCGGAAAATTTACTTTTTTCGAAGTTTTTTTAGAATTGATGAGGTACCACATTAGAGGGGTGTCCAATGAGAAAGGGAATACATATTTGGCTCAGAAAATTAAAAAAGACCATTCGAATTTTTAACTATTTAATTATGATAAAAACACTTTGTTTAGGCATTTTTTATATTTCAGTGAATACTGTTATGTCTCAAGAGTCGTTTTCTTTGACTGAGGCAAAAAAAGCAGCTGTCGAAAACAGTGCTTCTGTAAAGAGTGCGCAGATTGACGTTGATATTGCGAATCGAAAAGTCTGGGAAACTAAGGCTATAGGATTACCACAAATTAATGCAGAAGCGGGATTTCAACAGTTCATTGATATCCCAACTCAGGTTATACCTGCGAAAGCATTCAATCCTTTTGCGTCTGAGAATGAAATGATGGAGGTCCAATTTGGCACGGAATATACAGCTTCAGCTAACCTCACGGTTTCTCAATTACTTTTCGATGGTCGTTATTTAATCGGTCTAAAAGCAGTTCAGATGTTCACACAGGTCTCACAACAAAGCCTTGTGAAATCAGAGAAAATAGCCAAAGAAGAGGTAGAGGACGCCTATTACATGGTGGTTGTATCCAGAGAACAAGTAGTAATTCTAGTAAAGACAAAAGACAAGCTGCAGAAATTAATGACTGACATTCAAATATTAGCAGATGAAAAAGTTTTGGAGCAAACTGAGGCGGACCAAATGGCTTTAAATTTCAAAAGATTAGAAAACAGTCTCGTATTGGCTCGGAAACAAAATGAATTAGCTACTGATTTACTAAAATTAAAAATGGGCTTTAATCTTGAAAAACAAATTGAAGCTTCCGACTCTTTAAGCACTTTTATAGATGTATTTGATCCAGGTAAATATTTGAATTTGCAATTTGATGCGGCTAAAAATATTGATGTGCAACTTTTAGAAACGCAATTAGCATTAGACGCGCTGAATATTAAGAATGAACAAGCAGCAGGCATTCCTAGTTTAGCAGCGTTTTTTCAAACACAACAGCAAGCCTACAGAAATGAATTTAATTTTTTTAGCAACAGGCCATGGTACCCTGCAAATATTTGGGGGATAAATCTGAATTTGCCAATTTTTAGCTCAGGTCAACGAAACGCAAAAGTAAAACAAGCGGAGCTATCCAGAGATAAAACGGAACTTTTAATTGGGTCAGTAGAAGAAGGATTGCGGTTGCAAGTAAAAAATGTAAAAGTAAATTTAAAAGCATCCTGGGATTTGATGCAGAGTAATAAGCAAGGAATGATTATAGCGGAAAGAATATTGAATAGTGGTCAAATTAAATTTAAAGAGGGAATCATATCAAGTACTGATTTCACACAAATTGAAAACCAATTTATACAAGCTCAATCGGATTATATTAATTCAGCATATCAGATGCTTAAATCAAAACTCGAACTAGATAAATTAACTGTAAATGAATAAGTCTACTCTAAAACTTGGAAACATGAAATACATTAAGTTTAGTGCGCTAATTATTCTCTCTTTAAGCTTGATTGAAGCTTGCGATAATAGCTCGAATGAAAACGCTACACTTGTTCAATTAAAAGCGGATAAGTCGAGGTTTCAAGACTCTATCAAACAAATAGATCTTAGAATTAAGAAACTGGACACTGTAAAGATGGTTATCTATCCTAAAGTGACGCTGTTTGAAACAGCGACGGCTCAATTTGAGCACTATTTTGCCGCGCAAGGTTATGTTGAGTCAGATCAAAATGTCCTCTTAATTCCTGAAGTTGGAGGGGTTGTAAAGGCATTAAACGTCGAGGAGGGGCAGATTGTTAATAAAGGGCAAGTTATTGCTTCATTTGATGCTGCTCTTATTGCTTCAAATATCAATGAACTTGAAGAACAACTGACTTTGGCAGAATACAACTTTAATAAACAGAAGTCACTATTTGATCAGGGAGTTGCCTCAGAGTTTAATGTAAAGCAAGCAGAAGGACAATACAAAACACTGCAAAAAACCCTTGAAACGCTCAGGACTCAAGCGGGAAAGTCGACATTAGTTGCTCCTTTTACAGGATATATTGAGGACTTGATCCCTGTTGTGGGAGAGCTCTCTCCACCGGGTGTTCCGGTAGCACGATTAATTAGTCTTGAAAAAGTGCATGTAGCTGCAGATATATCTGAATTTTATTTGAGTAGGCTAAATACCGAAAATAGTGCTTCTGTTTCCTTTAGCGCTTTAGACGTAGTGGTAGATAATTTGAAAATTTCAAGTATTGGAAGGTTTGTTAATCCAACAAATAGAACGCTAAAAATTCGTGTGAATTTGCCAAGAAATGACCAGTTCATCCCGAATTTGGTTGCTACAATTAGAATTCGAGATTACGTAAAGGATTCGGCAATTGTGGTGCCCTCAAGTGCAATTACGCAAGATTCTAAAGGTAGAGACATTGTATTTGTTGGACAAAAAGAGGACAAGCATTTTTTGGTTAAATCAATGGCTGTTGAACCGGGAATGACTTATGGTGGATTTACCGAAATTAAGAGCGGTCTGTCAGTAGGCATGAATGTAATCAATCAAGGGAGCCAATCGGTTTATGATGGACTTGCGGTAGAGGAATTGATAAATCAGTAATCATTATGGAAAACCAAGAAAACTCGAATTTTGACCAATCAGATAAAGGGAATTTAAAAAAAGAATTCGGCCTTTCTACACTATCGGTTAACAATAGAAAAACGGTATTTCTGATTCTTGTAATTGTAGTAATTGGAGGGTTAATTTCCTACCTCTCCATGCCAAGAGAAAGTTTTCCAGAAATTCAAATTCCAGAAATTTATGTCGGAGTTCCTTATCCCGGAAATTCACCAGAGATAATTCAAGAGAAAATTATCAGGCCAATTGAAAATGAAATTAATACCATTAAAAACATTGATGAAATCACTTCCACATCAATTCAAGGCTTTGGATCAATTCAAGTCAAGTTTAATTTTGTAGTAACACCTGATGAAGCGAAAGAGTTGGTAGATAATGCGGTGAAAGAAGCCCGGTCTGATAAGGAATTCCCGAAAGATTTGCCTTCGGAGCCAACCATTCAAAAAATGGATGTGACTCAATTCCCAGTTGTGAATATTAATCTTTCGGGAGATTACCCAGTTGATAAGCTCAATTCTAAAGCGGAAATTTTAGAAGAAGAAATTGAAGCGATAGAGTCTATTTCTGAGGTGAATATTCGTGGTGTTCAACAGCAGAAGTTAAACATCGAAATAAGACGGGATGATGCGGAAGCGAAACGGGTGAGTTTTAGTGACATTGAAAACGCTATTCGAGCAGGCCACATGAATATGGGGGCTGGTAACCTTTCAATTGATGGGGTAGATCAAGCCGTAATTGTAGGTGAAAAGTTTAAAAAAGCACATCAGTTTGACAGTTTGGTAGTAAAAAGCGAAGAGGGTAACAGTGTGCATTTATATGAAGTTGCAGACATTTATTTTGGAGATGCTGACACGACAAGCTATGCGCGACAGAATGGATTTCCAGTCGTTATGTTAGATGTACAGAAAAGGGGAGGGGAAAATTTGCTAGAAGCTATCGACAAAGTCAAATCTACAGTAGCAAACTTAGTTGCAGAAAAAGTAATTTCTGAAGACATCGAAATATCTTATACAAATGATCAAAGTATTAAAATAAGGGATCAAGTTAGTAATCTTGAAAACTCCATCATTTTCGGTGTTATTTTAGTTGTCTTGGTACTTCTCTTTTTTCTGGGTTCGAGGAATGCACTTTTTGTTGGGATTGCGATACCCCTATCTATGTTTATGTCCTTTGCATTGTTAAATACGTTTGGTGTAACGTTAAATATAATGGTGCTTTTTTCCTCGGTCCTGGCATTAGGAATGCTTGTGGATAATGGTATTGTTGTGGTGGAAAATGTGTATAGATGGATGGACGAAGGACATTCTCGAATTGAAGCTGCGAAAAAAGGTGTGGGAGAAGTTGCTTGGCCGATAATTGCATCTACAGCTACTACTTTAGCCGCTTTTGTTCCACTAGCACTTTGGCCAGGTATTATGGGGGAGTTCATGCAGTACTTGCCAATTACTTTGATGATTGTCTTAGGATCATCCTTGTTCGTCGCCCTTGTGATCAACCCTGTTTTAACGGCGGTTGCAATGAAAGTAGAGCAAAAAAAACCAAGAGCAAAAATCGTGATGTTTATAGGTGCAATTGGAATTGGAATGGGTATTCTGTTTCAAATGACAGGGTCTATTGGCTGGGGCAATTTATTTTTGATTATCGGAGGGATTTCCATACTGAATTTATTCCTTTTATCACCGGGAACTCGATTTTTCCAGCAAAGAATTTTGCCATCATTCGAAAGAAGATATTCTAATTTTTTAACGAAGAGTCTTAAACACTGGAGGCCTATCTGGGTCCTAGTCGGAACATTTACCTTGCTGATTATTTCTTTTGTTTTAGTAGGTGTCCTTCCTCCTAAGATTTTATTTTTCCCGGAAAATCAACCACAATATGTAAACGTCTTTATTGAACACCCTATTGGCACTGAGATTGTTAAAACAAACGAAACGACATTAAAAGCAAAGAGAATAGTAGATGATGTAACTGCTGCTTTTTTCGCAAAGGAGGTAAGTGAAGAGAAGGATACAACAGGGCAGTCCATTTTCATCGAATCCGTCATAGAACAAGTTGGAGAAGGGACTAGTGATCCAATGGCAGGGCCGCAATTTGGATCTACACCACACAAGGGAAGAATTACCATTTCATTCACGGAGTTTAAAGATAGAAATGGCCGGGAGACAAGTGATTATAAAAAGATGCTTGACACAGCAGTTTTAAATGCTCCCTTTAGTTTGGACGTAAAAATAGTAGCAGATAAAAATCAAGAAGGCCCACCTCAAGAACCCCCTGTTAATATTGAAATCACTGGAAGGCCAGACTTACCTTATTTAGAGCTTTTAAGAAAAGCTGAGTCCGTAAAAAAACATTTAGAACTGAATCCTGTAGACGGGGTGGCAAAACTTAAATTAAATGTAGAAACAGGCAAGATGGAGCTGCCCATTATTGTAGACAAAGAGAAGGCAAACGCAGCAGGAGTATCAACTAGTGGCATTGCTCAGGCGTTGCGAACCTCATTGTTTGGTAAAGACATTGCAACCTTTAAGAAAGGGGATAAAAATTACGATGTAGCGCTTCGTTTTGGCAAAGAATTTCGAGGGGATATAGACGCACTATTGGATCAAAAAATTATTTTCATGAACAATAGAGGTAAGAAATTAAGCGTGCCAATTCGTTCGGTAGTGAACCCTCCTAAAAAGAAGGTTACTTATGGGTCGGTAAAAAGAAAAAACTTAAAGAATATGATTACCATTTCTTCAGGCGTAGTAGAAGGAGCCAACCCTACGGAAGTCGTTGCCAAAATGAAGGTTGAATTAGAACGATTCCTTCAATCAGATGCCGGTGAAGAGTTTTCAGCCAACGGTTTTAATGCAAAATTTACGGGTCAAATGGAACAACAAGAGAAGGAAATGGGATTTTTAAGTACAGCACTTGCCATTGCCATTTTTCTCATTTTGCTGATAATTGTAACACAGTTCAATTCGTTTTCAGCGCCCGCTATTATTTTACTTGCTGTGGTTTTAAGCTTAACAGGCGTATTCTTAGGATTGGTTGTGTTCAGACAAGATTTTGTTATTATTATGACGATGATTGGCATAATCTCGTTGGCAGGGATTGTCGTTAACAATGCGATTGTATTGATTGATTATACCAATTTGTTGCGAAAACAACGAAAAGAAGAGCTTGGACTTTCTGAAACTGAACAGCTGCCAGTTTTGGAAGTTAAAAATGCAATAATAAAAGGTGGACAAACGAGATTACGGCCGGTTTTGCTCACGGCAATCACGACAATTTTAGGCTTGCTGCCACTTGCTACGGGATTGAACATAGATTTTGTAGCGTGGTTTTCAACGAATGATCCTGGAATTTTTGTGGGTGGAGATAATGTTATGTTTTTTGGCCCTATGAGCTGGACAATTATTTACGGATTGACATTTGCCACTTTCTTAACGTTGGTGGTTATTCCGGTAACGTATTATTTACTTTTCAGATTAAAGCGATGGGTATTCAAAAAAGGTGGCTGGACAATGCGGAGTGGCATATGATGAGGCATTTCAAAATAAAATTTATTTAGTTCTTACCTTTGCAACGTTGTGGCGTTATTGACAGAACATATCGTGAACCATCCAAGCCAGCTCAAGGAACTTACTTTAGTTGAGCTTTCTGAACTAGCAAATGAAATCAGGACATTGATTATTTCGGTAATGGCTAATAATGCTGGGCATTTTGGTTCAAGCATGGGTGCGGTAGAGCTTTCTATTGCGCTGCATAAAGTCTTTAATACGCCTCAAGATCAAATTGTTTGGGATGTAGGGCATCAATCCTATGCACATAAAATTCTATCAGGGAGAAGAGATGAGTTTCCTCGGATTCGTCAAAAGGATGGGATATCAGGATTCCCAAAAATTGAAGAAAGTGAGTTTGATGCTTTTGGAACAGGACATTCGTCTACATCTATTTCTGCGGCATTAGGTTTGGCAGAAGCAAATTCGTTGAAGGGTAAGAATACACTTCACATTGCTGTGATTGGTGACGGAGCATTAACAGGAGGATTGGCATTCGAAGGTTTAAATAATGCTGCATTATCGGAATCTAATTTATTAATTATTGTCAATGATAACGGCATGTCTATTGACCCAAATGTTGGTGCAATCGATACTCACTTGAAGACGATACTTCCAGAAAACAATCTATTTACTAATCTGGGCTTTGAATATAGCGGACCGATTGATGGAAATGATTTAGGCCTATTGATTGACGAACTTTCCAAGGAAAAGTATAGAAGAGGAGTACATGTGCTTCATGTGAAAACCAAGAAAGGAAATGGGTTTTTACCTGCAGAAAAGGGCAATGCAACTACCTGGCATGCGCCTGGAAAATTTGATTCCAAAACGGGCGGCAGGCAAAATAATTCGGCGATTCTTCCACCAAAATATCAAGATGTTTTTGGAGAAACTTTAATTGAGTTGGCTTCAGAAAACGAAAATGTAATTGGAATCACGCCAGCGATGGCGGCGGGTTCAGGGATGAGTAAGTTTGCTCATGTTTTTCCTGACAGGTTTTTCGATGTAGGGATTGCAGAACAGCATGCGATTACTTTTTCAGCGGGATTAGCTAAAAATGGTATGATTCCATTTTGTAGTATATACTCTACCTTCCTTCAGCGAGGTTATGATCAGCTGATACATGATGTTGCTTTACAAAATTTGCACGTCATATTTTGTGTTGATCGAGCGGGAATTGCCGGAAGTGATGGTGCAACACACCAAGGAGTTTTTGACCTGGCATTTTTAAGAGCGATACCAAATTTAACGGTACTCGCTCCGATGAATGAGCTACAGCTACGAGATATGATGAAGGCTGCACTGACTATGAAAGGTCCTGTAGTAATTAGGTATCCTAGAGGAAGAGGAGTCTATTTGGATTGGAATCAACCTTTTAAGATTATGGAAGCGGGGAAGGGAAGATTGCTTTCAAAGTCGGGGAACTTGGCAATTCTTTCTCTGGGTCATCCAGGAAATTCTGTTCAAGAAGTTCTTTTACAAGGACATCAATTCTCACACTATGATATGTGTTCGTTGAAACCGATTGATCATGAAATGCTGTTAGATGCTTTCCATAATCACGACACCATTATTACGGTTGAAGACGGTACATTGATAGGTGGGTTAGCGTCTGCGATTTTAGAATGGAAAAATGCCAATGGGTTCAGTCAAAAAGTCTACTCATTGGGAATTCCGGATCGATTTATTGAACATGGGGAACAGGAAGAACTGCAGAAAGAATGTGGGTTTGACGCGAAAAGAATAGAACAGTTCATTCTATCACTTTCTGACCCTGAAGCTTAGCGATATATTTTCCAATAATATCAAATTCGATATTTGCAGCAGACCCAACAAGCATTGAATTAAAAGTTGTGTTATCGAATGAATATGGGATAATACAGACGGAAAACTGATTATCTAAGCTATCTACTACAGTTAAGCTAACACCATTAACGGTCACAGAGCCTTTTTCTACGGTAATGAATTCCGTATTCGGCAAGTAAGTAAAAGTGAATTTCCAGCTCCCTTCAAGCTCTTCAATTTTTATACAGCGTGCAGTTGTGTCAATGTGGCCTTGAACAATATGTCCATCTAGTCTTGCACCTAACCTGGTGCACCTTTCCAAATTTACTTTGTCTTTGATAATTAAGGCACCTAAATTTGTTTTTTGTAAAGTTTCGTGTATTGCTGTTACTGTATATTCGTCGTTAGAAATAGCAACAACAGTTAGGCAAACACCATTATGAGCAAGACTTTGATCAATTTGCAATTCATGTGTTATAGTAGAAGAAAACGTTAGGTGAACGTTAGAACCCTCTTTTTCAATTTTGCGAAGTGTCGCTAGGTTTTCAATGATTCCTGTGAACATATTAATTCCCGTTTCCTGTACTGTTTGTTCTAAAAAGATGAAATACCCCAGACAATTCAATAGGCACAATTCCAGCTAATCGAATTGAATTAACAATGCATACATAGTAATAAACACCATCTGGAGCGGGCCCACCACTTTCTTGTACTGTGCCATCCCACCGAATCATTGGGTCAGTAGTTGCATACACAACTTGCCCCCATCGATTGAATATTTGAATATCAATGTCTTGGATGTATTTGTATGGCAAAATTGGAATGAAAAAATCATTTTGACCATCAGAATTGGGCGTAAAAACATTGGGTAGAAAATAAATAGGACAATTATCAACACAAACCACATTTCCGCTATCGCTTTCATTACTATATTGAATAGAGTCTGTAGCAGTAACATAATAACAACCCGCAATTGAGCCATTATTAGAAAACTCAAAAGTAGTGTCTAATGCTGAGGTAGTTGTTCCAATAGCAGTGTATGTTCCACCAATGGTGTCTGTGTAGTAAATGGTATAAGAGGTTACATCATCAGCACATGAATTATTAGGATTATTCCATACCAATGTGCTTAGTTCGTTCGCACAGTCTGGTGTTATCGATACTGTTGGCGAACAAGGAGGAGTTAAGTCAACAGGTATGTCGCATGTTTTTTGAGACAAGTTTAACAATGGAGAGACTATGCCAGGAACAGAATAACTACCTGTACTTTCTACGTAGTAGCAATATTCCTTCCCGTTATACAAATTACTGTCTATATAGAAATCGTTTGTTGTGGAACCTAAAAATACAAAAGGCCCACTAAAAGTTTCTGATCGGAAAACATCAAAACTTGAATTTATCCAAGGCACTTGTTCCACCCAGCTTAACGTAATGCGGTTATCATTGGGTGTGGTTGATAAGAACACAGAGGAAGCAAAATTAGTTCCACCGACCAATGAATCGGGAACGCCATTAATCGTTGCGAATAAATCGACCCTGTAGTTATTAGCATCGGTAACAGTATTGATACTGTTGTGAACAAAAAAGGTGTCTAAAAGGGATAAAGACGAAACGGAGCTCGTGGTATGCACTAAAGTAGTTGCACCTGTAAATCCAGTTCCGTGGAAGACTTTGTAGTGGTAAGGTCCCGGAACCAATAGTGTGTCAAGCTCCGTTGGGTTGACCCACCTAATAGAGTCGATGCCAGAAGAGACATCTGTTTCCAACACAGACACATGAGTAATGATTGGAACATCTTGGAGCAAAGAGGTGCATGCTGAATCACTCGGACAACTTTCTAATTGATTATTTTCAAAAATGCTCGTTACCACGTAGCAATATTGATTTCCTATAGTCAGCCCTGTATTATCAATAAACGAAGTGGTTCCTGAGCCTGAAACAGCGCCAATAAGCTGATAATTGTAGGTGCTTAAATCCAGATTATAACAACAAGGATCATTAGGGATAGCACTTCCTCCAACACTTCTGTAAATGTTATATCCTTCGCATACTGTAGCACAATCACTGGGATCCCATGATAGTGTTACAGTGTTACCCAATGGCGAAGCGCTCAATCCTGTTATTCTAGGAGGTATTACGGAAATGTTCATTGTTTGGGTTGAGGATAGCTCTGGAAGCCCATTATCTTCTGCTGTAAAAAACAATTGATAGTCAGAAAAGCGAATGTGGCTGCAATTCGTATTCCAAGAAAAAATACTTGTTTGTGGCGCAGGACCCGTAACAGAATTGAAAATAGCAGGACTTGAGCTAACAGAAAGAGGCAGACCAGATGCTTCTATGGTAACATTGTCTCCAGCATCAACATCTGTTGCTAATACATTAAATGAAATATTTTCTCCGGCAACAACACATAAGTCGGGAAGAGGCGTAATCTCAGGAGGAACGTTATCACAACCGCTAATTACTGTAATTTGAATATCTCTGATTACGTAACCTATAGCGTTTCCATTTCGGTATTCGGTTATTTTTATGGCAATATTGAATTCGCCAACAAGTCCCGGGTTATTCCAGCAAAAATCTCCCGTAGCGGGGTTTAAAGAAATTGCTCCGCCCCCTAGTGTATTCGGGTAGGTGTAATTAACCCCAAGAAATAAAGGGGCACAATTATCATCTAGCGGAACGACTAACTCGTAGCCAAGACTGTCCCCGTCTGAATCGATTGCTTCAGGATTATAACAATATGCAAAATTCACACACGCATACTCTGGACAAGGACAATCTCCAAAAGTCACTGAATTATTGGGGGCACCTAAAAAAGGACTGATTACTAGTTGAGATTGAATAGAAAATGCAACGTTATCAGAGTCTAGTGAACCGCCAATATTTATTATTCCACCATTCCGATTGGGATCGCTTACACATATCTGAAACGTTCCTGATCCGACATAGGTATGCGTGATTACATAGATGTTTTTTTGAGCATCATATCCCGGTATTAAGCTAATAGAAAGCCTTTCAACGGTATCTAAATCACCGTCTCCGAATTGAATTTCTAATTCCGGCCTATCTGCTGGGCTTGAAGTTTTTGTACAGGTTGTAATTGTAAATTCATAGGTAGTGCCGAATAAATGCGTATAAGTAATTTCTCCACCCCTGTTGTGTGTAGCCATCGTCAAAATGGGAGTAAAAAGAAAAAATATAATGCAGAGTTGTTTCATTCAATTTGCCGCAGCATGATTTAAACACA
>Ga0315332_10000261_pt1 | contig 22008 bp, 22 predicted proteins | sample M110034915metaG_FD_203455 | JGI IMG/M metagenome (GOLD analysis project Ga0315332, IMG submission 203455) | Ammonia-oxidizing marine archaeal communities from Monterey Bay, California, United States - M1 100m 34915 | ecosystem: Environmental > Aquatic > Marine > Intertidal zone | place: USA...
ATTTTCTCTTCCCCATGTCATAAAAAAAAGAGGTTCTGCGCATGAATTTGCAGATTTAATTGAATCTACCAGAATACTGGCAAAAGGATAGCAATCATTAGCAACTTGACTTGGTGGAAAAGAGGGGATTTGAGATTGTTCTTGCAGTACAACATAATCCCAATTAGAAGCTGTAATTTTTGACAAAGTTGTTGTGTTTGTTGAGTGTTGCTCAAAAGTATATCCTCCAGGAGTATTAGAGTCCCAATTAAGCGTATCATTGAATGAAAGAGCAATATTTGCAGTTAGTTGAGGTAAAGAATTCGAATAGGTGTAACTATTCCCTAGAAAAAGTACATTTTTTGTTTGTCCAAAAAAAGAAAAAGAGATTAACGATAGTAAGAAAAATATATAGCGCATAAGATTTTATTTAAAAACGAGCGTTTTAATTTAAGTTGCTTCAAAACAAAAATAATCTTATAAGATTATACACACTTAATTACAAGTATTGATTTGTTATTTTTGTATTAGTATGAAAAAAGCATTTACTCAAAATAGCAGATTATTAATAATCTTTTACATGCTTATTGGATACATCATTTTACAGTTTATTTGGTGGGGCTATCACATAATAAATTTAACAAAGCAATTAAATAATGATCAAGAGTACTTGTATAGAAGAATTTGGATGATTTCTGGCGAAGCTTTTGTTTTTATCATTGTCATTACTATTGGAGCATTATATGTTGTGCGTTCATATAGAAAAGAAATAAAATTATCACAACGTCAAAAAAACTTCACACTTTCGGTGACTCACGAATTAAAAACACCTTTGGCATCGAGTAAATTGTTTTTAGAAACGCTATTAAATAGAGAATTGCCTGAAGAAAAAAAGATTGAGCTGCTAAAAAAAGTTTACTTAGATCAAGAAAGGCTTCAGACTTTAGTTGATAATATTTTAATGGCAAGTAATGTTTCTAAAAACGATTTAGAGCTAATTCTTGAAGATGTCTATTTGTTTGACTTGATAAATAGAGTGAAAAATGACTTCCCAAATACACACAACGTAATCAATCAAGTTGATCAAGAATGGGTCATTAAGGCAGATGAATTTTATTTTATCTCCGTTATTCAAAATTTATTTTCTAATGCACAAAAATACTCCCCAAAGGGAACTACTATTTTGTGGAAATCTTTCATAATTAACGGTAAAAAATACTTTTCTATTAAAGATCAGGGACCGGGGATTCCGTTTAAAGAACAACGAAAAGTTTTTGATATGTTTTATCGTTTAGACAATGAAGACACAAGGTCTTCTAAAGGAACAGGTCTGGGATTATATTTGGTAGATAATATTTTGAAACTACATAATAGTGAAATTAGCGTATCTGATAAAGAAGGTGGGTGTGAGTTAATAATAAAATTAAGTTAAAAGATGTTGACAAATAAAGTAGTATTAATGATACTAGACGGTTGGGGGATTGGCAAAAAAGATCATTCCGATGGTGTTCATTTAGCTAAAACTCCAATGTATGACTCATTACTTTCTAATTACCCAAATGCTACGTTAGTTACATACGGGGAGGATGTAGGATTGCCAAAAGGTCAAATGGGAAATTCTGAAGTTGGCCACATGAATATTGGAGCAGGTAGAATTGTCTATCAAGACTTGTTGAAAATTGACAACGCGATAAAAGATCAAACTTTTTTTAATGAAAAAGAACTTCTTGAAACCGTTAAATACGCTAAAAGAGAAAATAAAAAGCTTCATTTAATGGGCTTAGTCTCTAAGGGTGGGGTACACTCCTCATTTAATCATTTGATTGCTTTGTGTAAATTCATAGAACATAACAACATTGAAAACTGTTATATCCATGCATTTACTGATGGTAGAGATTGTAATCCAACATCTGGACTTTCTTATTTAAAAGAGCTAGAGAAAACTATTCTAGATACAAAAATTAAGATAGCAACTGTTATAGGAAGGTATTACGCAATGGATAGAGATAACAGATGGGAAAGAATAAAAATAGCGTATGATTTGCTTGTTAACGGAGTAGGCAAAAAATGTAATAGTGCATCTGATGCCATTTCGGATAGTCATAATAAAAACATTACAGATGAATTTATTTTACCAGCAATTATTGACAAAAATGGAACAATTCAAGATGGCGATGCAGTAATTTGTTTCAATTTTAGGACTGATAGGTGTCGTGAAATAACTCAGGTATTAACTCAAATTAATCTTCCTGAGCACAACATGCAAAAAAAGAACTTGTATTATGTTACAATGACAAATTATGATAAAACGTTTAAAAACATTAAAGTTATTTACAACAAAGAAAATTTAGCAAAGACCCTAGGTGAGGTGATTTCTGAAAACAAGCTAAAACAACTTAGGCTTGCAGAGACAGAAAAATACCCTCATGTTACTTATTTTTTTAATGGTGGAAAAGAAGCTCCCTTTTTTAATGAAGGCCGTATAATGAAGAAATCACCCAGTGTAAAGACTTATGATTTAAAACCTGAAATGAGTGCTTATCAGCTAACTGAAGCTATTTGTACAGCCATAAAAAAAAATGATAATGATTTCATTTGTTTAAATTATGCCAATCCGGATATGGTTGGTCATACTGGAAACACAAAAGCTATAGTTAAAGCGTGTGAAACCGTTGATAATTGTCTTAAAGAAGTTATTCCTTTGGGTTTAGAAAATGGATATTCTTTTATAATTATTGCTGATCATGGAAATGCAGACTTTATGATTAATAATGACGGGACTCCTAATACTGCTCATTCACTTAACCTTGTACCAGTAATAGTAATTGATGATAATGTTAAAAAGGTGCTAGATGGAAAACTTGCAGATATAGCACCTTCAGTTTTAGAATTAATGAAAATTGAAAAACCAAAACAAATGACCGGTAAGGCACTTTTTTTAATTCAAGAACTATCTAATTAAATGAACATATCCAGATAAAGTTGTTTTCAGCTCTTCTTTTTCTGAATCCTCATATTCATATTTTCCAGAATTGGTTTCAATAATGTATAGATAAACACCTTCTTTTAATTCTTTACCTGACTTGTAATGTGTGCCATCCCAGTCATTGTTGTAGTTGATTTGTTCATAAACAATCTTTCCCCATCTATTAAATACTTTTAACGTTACGTTTTCATATTGTTCAATGTTGATTGGAATGAAAAAGTCATTGCTTCCATCTGAATTAGGAGTAAAAACATTTATTTCTTCAATTGGACATTGTACCCAGACTGTTGAAGTTCCAATTTCAGGATCTCCACATCCGTCACTAACTGTTAAGCTATAGTCTTGAGTTATAAGTGGAGATATTGAAATAACATTGGAAGAAGTGTCTCCAGTAGACCAGCTATATGAGAATGGCTCAATACCCCCACTCCAAACAGCTTCTAAAGAGTATGGGCCATCAATTTCAGGACAAATATTTAAACTGTCTGGCATTTCAACAGAAAGAGGTGTATAGTCATTTAGATATAAAGTTGCTGAAATCGTATCAACTTGCCCCATACATTGAATGTAAAAAATATTAATTGTAATTGTTTCTTCTAATTCTGTAACTCCATCCACAATTGGAAAAATAAAAAGTGTGTCTTGTTGAACACCAATTGGCAATACTAAACTATCAGCAATAGGTGCATAATCAAACCCATTGCTTGCAGTTCCACCGATGTCAAATTGAATCGTGAAATCTGTAGTCGTATCTGCTCTGGAGAAAACAAAAAAGGCATGATTACAACCTTCATATAATAAGGTGTCTAAAGCAGATAAAGCCCCCCCATTAGCAATACCAGCATCTATGTTAATTCCAGACGATGAAAAGCTTCCTTCTTCGATGAAAACTCCTGAATCAAAAGCACTGTCACCTCCATCTCCTATTGCAAGTTTTATATGATAAGTTTCTCCACAAACTACAGCAGCTTTGGCTTCTAAAACTACTGTGCTACCATCATATTCATAGGTATTACTTGAATTTCCAGTATAAAATATGTTATAGGATGCCCAGTTTGGATCAATATTACTACAATTAGAAGCCGTTCCAGAAGATCCAGCAACTCCTGGATTTACAGTATTGATTGAAACCCCGGTAGTGGTGTAGATGCTTGGGTTGTTAGGATCGGGAATCAATGCGATATTTTGAGCCACATAATTTATACCATTAGGATTTAGCCCAGATAAGAAAAACCCAAATGCATCATTTACACTTCCACAAACATATTCTGGATATTCTTCTGATGCGAAAACATAATTAAATGAAATGGTGTCTCCTTCTGGAACAAAGTCAAATTCAATGACACACTCATCATATATCTGATTAGGTGTTATGCTCTGAAGATCTGAATCATTTCCTTGTTGGCCGGTTCCACCTATAGAATTTCCGTTTGAAGTGTTTAGTAAAGCAGCCATTGACACATCACCAGACCCCATAATAAAACCACTTGGAAGGCCGATGTTACTATTTGCATCAATAAAAGAGCCCACTTGACTATTGTTAATTGCAGCAGACCCACCATTAAACTGTACATTAGAAATAGTTACACCACCTCCTAAAAGCACATTTTGAATGTACTGCTCTACTGTCATAGTATTAATTGAGACAGTCATTTGGCCATAAAAACATTGGGTTAATGCAAATAAAGCAGTCAAAAAAGTAGATTTAGCTAAGTTCATTTGTATAATTTTTCTTGAAAGACAATGTTTGGTTCACAATGGTTGCTTAGATGAAAATTTGTTGGTGTTTTAATCTGATGATTATAGTTATATTTGAAGCGCTAAAAAAAATAAATAGATGTCAAAAATAAATAATTTCATAGATCAAAACAAAGATAGGTTTTTACAGGAATTAATTGAGCTTTTAAAAATTCCATCGGTAAGTGCAGATTCTAAATTTTCTGTAAATGTTAGAGAAGCCGCAAATTACATACACAAAAAACTAATTTCAGCAGGAGCTGAAAACTGTGAGATTTTTGAAACTAAAGGCCATCCCATTGTCTATGGTGAAAAAATCATTAATGAAAGCTTTCCAACTGTATTAGTTTATGGACATTATGATGTTCAACCGGCAGATCCTTATGAACTTTGGGATTCAAATCCGTTTGAGCCAGTAATCAAAAACACTACAATTCATCCAGATGGAGCAATTTTTGCTCGTGGCGCATGTGATGACAAGGGTCAAATGTACATGCATTTAAAAGCATTTGAGACCATGATGGAGACCAATGAGCTTTTATGTAATGTGAAGTTTATGATTGAAGGTGAAGAAGAGGTTGGTTCAGAAAATCTTGAAACATTTATTAGAGCAAATAAAGAGATGTTAAAAGCAGATGTAGTGTTAGTTTCTGATACTGGAATAATATCAAATGATACTCCATCTATTTGTGTAGGGCTAAGAGGATTAAGCTATGTTGAAGTTGAGGTTGTCGGACCCAATAGAGATCTCCATTCTGGTCTTTATGGTGGAGCTGTTGCCAACCCAATTAATATTTTAACTAAAATGATTGCTTCTTTACATGATGAAAATGCACAAATAAATATTCCAGGATTTTACGATAATGTAGAAATTGTTTCAGAACAAGAAAGAAAAGAAATGGCAAAAGCACCATTTGATTTAGACGCTTATCAGCAAGATTTAGATATTAAATCTGTTTTTGGGGAAAAAGGATACACAACGAATGAAAGAAATTCAATAAGACCTACTCTTGATGTAAACGGTATATGGGGAGGCTATATTGGTGAAGGAGCAAAAACTGTTTTACCTTCAAAAGCACATGCTAAAATATCCATGCGACTAGTTCCTCATCAAAGTTCAAAAAGAATAACACAACTTTTCCAAGACCATTTTAATAAAATCGCACCTGAATATGTTAAGGTTAATGTAACCCCACATCATGGCGGTGAAGGGGTTGTAGTTCCCACTAATTTTAATGGATTTCTAGCCGCTAGTAAAGCAATGGAAGATAGTTTTGGTAAGAAACCAATTCCAGTAAGAAGTGGTGGATCTATTCCAATAGTTCCATTGTTTGAAGAAGTTTTAGGACTAAAAACTATTTTATTGGGTTTTGGTCTTGATTCTGATGTTATTCATTCTCCAAATGAACATTATGGGTTATTTAATTTTTACAAGGGCATTGAGACAATTCCTTTGTTTTACAAATACTTTAATGAGCTTAATAAACGTTAGAAAAGAATGAGGTATTTCTTTTTTATAAGCGTTTTTATACTTTTAAATGCGTGCTCTTCTTTTAAAGAAGTTGAATTTAAAGGTGTTGAAAAGGTTAGCTTTGGAAAACAAGATCAAAGTAATATCCCTCTTATTTTTGATGTAAGAATAAACAATCCAAATCAATTCAATATTATTTTAAAAAAAGGGAATGTTGATGTTTTTTTAAATGATCAGTTTATTGGCAAATCGTTATTGTCTAAAAAGATTGTAGTTCAAAAAAAGACAGACCAAGCTTATCCTTTAGAAATTAAAACCTCATTTTCAGCTTTATCCAAAGCAGCTCTTTCATCTCTAGGAATTTTATTAGGTAAAAAGTTAGTTCTTAAAATTGACGGAAAAGTTGTTGTAAGAGCATTGATCATTAGAAAAAAAATAGATATTTCTTTTAAAGAAGAAATAAGTCCTTCAATTCTGTTGAACAAATAGAACGTATTTACTTTACGTAGTTAATGTTGAATTTAGTGATGTAATCATTAATATTTAGCAATGAAGTCTATTCAAATACATCCAGAAAATACATTTAAAATAAATTATATCGTTCATGAAAAAAATGATTCTTGTCTATTAATTAGTGGAATTTTAAGGAAAAATAATAAAGAATATTTTTCAAACATCCCTATCGAATGCAATCAATTTGCAAAAATCATCACAAAAGTCTTTCCTAATACGGGTTTTTTAGACTCTCTCACAATGGCACTGTTTAACAATGACCAACCCATAAACGAAGTTTCGCCTAAAAGAATAATTAATCAAGATTTATTTATTGATTTAGCATTGATCGTGAAACCCATGGAAACATATAGAAAATCAGCATAATAACTTAAAAACATACAATAATGAGAAATATAAAATTTAATAATCAGGAAAAAAATCGATTACCTAAGCTAGGAATTATAACATCAATAGATGAATTGTCTTCTCACGATTTTATCTACATTAAGAACAAGATAAAATCGGGTGATGAAATTACTTTTGTAGAAGACGCATCTAGATTGTGGGATAAAAAAGCAATTGCGGTTTATTTTAAAGGGTATAAATTGGGATATCTTTCAAATGGAATTAGAGCCATGATGAAAAGAGCTTTTTTAAACAAAAGTTATTCTCGAGGAATTATTCAATTTAATTCTAAAACTAAAGTAAGTTGTTTTAATGCAGTAGATTTATTTATTGAAATTCACTAGCTTATTTAGAGATCCATAAAGAAGGATTTTCTGTAGTTAACCCAGCAGAAGTTATTTTCCAAATTTCAAAATGAGCTTCAGAAACATTCCCGTCTTCATTTTCTAGTAATTGACCTAAGAGTTGTTTTGTTTTAATTTGAGCTCCTTTTTTAACATAAACTTCTTTTAAATTTGAATAAACCGTTCTATAATCTCCGTGGCTAATCATAACGACTTTACCAGCTCCAGGAATAATTAAAACACTAGTTACTTTTCCTTGAAAAACAGCTCTTATTTTGGCTTTTTTTTCTGTCGTAATGTCAATTCCGTTGTTGTCTACAGTAGCGGTAGATACAATATCATGCCTATGCTTTCCATATTTCCCTGTAATTTCTCCTTTTGTTACAGGCCAAGGTAGCTTTCCTTTATTTGAAGTAAAAGTTTTTGATAGGGCACTTCCTTCAGGTGTAAGAGTGAATTTGTTATCTGATTTTTTTATTGTTGCAGCGATTTCTATTTCAATTGCTTTTCTTATTGCTAATGCTATTTTTCTCTTCTTTTTTTGTTGAGCATTGAGTAAAGATTTGTATTTATTTTCATTTGCTTTTAGCTTTGAATATGTTTCTTGCTGTTTAATTTTATCTTCAAGATAAGCTTCTTTTTCTGTTTTTTGAACCAAAGAGATTTGTTGTTTGGCATTTATTTTTCCTTGAAGGAATTGAATCTTTTCCTCTAATTTATTTTGATTAACAGCTATTTGATTTATTTGCTCTTGCCTGTAATCTTTATAATGTTGGATGTATTTCATTCTATGAAATGCTTCACTAAAGGTTTTTGCAGAAATTATGTATAAATATTTAAAATCAGTATTTCTATTTTTAAAAGCATGAATAATCATTTTTTTATATTCTTCTCTTAAGTTATTGATAGTATTCTCAATACTTAAAATTTGCTTTTTAGTATCTGAAACTTCAGTGTCAAGTTTTCTTATTTGATAATTATAATGTGAAACTAATTCTTCCCTATATGCAATTTGATGCTGAATAATACCTAGCTCCGTTAACGAGAGTTGTTCAGAGTTTCGAGTTAACTTAATAAGATTTTTTGTGTTTAAAATCTTTTGCTGTAATTCTCTTTCTTTTTTCTTTAACTGATCGCTTTTTTTCTGAGAAAAAGCAGAAAAAGAAACTGTAAATAATATTAAAAATAGCAGTGAAATCGACTTATTCATTACCAGGTAATTTTATTGGAGTATAATTTGAAGAGTAATTGAAAGGAAATGAAAAGTTAGAATTAAATTTAAAATTTGGATTGAAATCTAAGGAAATACTAATGGTGTCTTCCTTGTTAACAAAGGACAATTCTGATTTTAATGGAAATAAGTTACTGTTAAATGATTTCCAATCGTCAAATCTAGCCACCAATGTTCTCTTATTTTGAAGATCATTAATCTCAATTTTTGAACATTTAAAATTTACTGGGTCAATCCAATACCTGTATAAAATCATATCTTCATTTTCTTTAAGAAGCTTTGAAATTTTTTTTGGTTTAACAGAAGAAAGTAGGTGTTGATTTAAATTGATACTTGAGTAATATTTTATTTCGGAATTAAACATAATAGGGTCTCCTGCAATTAAATCTTGTATCATGTGAAAACTTATTGGTGTACCTGCGATTTTTTCTAATTGCTTGTACGTTCCAAAAAAGTACTCTTTTTTGTTAATCTTTTTAAGAAGTTTTATCGAATCTTTTGAAAGCATTGTTGTTAAAAGCTGTAATCCAGACTTTGAAAAATTTGCCCAGATAAGACTATCCTTTGTAATTCTAAAATTAATTTTAACTGAATTTTCTTTATTCTGGTTTATTAAAATTTTTGCGGTGGCTTTACATTTTAAATTTTGATAGTCTGCTTTCCCTTCCATTAAAAAATCTTCCAAACTAAGTGGGTCTAAAATTGAAATTTTTTCTTCACTAAAAACTTTCTTTTTAAAAATGCAACTTGTTAAAGTTGCCATGCAGAGCAATATTATTATTATTTTATTCAATGTATAAATTCAGATTAATTTTTTGAATTAATGTTGGTGATGTGTTGTTATTTTCTTGAGCCAACTTCCAATATTTTAACGCTTTCTCTTTTTTGTTTAATTTGAATAGCACATCTCCATAGTGTTCTAAAATTGTGCCATTTTTTGCTCCACCAAAATCAATTGCCTTCAAAAGCCAAAATTCGGAATCCGTATATTTTTTTTCTAAAAATAAGATCCATCCATAAGTGTCTAGATAGTTTGCATTTTCTGTATTTAGTTCAATGGCTCTTTTAATCATTTTTTCTGCTTTAGGCAATGATTTTTTTCTTAATGCTAAGTAGTAGCTGTAATTATTTAAGACAAACGGATTATTTGGATGTTCTTCTAAGGATAAATCATAATTTAAATCTGATAAATCATGGTCTTCTAATTCATGGTAGGCATCTCCAAGAAGTTGATAAAATTCAGCTAATAAATAATGATCTTCAATTACTAATTCTTTTCCAATATTTAATGAAGTTACTGCATCTTGATAATTACCTAGTCGATTGTTGGCATATCCGTTAAAGTAATAAAATGTAGGCTGTGTTGGGAATATTTCCATTGCTGTTTTAGAATCTTCTTTTAGCTGCTCAAGTTTATTTAAATTACTTTCAAGAATTATAATTTGGCTCCATAGAGCATATGTTTGTTGATCTAAAGCAACAGATTTTTTAAAGTATTCTAATGCTTTTTCTTCTTGCTTATCCTGCAATAAATAATCTGCATATATTGAGTAAGACTTTGATTGATCAGGATGTGTTGAAATTAATAATTCACATAAATTAAAGATAAATTCTCTACTCTCTTTTTTAACTTGAAATTCATTGAAAAGACGTAACAAAACATCAATTTTTGGTTCTAATTTCACATCTTTAGATCTTATAGCTGGTCTTAGGTATGTAAATGCTTTTTCTTTCTCTCCTTTAATTATGTAATACTGATACAATGAAATATTAACTATTCCATTTATAGAATCAATAGCAAGTATTTTTTGATATTGCTTAAGTGCTTTTTCATCTTCACCCAAAGACTCATATAACTCAGCCATTAAACCATGAAACTTAACCTCTTTAGGATTGTTATCTATTAATTTTTGTATTTCATTAATCGCATTTTCTTGTTCTCCAATTTGTAAATATAGTCGGTGCTTTTGAACCAACAACTCAGGGTTTTTGCCAATTAATTTTTCTAATTTATCTAAAGGTGAGATGGCTTTTTTATATTCTCCAACATTAATATAGCTATCGGACAAGGAATATAAGTACTCATAACGCTCAGGGTGTTCAAAAGTTAATTCTTCGAATATTTTAATGGCCTCTTTTTCTTTTTTGTTCTCAATAAATATTAACGCTAAATTTAATTTATACCACTCATTTTTTGGTTGATAATCTGCAGCTTTTTCAGCAAATGCTAAAGCATCCTCAATTTCATTTTTTTGAAGAGATATACCTGAAAGTTCATAAAAACAAACTGCGTTTTTAGGGGCAATGGTTAGACACATTTTAAATAAGGAATCAGCTTCATTTAAATTCCCTATTATTTTTTCAGTAGTTCCTTCTATTAAAAGTTTTTTTATTCGACTTTCTTGTTTTGAAACAATGTTTTTCGAGTCTTTATTTTTAATTGTTTTTTTGCTTGTGGTACAAGATATATTTCCAATTAGAAAGAAATAAAAGATTATATGGCAATAAATTTTCAATCAGTAATATTATGATTCAATTACAGTAAAATCTCCAATACTTAAATCTTGTGCTTTGCCATTGTAAGAAACTTTATTACCAATCATAGAGTTTTTGATAATAGCATTACAAACTGAAGAATCTTCTTGTATAATTGTGTTTTCAACGATGCATTTTTCAATTTCACTGTTGTTGCCAATTGACACATGTGGCCCGATTACTGAGTTTGTTATGGAGACATTGTCACCTATGAAACATGGTGGAATTATTACTGAGTTAACAAATTTAGCTGATTCAGGAACAGAATTATATTGTTTATTTAAGGTTAATACTTTATTGTTGGTATTAACTGTCACTTCTTTATTTCCACAATCTAGCCATTCTGTAACTTCACCAGGTTTAAATTTAACACCTTTTGCTTTCATGTTTTCAAGCGCATTAGTTAGCTGAAACTCTCCTTTTTCTTTAATGTTGTTATCAATTAAATATTGAAGCTCTATGGATAATTTCTCTCCATCACTAAAATAATAGATTCCTATAATCGCTAAATCAGAAACAAACGTTTCTGGCTTTTCAATGAAATCTGTGATCTCATTACTGTCGTTAAGTTTAACTACTCCAAAAGCACTAGGATTTTCTATTTGCTTAACCCAAATAATTCCATCTGCAGAATTATCAAGAGTAAAATCAGCTTTAAAAAGTGTATCAGCAAAAGCAACAACAACATTTCCTGTTAATGATTCTTTTGCGCAAAGAATTGCATGTGCGGTTCCTAAAGCTTCTTCTTGGTGATATATAGTTCCTTTAGCACCTAAAGATTCCGCTATGTTTATTAAGTTTTTTTCAATTTCATTTCCGAAATCACCAATAATGAATGCAATTTCATCTACTGTTTCATCACAAACTTTAGAGATGTCTTCAACTAAACGTTGAACTATTGGCTTACCGGCAATTGGGATTAAGGGTTTAGGCACTGTAAGTGTATGAGGTCTTAATCTAGACCCTCTTCCTGCCATTGGAACTATTATTTTCATATTTTTTAATTATATCCAGTGCTGCCAAATCCGCCTGCACCTCTTTTTGTTTGGTTAAGTTCTGTTACTTCAATCAATTTAGGTTGTTCTATTTTTGCAATTACCATTTGAGCAATTCTATCTCCATCCTTAATTTCTTTTTTTTCGTTTGAAATATTTACAAGAATAACTCCAATTTCCCCACGGTAGTCTGCATCAATTGTTCCTGGACTATTAAGAACAGAAAGCCCTTTTTTCAAAGCCATTCCACTACGAGTTCTAATTTGTGCCTCAAAGCCATTTGGTAGCTCAATAAATAAGCCTGTTTTTATTAAAACACGCCCAAATGGCTCTATTTCAACTAGTTGGTTTATGTTTGCTCTAATGTCCATACCTGCAGAACCAGCTGTTTCATATGCTGGAAGAGGGTGTTTAGATAAATTTATTATGTTCACATTCATTTCTAAAAGTATTTCACAAAATTACCATTTTTTCTTTCCTTATTTCTTTAAAATAAACGATTAAAATAAAAGTGAAGATTAAAGAAGTATGATAAGCGTAACCAGCCCAATGATAGTTTTCCATAGGTTCAAAAGGAAGGCTTATAGCGTAAAGCCCTCCCCCTAAAAAAACATATAAAAATATCTTTTTTATGTTGTAAGGGATGTGATAGTGTTTCTGACCCAGAAAATAACTTACCACCATCATTGAAAAGTAGCAAATTAATGTTGTAATTGCACACGCTTGATAACCATAAATAGGAATAAGTAAATAATTGATTGACAGTGTTAAAATGGCACCAAATCCTGAAATATAAGCGCCATATATTGTGTGTTTACTTAATTTGTACCAAATCGATAGGGTGGTGTAAATTCCCAGACAAATGTTAGCAGCAAGAAGAATAGGCACTACCACCAGCCCTTCCCAATAGATCTCATTAGGAATGAAATATTTGAAAACATGAAGGTAAAGAGTAATGGTTAGGAATATAAAAACCAAAACAATTACAAAATAGGTCATTATTTTTGAGATGATAGTTTTTGAATTTTTGTCAGCTTCATTTTTAAAGAAAAAAGGCTCAGAGGCATATCTAAATGCCTGAATAAACATGGTTACAATCATTGTAATTTTATAGTTTGCACCATAGATTCCATTTTTTTCTAAAGCCTTTGTAAGTGATTCGGTTGAATTAAACCCATCTTCAATATAGCTATTAAAGAGAATGTTTTTTAACATAGCCCGATCCAAAGTCTCGTTTATTACATAAGCTAACCCTACAAATAGCATTGGAGATGAATATCCGAACATTTTTTTAAGCAATTCCCATTGGAACTCCCCTTTAAAAGACATTTCGGGAACGAGTAATAAAAATTTGATTACACTTGAGATTAAATTAGATATAAAAACATATCCGACCCCAATTTCAGGGTTGTATAATTGATTAATTAACCAGTTAGTATTTCCAGCATCGAAATTAGATTTACAATAATAAATAAAAAATAAATTTAGAAAAATATTAACACCAACATTGGCGAAATTTACAAGAGCAAATTTCTTTGCTTTAAATTCTGATCTGAGCTTAGCTAAGGGAATGGAAGAAATAGCATCTAACGCTACAATAATTCCAAACCAAATGATGTATTCAAAATGATCAGGATATTTTAGCCAATCGGCAATAGTTTGTGAAAAAAAAGTTATCACAACAATAAAAAAACTAGAAGTCGTAAATAGTGAATAAAGAGTGTTTGAATAAACAACTGAGGCTTTGTTTTCTTTGATTGTAGAAAATCTAAAATAGGAAGTTTCCATTCCGTAGGTTAGCAACACTACAAGAAAAGCTACATAGGCATATAGTTCAGTGATTATACCATATTGCTCATTGGTAAATTGAAGAGCATAAAGCGGAGTAAGTAAAAAATTTAAAAAACGACCAATAATACTACTTGATCCATAGATAGCTGTTTGACCCGCTAATTTTTTTAATATACTCAAGATTAATAAGTTTTAAGTAAAGTAACGAAGTATATTCTTTGAATATTATTCCAAACTTTCTTAATATCAACAATTTTAGCTTAACAAAGAATTGAAACTAATAAGAGTTAAAAATTAGGTTTTCTTTTCTCTAGAAATGCAGAAGTTCCTTCAATAAATTCCTTGGTTCCAAAACAATCGCCAAAAGCGTTAATCTCTTCTTTAAAACCATCAACTCCATCTTTATAATTGGCATTCACAGCACGTATTGCATTTCCTAAAGCCATTGGAGAGTTCCTCATTATTCGAGAAGCCATTTTTATAGAAAAATCTTTAAGTTCAGAAAGTGGCACTACATGATTTACTAAACCAATTTTTAAGGCCTCTTGTGCGTTTATCATGTTAGCAGTCATTATTAATTCCATTGCTTTTCCTTTTCCTGTTATTTGTGCTAATCGCTGTGTTCCTCCGTAACCAGGTATTACACCGAGACCAACTTCAGGAAGGCCAAGTTTAGCACTTTCAGCTGCAATTCTAATGTGAGAAGCCATTGCAAGTTCCAGCCCTCCGCCAAGCGCAAATCCATTTATAGCTGAGATGACTGGTTTAGACAAATTTTCAACCAGGTTAAAGAGTTTATCATGTCCTTCTGAGGACAATTTTTCACCCTCTTGTTGAGAAAATCCAGCAAATTCTTTAATATCTGCTCCCGCAATGAAAGCCTTTTCACCCTCCCCTGTTAATATTAGCACCCTTACAGTATCATTACTTTGTGCTGTAGTAATGGCATGATGTAATTCATTAATGGTTAGCTTGTTTAGGGCATTAAGTTGTTTTGGTCGGTTTATTGTTATTGTTGATATGCCATTTTGATTAGTGGCTAGAATGTTTTGATAGTTCATCTTTCAAATTAATTTAAAACAAAGAAATAGAATATTTTCTATAATTCGTTTTTTAAAGCAATTCAATTTAAATACTATTAGATTTGTTAGATGAACTTTGAATTTGAAAAAAAGTGGCGAGAAACAGTTTCTCATATCTCAAAAAACTTTGATGAACAAATTGATTTACAATCAATTCTATTTTTGATTGGGTTACAAGAATTAAACTTAAGAACTGAGAGGTTAAGTAAAGATCAAAAAATAGAAGTTATTCATGTCGCTATATGTACTCTTTTGGAGCCATACGGATACTATGAAAATATAGGATTAGATAATGATGGTTGGCCACATTTTGAAAGTAGAAAAAAAATACCTAATGTGAATGAGAAAGAGCAGGAGCAAATAATTAAAGAAGCAATAATAGATTACTTTAATTAAAATTAGATATAAACAGTTTCTTCAGTAGTTACTTCTTCTTCAATTTGAATAACAGATACTTTAGTTCCGTTAACAAGAAGATCTAAAACTGCAAACCCGGCCTGTCCAGATTGATATAATTCATTGAAATTAAACACAGCTTGTCCTTGTGGATTGCTTGCAGCAGTTACGTCTATTCTAGTTGAGTCAGGGTTACCTGCTAGATACATTAATCTCACATTTGCACCAACAACTCTTTCACTTGAGACACTATCCAATACATTGACAATAACAATGGTATCTTTCTTTTTGTAACAAGAAGAAATAGTGAAAATAACAAGCAGCAATAAAATTGCTGATTTTAGATAATTTGAAGTTGTGGTCATTTTTGTCTTGTTTTATCCGGCAAGTTATCTTACAAATGCCTTAATTTGTGTAATATAACAAAGTTAAAAAAAAATATGAACCCAAATAATAGACTATTCCCATCATTTCTAGTTTCCGCTATTTTATTCATTGCTACAGGATGGTTGTTTTCATATTCTTATGCTCAGTCAGATAGTATTAAAATTCAAATGAGCACTAATAAAGGGAATGTTGTATTATATCTTTATCCTGAAACATCAATTCATCAACAAAATTTCATCAAACTAGTAGAACAAAAATTTTATGATGGAGTTTTGTTTCATAGGGTTATGAAAGATTTTATGGCTCAAGCAGGGGATCCAAACTCTAAAAATGAACTCTTTACAGGTTCTTTGGGTAAAAACAGTGAAGGAGAAACAATCCCTGCAGAGTTTAACCCAAAATATTTCCATAAAAAAGGTGCCCTTGCAGCAGCAAGACAGCCCGACAACATAAATCCTACCAAGTCTTCTAGTGGTAGTCAATTTTACATTGTACAGGGAAGAACTCATAATATTGATCAATTGAAGAACATGGAAGCTAGAATAAACGCTCAAAAAGAAGGGGATGCAATCAAAATTTTCCTTCAGAAAGAAGAAAATTCAGAGTATTTAAACTTCCTAAAAAAATGTCAAAAAGAAAATTTAAAAGACAGTATGAACATTACAATAGAGAAAATAAAACCTTTTGCAACAAAAGAAATGGAGCTGTTTAAGTTTTCTAAACAGGCAATGATAGATTATACTACTATTGGCGGAACACCTCATTTAGATGGTGGGTATACAGTTTTTGGAGAAGTTATAAAAGGGTTGGACGTTATTGACGGTATTTGCAGTATAGAAACTTTTCAGAATAATCGACCTAAAGAAGAGGTTAAAATTATTTCTATGTCTTTAATTGAATAAAAAATGCTAGATAAAGTAAAAGAAATACAAAATGAAGTAGCAGGTTTTAATGCTCAATCTATTGAAAAATTAGAGGCATTGAGAATAGCATATCTTGGAAAAAAAGGAAAAGTAACTTTACTTTTTAATGAGTTTCGAAATGTTCCTAACGATCAAAAAAAAGAATTTGGAGCTCAACTTAACGTTTTAAAAAAAGCAATTCAAAGTAAAATTATAGAGTTAAAAGAACAGATTGGTTCGGAGATTCTTAATTCTAAAAGTGAGGTTGATTTAACTGTACCCCCCCAACCTTACGAACTTGGATCCAGGCATCCTATATCTATTGTTAAAAATGAGATTATTGAAATTTTCTCAAACATTGGATTTTCTATTTCAGAAGGACCAGAAATTGAAGATGATTGGCATAATTTTTCTGCGCTAAACTTTCCAGAGAACCATCCTGCAAGAGATATGCAAGACACCTTTTTCATATCAAAAGACATTGCACTAAGAACACACACTTCTTCTGTTCAAGTTAGAGAAATGGAAAAGGGACAACCACCAATAAGAACAATTTCACCTGGAAGAGTATTTAGAAATGAGGCTATTTCTGCAAGGGCTCATTGTTTTTTTCATCAGGTAGAAGGGCTATTTATTGATAAAGATGTTTCTTTTGGCGATTTAAAACAAACCCTTAGTTATTTCACTAAACAAATGTTTGGTGACAAAACTAAGATTAGGTTAAGACCTTCTTATTTTCCATTTACAGAGCCATCGGCTGAAGTTGATGTTTCTTGCACTATATGCTCGGGAAATGGTTGTAACGTTTGTAAATATTCAGGCTGGCTAGAAATCATGGGCTGTGGAATGGTAGATCCAAATGTTTTAGATAATTGTAAAATTGACTCTAAACTATATACCGGTTTTGCTTTTGGTATGGGCATTGAAAGAATTGCACAACTCAAATATCAAGTTAATGATTTAAGATTGTATTCAGAAAATGATTTGCGATTTTTAGGACAATTTAAATCGGCTAACATTTAGTTATTTAAAATCCCAATTATAACTTTTCATATTTTCTAGACATTTTTGCAATAGCTCTATTGCATTGCTAACATCATTTTTATGTACCATTTCTATCACTTGATGGATGTGTCTTGTAGGAATTGACACTGCACCAGCTATAGAGCCACCAGGTGTCATTCGTTGAATTCCAGATGTGTCGGTTCCTCCTGCAGTTAATATTTCATTTTGCCATTTAATATTGTTATTACTTGCTATATCTTGCATGAAAGCAACCATTCTTGTATCACAAATAGTACTTGCATCCATTATTTTGATGGCAACTCCTTTGCCGAGTTCAGTAATTTTCTCGTGATTAGCAGCTCCTGGCACATCAAATGCGATAGTTGTGTCAATTCCAAATCCAAAATCAGGCTGAATTTTTTGAGTAGCAACATTAGCTCCCCTTATTCCAACTTCTTCTTGTACAGTAAATACTGCATAAACATCGTAACTAGGCTTCTCTAACCGCTTAATTAGTTCTAGCAAGATAAAGACAGAAATTCTGTTGTCTAAGCTTTTACAGTTAAAGCAATCACCCATTTCTATAAACCCTCTTTCTCTAGTTATTGGGTTCCCTACAGAAATTAATTTTTCTACGTCTTTTTTTGACATTCCTAAGTCAATAAAATAGTCAGTTGTTTTTGGAACTTTATTTTTTTCTTCAGGTGTCATTACATGTAAAGGCTTTGAGCCCATCACACCAATTAAATCTTTTTTACCATGAACAATTACTCTTTGAGAGGTAAGTGTTTTTGGGTCGAATCCTCCAAGAGTATGAAACCTTAAAAACCCGTTGTCATCTATGTGTGTAACAATGAACCCAATCTCATCCATATGGGCCCCAAGCATTACTTTTTTAGTGCTATCCTTTCCCTTAACAAACACAGTCAAATTCCCCATGTTGTCTATGGAATATTTTGCATCTATTTTTTCAATTTCTGAAATAATTAAATTTCTAACTCTATTTTCAAATCCAGAAGTTCCTGCTACTTCACAAATTTCTTTTAAAAGTGGTATGTTCATTTTTAATTTTTTAATCAATTTCACTCAGCTTTAGCATGTTTGTTTTTCCAGCTTCTTCTATTGGCATGCTGGCCGTGTTAATAATTAAATCTCCTTTGGAAACAAGCCCATTTTTCCTTAGGAAAATTTTAATATCGGCAATTGTATTATCAGTACTTACCATTTTATTATAGTAATATGTTTTAACACCCCAAACCAATGAAAGGCAAGAAAGAAGATTTCTATTACTAGAAAAAACAAAAATGGATGATTTAGGCCGTTGACTTGAAATTTTGAATGCAGTATATCCAGAATGAGTCATTGTTATTATTGCTTTTGCTTGTACTCTCTTTGCAAGTCTACAAGCATTAAAACAAACTGAATCAGTTATGAATCTTGCATGATTTTCCGTTGGAACTACTTCTTGATTGAATAAATTAGAATAATTTGTTTCAACTTCATTTATAATTCTTGCCATAATTTCTATCACTTCAACTGGGTTGTCTCCTACAGAGGTCTCTCCACTAAGCATAACAGCATCAGCACCATCCATAACAGCATTTGCAACATCATTTACTTCTGCTCTTGTTGGAGTTATGCTATTTATCATACTCTCCATCATTTGGGTTGCAATAATTACAGGCTTTGCAAGCTTTAATGCTTTTTTTACAATTTCTTTTTGGATGATAGGAACACTCTCTAAAGGAATTTCAACTCCTAAATCGCCTCTAGCTACCATTACAGCATCTGTAACTTCAAGAATTTCGTTTAATGAGTTAACAGCTTCTGGTTTCTCAATTTTGGCAATAACTTTAGCTCCTCCATTTAAGAGTTCAATTTCTTCTTTTAATTCAACAACATCTTTGGCAGATCGCACAAATGATAATCCAATCCAATCTACTTTATTCTCTACAGCAACCTTAAGGTCGTGTCTGTCTTTTTCTGTTAAACTAGGAGTAGAAATAACTGTGTTTGGTAAGTTTACTCCTTTACGAGAATATAAAACACCACCTGCAATAACTTTGGTAGTAACCTGAGTAGACTTATTTGTGTCTGTTACCTCTAAAATGATTTTACCATCATCCAATAATATTCGCTCACCAGGTTTTACATCTTTAGGAAGGTTTAAATAACTAATTTTAGCAGTTTTCACATTTCCTTCTACGACTGTTGTATCTAATGTGAATTTAGCACCGTTTTTTAAATCAACACCTTCTTCAGGCATAGCACCTATTCTAATTTTAGGCCCTTGTAAGTCGGCTAAAATTGAGGTGTGAACAGAGAGTTCGGCATTAATTTTTCTCACATTCTTTATGGCTTGAATATTATCTTGCTCAGTCCCATGAGAAAAATTGATTCTAGCTATATTTACACCTTGCAGAATTAATCTCCTTAAGACTTCTAGGGATGAAGAAGCAGGCCCTATAGTGGCAATGATTTTAGTTTTTCTATCCATTTTAAAATATTAAATTTTCTTTAGATACAAGTGAATCTACCGAAACATTATAAGCTGTTAAAATAAAAGGAATTTTTTTAATATGTGTTATTGCATCATTAATATCAACAGGATAATTCTCTTTTACCATTACAAAATAATCTAAATGGGGCAGTTCATTAATAAGAAGACCGTTTGTACTCCGGTTGTTAATTAAATAATACTCATTTAAGGTGTCATCATTTTTATATTCAAATACTGAATAAAAAGAAGTCTTTTTTCTTTTTTTTAGCACAAGTTCTAAGTCAGTTTCTGTTTTAGTTAATTCAACACCTAATGCTTGATTTAAAGCCCAACAAATTCTGTAATCTTTTTCGTGGCAGCTTATTCCAATTAGTTGAAACTCGAATTCAAAATCATTTTCAAGAAAATGTTTCATGTGTTATTTTCTATTAGTATAACATAAAAGCATTAGTTAATGAATGCTAATAATAATCTTATCTCCTTTTTTCACATTTGAGATGTCAACATTTTTATTATAATTTTTAATGTCTGCCACACTTATTCCCTTGTATTTCTCTGCAATATCCCAAATAGTATCACCCTCCTTAATGATGTAGAATTTTGAAGTAGATGATTTTTCTTCAAATGAATTAATATTGATAGTCTTAGAAGAGTAATGATAAATACTGTCTTGTTGCATCAAAAAATCCGAGATTAAAAATGAAGGTAAACACAATGAATGTTTAGTGTTGCTTTTAGGTATTATTTCTTCCGTATATGAAGGATTTAGAAATGAAATCTTCTCTAAATCATAGCTTAACCATTCCTCTAAAGTTTCAAAAGAGATACGTTCGCTTACAAGCAGTGTGTCAACATCATAATAAACGAAAGGAAGTTCTTTAACAGTTTGACCCCCTATGTAATTGTAATTCATCATGTAATTAACAGCGGTAAATGCTGGTATATAGTTTTGAGTTTCTTTTGGAAGAAAAGGTCTTACTTTCCAATAATCAGTTTCTCCACCTGACCTTCTAATGGCTTTGTTTATATTTCCTGGTCCTGCATTATAAGCTGCTAAAGCTAAATTCCAATCTTCATAGACAGTGAATAATTTTTTTAAATAAAGGCAAGCCGCTTCGGTTGACAGTAAAGGATCTTTTCTTTCATCAATAAATGAACTTATTTCTAGACCCATCATCTTTCCCGTTCGAGGCATAAACTGCCACAGTCCAACTGCCCCAGCTCTAGATTTAGCTTTAGGATTTAAAGCAGACTCTACAATTGGAAGGTACTTTAGTTCTAAAGGTAGTTCATGTTTTATTAGCTGTTCTTCAAATATTGGAAAGTAAAATTTTCCATAATTAAACATTTTAGCAGTTAATTTCTTTCTTTTTTCAACATAAGTTTTGATGTAGTTTAATATTAATTCAGAAGAATTAAAATCAAAAGGTGTTTGATGATTCAAATAATTAATTCTTTTTTTTATTTCTTTTATCGAGTGATTAACATTGGAGTCTTTTATGTAAGAGGTGTTGTAGTTACTCATTGACTCTTGATATAAAAGAGCAAGGTTGGCTTCATAAAGTTTAATTGCAGAGTCATTAACAACAAATAAGCTATCTTGACTCTTGATCAATACAGTGAAAAGACAAAAAGAAAAAAGTAAATATTTTTTAATTGACATTAGTTTAATTCGTTCATCATGTATGAAGCGCAAGCTAATAGTTTTTCTTCTTCAAATTTATTTGTCATTAATTGAATTCCGAACGGCATATTGTTAGTATGATT
>Ga0315332_10000262_pt1 | contig 22005 bp, 16 predicted proteins | sample M110034915metaG_FD_203455 | JGI IMG/M metagenome (GOLD analysis project Ga0315332, IMG submission 203455) | Ammonia-oxidizing marine archaeal communities from Monterey Bay, California, United States - M1 100m 34915 | ecosystem: Environmental > Aquatic > Marine > Intertidal zone | place: USA...
CCAGGCTTGCCATCAGAAGCTCGACCAGTAAAGAAGCCTGTAGACTCCAACGCAACGTCGACACCGAGTTCACTCCAGGGAAGATCGCCAGGGTTACGCTCCGCACAAACCTTGATGGTTTTACCGTTGACGACCAGGTTTGAACCGTCCGTTTCAACGGTCCCGTTGAAACGCCCGTGAACACTGTCGTACTTAAGCAGATTTGCGAGGTCTGCGGGATTGCCGAGGTCGTTGATGGCGACTACGTCAAACTCGTCGGCTCGAGCTGCAAGAGCTCGAAATGTGATCCGTCCAATGCGACCGAAACCGTTAATACCAACCTTAACTGACATTCTGAAAGACTCCGACGAATACGGGATGTGATATCGCGCTGAGAGAAAGGGAGACGGCACCGAGCCGCTCACGCAACTTCCAGCCGCCTGGCAACGTGTGACGAAGGCGGCGCGCAAAATGAACGCAGAAGTTGCCGATGACCTGCAGACTTTAGCGTCCACGACCCGCAATGCAAGTGTGGCGCCTGATCCGGACTGAATTCGTGGCGCCGAACGGCTCAGATTCACGTCAGCCCCGATGAATCACTGCGTTCCTCCGCGTCGGACGATTCCGGGGCCGCATTGGGACAATCAAGCGTCGATCAGTCCTTCGCGGATCGCCCATCGACACAGACCGACTCGATCGGTGGCCCCAACCGTTTTCATAATGCGGTACTTGTGACTTTCCACGGCCTTCGAAGAAATGTCCAACTCATTCGCAACCTCCGATACGCGCCTGCCCTGAGCGATTCGCAGCAGTACGTCCCATTGCCGATCGGTCAGCTTCCGGAGGTGGACACTGGCCACGCAATGAAAGTCGCCGTTTGAAGTCAACTCGACTCTGTCCGACAGGAGCGGTGACAGAACATTGGTTCCGGAAGTGATGCGCACGAGTTGTTCATTCAGTGTGCCAATATTGTCCCTGCGGGACAACAGCCCCGCTATGCGGTTATTCACCACAAGGTCCAGCTGCCGATCAGTCAGGGAATCCGCAAACACGGCGACCCGAGTTTCGCCCATTTTTACGGCGAGTTCACTTAGTATTTCGCGAAAGCCTTCGGTGACGATCTTTTCCCCCATGACAACAACACGTGGCTGCTGCGTTCTGATCGCGTCCAACAGTCCGTTGACCGTGTCGACCGATTGTACATCTCGAAAGCTGCCATATCCCGCCAGGCACCACGCGATCGACTCGGCTCCCAGTCGATAGGCTGTCGCCAGTACAATCTTCGTCGCCGGGGTGATGGAGTCCGGCAGCGAGGCACTCGCCGTCTGGCTGCTGTTGACATTCTGTTCGGTGAGTGTCATGTATCGCTCCTCCGTGAAAAACTGCAGACAGAAAAACATCACTTCATCCGAGGTGATAATCCTTTTCATAAAAGGAAAACTCTCAGCGCGGCGGGAGTTCTATTCGAAATTAGCACCGACTTCAGAGAGGGTATACCCTTATAGTGCAATATGAGTGATTCGGCCTAGAGCGGTTCGGGCACATGGCCTGGTGGCAGCAGGAACAACTGAATTCACTGGCTTTCAGAGGCCTTCTGTGCGGTTCCGGACACGACACAAGGGCACGGCAAACTGCCCGTGCCCTTGTGTTTCCGTAACACCATCGCCCGCAGTGTCGTCCATTTTCCGACGTCAGCCGTAGGCTCAGTTACGGTCTTGGCCTGTTAGTTTGATGGTGACGAACCGAGACACACTGGAATTCCCTCTGGAAACCTTCACCAGAAACAGAGCGCGGCCGGCCTGTCGAGCCGTTTTCATTGCGTTTTCCATTTCCGCAATGGTGTTCACCGTGCGGTTGCCGACCCGAGCGATCACCATGCCGGCTTCCAGTCCGGCGTCATCGGCAGCACTATTCGATTCGACCGAGGTAATCACGACGCCGCTGCTGGAGGACATTCCCAGTTGGTTTGCCAGATCCTCCGTCAGGTTCTGGATGGAAATGCCCACGTCGTTGATTTCAGCAGACTGTTCGTCTTCAGAAGCCGGTCCGCCATCCGATTCGTTGTTTTCCAGGCCGCTCAGATCGTTTGGTCGCTCAGCAACTGTGATCTTCAGATTTCGCTCACGGCCATCGCGAAGAATCTTGATTTCGTATTTCTGGCCGATCGTGAGTCTTTCCACCACGCCCAGCATATTGCGGTCGTTGGCAATCCGTCGACCGTCGACTTCCAGAATCACATCGCCTTCGCGGAATCCAGCCTGTGCGGCCGGCGAATCCTTGACCACTCCGGTTACGACGACGCCGCGGGGGATTTTCAGATCAAAGGCTTTCGCCAGGTCCGCGTTGAGTTCCTGCATGGTGATACCGACATAGGCTCGACGGACTTCTCCTGTGTTTCTAAGTTGATTGGCCACCCACTTCGCGTGAGACGCCGGAATCGCCAGGCTGACACCGTCGTAGCCCCCGCTGCGAGTAGAAATAGCCGTATTGATACCGACGACTTCGCCACGAAGATTCACCAGCGGGCCACCGCTGTTGCCGGGGTTGATGGCCGCATCAGTCTGCAGGAATTCCTGCGGCAGACTACTACTGGTCATGCCCCGTCCCTTGGCACTGATGATGCCCTGCGTGACGCTGCGATTCAGGCCGAAGGGGCTGCCGAATGCAAGTACCCAGTCGCCGATTTCCATTTGTTCGTCGTCGCCGAGTACCAGGATTGGCAGTTCTTCCTTTGTCTCAATCTTCAGTACGGCAACGTCGGAACGCGGGTCCGTCTTCACATCCACGACCGTAAACTCTCTGCCGTCAGCCAGCTCAATTATGATTTCTTCTGCGTCATCAACAACATGGTTGTTAGTCAGAATGACTCCGCTGGAATCGATAATGAAGCCTGAACCCTGACCACCGGGCATTCGGTATTCGCGTTCACGACCATTTTCCTGTTGATCCAGAAAATCCCTGAAACGTGGGTCGTCGAAGAACTGTCTCATGAGCGGGTCGTTGCCAAACGGTGAACGTCGTGCCGTCTGACGAACCACCTTGCCTCTGGTCTTAATCGAAACGACCGCAGGCAGTGTATGTTTACTGACCTGTCGAAATGCATCGGAAAGCTCATACGCCTTGCTGAAGGCGGGGCTGTTCTGAGTTTCTGCACGTTGAAGTTGTGTCTGTGCAGCGGCGTAGTTTGTTCCGTTCAGCTGGTGGGTGATTCCGACAGCCAGAAATGTGGCTGCACCTACCAGCAGGACTGACGGCCATTTTTGAAGTTTCATTGCGTTTTCCCCTCGAATTGTTGGATGATAACCACTTCACCGGCGGCAGTTCCGGCCGTGGTGTGTTGTCGATTCCTGTCCTGTCCTGACTTCGACGTGTGACCGGGACAGGTGGCTGGACTGTAGGAGTGAGTTGCCGCAACAGAAGCTAACCGGCGTCATTTTCGCTACTTTCGCGAGTTCACGAAGAAATCGTTTGCTGAGGTTCACTTTTTTGCTGGTCCTTGTTTCGTTCCATCTCCGTCGCGACTTATGATGACCAGCCCGCAACGCCCCAGGCTGAGTGTCTGTTTCCTCGGACGCGTGACATCCGCGTTTTTCCATAGAACATTATTCCGTTGAGCCAAGTGTCCAATAACAACGCCGCCGAAGCGGACCTGTCTGCCCGCGATCGAGTTCTACTGACGTGCGAACACCGGATTGGTTATTGTTTTCGTGACAAGAGTCTGTTGCAGCGAGGCCTGACCCACAGTTCCTGCGCTGTGACTCGTCTGGACTGCAATGAGCGAATGGAGTTTCTGGGCGACGCTGTTCTGGGAATGGTGATCTGCGAATACCTTTATCAGAATTTTCCTGATCAGCGTGAGGGCCAGTTGACGCAGCAGAAGTCACACCTTGTCAGTCGGGCGGTCTGTGCCCAGGTGGCTTCACGGCTCGAACTGGAACAGCTCATTTTTGTTGGTAAGGGGCTGCAGGCGATCCCTGAGTCGTTAAAGGCGGCTGTGGTTGAGTCACTGATTGCGGCCATTTATCTGGATGGCGGGTATGAGGCGGCTGGCAGTTTCATTCGGCGGGCATTCGGCAGGGAACTCGAAAACTGCTCGGATGGCGACGCTGAGAACTACAAGAGTCTGCTGCAGGAAGAAATTCAGCGCGATGGCAGCCTGATACCGCAGTATGTGATCGTCGAAGAACGCGGCCCCGATCACGCTCGGGAGTTTCATATGGCTGTGCAGATCGGCGAGCAACGGTTTGAGGGCGCCTGGGGACGCAGTAAGAAGGAGGCAGAGCAGAAAGCTGCCATGCATGCTCTCGACGTCCTTCATGCAGGCTAATCGTGTGGTTATGTGTTGGCGACAAACGTGTCCCGCTGGTCATTTTTCTGAAGCTGACTATCCTTTTGCTCTGAACACATTGTAACTCGCCGATTCACGGTTCATGGCAGGCGCGTTTTTCCTGAATTCCTGCAGGAGTGACGGTGTGTGAACCATTCCCCCAAGCCGAGACAGGCATCGGAAGACCGTGTCATGACAATCTCAACGGAATGCAGCGTTCTGTTTCGTCCGGGTTCTGACGAATTGCGATTCCTGCCCGAAGGCCCGTATTCGCTGCAGGACGGCCGGATTAGCTGGGTCGCCATTCAGCACGGTGATGACTCAGTCGCCGGGTCGATCAATATTCTGGATCCTAACGCTGGCGAAAACCAGAGCCATGAACTGCCCGGGCGACCGGGGTTTGCATTTCCAACCAGTCGCCCCGGCGTGTTTGTTGCCGGAGTGGAGCGGTCTCTGGGTTTCTATGACACCAATACGGGGACGTGGACGGAACTGTGCGGAGGTGTTGACAGCAACGTTGAGAATACAATTATCAACGAGGGAGTCCTGTTTCGCGACAATCTGATCTTTGGTTGCAAGGATCTGAAGTTTGAGGAAAAGAAAGCAGGCTTGTATCTCTGGCGAATGCACGACCGCTCACTGATTCAACTGCGTGACGATCAGATTTGTTCCAACGGCAAAGCTGTTGTGACGCAGCAGGACGGCAGTCTGGTGCTGGTAGACATCGATTCTCCGTCAAAGACGATCACCCGATTTCCCCTGGATATTGAGTCCGGGACGATTGGAGAGCCAAGTACTGTTGTGGATCTGACGTCGGAGCCGATTTTTCCGGACGGTATGATCATGACTCCCGACGGCCGCAGCCTGATCGTGGCACTTTATGACCCTGGTGACCCGGAGTTCGGTGTTGCTCGACAATACAGCGTAGCCTCCGGCGAACTGGAGGCGGTATGGACGTGTCCCGGATCTCCCCGAGTTACCTGTCCTCAGCTGGTTCGGATTGACGGTCAGGTGCAGTTGTTATTGACGACGGCCGTTGAGCACATGGAGCAGGAACAGAAACAGCGTCATTTAAACGCCGGATGTCTGTTTGTCGGTGGGACGACATTTGATGCAGTGAGTGATCAACCTGTTCTGACAGTCTGATTTCAGTCAATGCTGGAACATGATTCCGAAAACGGAGTGCTGCGTGACGGTTTTTCCTCGCCGAAGTGGGCAGGTACAATCGGTCGACTGCGTGGCTCGGAAGTGATTACCACGTCGGTCGCAGCCGTGGTTTTGATTCTGCACGCCGGCTTTGTCGGGGTTTCGGCAGCTCGTGTTGACGAAATGCCCCGGGTTCTGCTGGTCGCGATGTCGTGGATTTCAATTTCTCGCGGGCTGCGTTTCGTTCTGGAAGCCCGGCATACGAATCCTGTGGCGGCGATTCGCTCGGTCAGTTTTGTGTCTCCGTTACTGTGGACGGTTGGACTGCTTTGGTTCTGCTATAAGACAGACCACGCTCCTGGCAGTTCATCAGACGCCGGTCTCTGGACAGCATGTGTTCTGGCAGCTGTTGTCGTCTTTAGTGTCCTTTCCGGTTGTCGCAGCGTGGCAGCAAAGCCGCAGAATTCTGCAGTGTTGCCGGTGGGATCATTTCTGATCGTCATCACGGCGGGTACGCTGTTGTTGAAGTTACCGGTCTGTCGAGCAGCTTCGGGCGTTGGCGTTAACGAATCTGCCGAATGGAACGTGCCTCTGTTTACGGCCACAAGTGCTAGTTGCGTCACCGGGTTGACTGTGGAGCCGACAGGAAGTTACCGGAGCCCCGCCGGGCACGCTGTGATATTCGGGCTGTTTCAGGTGGGAGGGCTGGGCCTACTGACGTTTGGAGCATTTGTGGCTGTGTTGAGCGGTCGTCAGGGGATGCAGTTTCGTGGAGTTCGGACGCTGCGAGATATGCTTGATGCGGAAACTGTGCAGGGCTCGCGCCGGCTGTTGCTGACAATTCTGTTACTTACCGTTGGAGTCGAAGCGGCAGGAGCTGTGTTGCTGCAGAGGCTGTGGCCGGACCTGCCATTTTTACAGCGAATCTGGCAAGCTACATTTTATTCTGTCATCGCGTTCTGCAACGCGGAGTTTTTGCTGCGTGACGAGGGATTTCAGGGGATGGGCACGCTATGGCAGGTGGGGTGCCATAACGGAACTTATCTTTCTCGGTCGCCTGGGTTTTACCGTGGTTAATGATCTCTGACGATGGCAGTTCCAGGCGAGACCGGACGATTTAACTATCCGGAAGAACGGGTGAGCCAGGGACAGAGCGAGATTGGACGTGGCGTAAGCGTCTGCTGAAGTCGGCAAACAAAGTCGTCTCACGTGAAACAACCGGTGAAGCCCCATCCGAAAATAATCGAGAAGTAAGGTTAATCATGCCTGATGCAGTGTCTCAAGCTCTCCTGAAGCTGTCGTTTCGTAAGAATAGCGATGCCACGATAAGACAGGCTGCATTGACGGGGGACGCCGATGCCTTTTGTGCAGCTCTGATTAAGAGTCAGGCAAAGGTTCGGAAACGGATCGAAAAACGGTTCGGCAACGCTCCTTTTGCAGCCGCATGGTCCGCTGATTTGTTTTCTGCTGGCGTCAATCATGAACTTTGTGACGGGATGAGATCGTTCGGGCACAGCAGCGACCTGATTGACCGGATTGTTGCCACAGTGAATGCATCGCTGCCTGTATCCCCGGCATTCGTACTTGTGGCCTGCGAAGCAATGTTGCGCTATCCCGATGGGTTTTCGAACGTGCAGCTGGTGACCGTATTCAGTCGTTTGTCGGAAATAACTGCGACAGAGATTTGTTTCGCCCTGCCGCCCGATGCACAGGATGGACCCGATATCGTTCCCTCAATTGCGGATCTTGTCGTTCAGGCGGAAGTACCATTCCTGATGAGTCTGGTAATGGAATCACAGCAATCGGCACGATTGTGGCGGGACGCCTCAGCAAAGGGCCTGGCCGGCTGTCTGAATGCGTCGACGGATACGGACGGTACGCTCGATGCCGGGCTGGCTCGGGACGCAGGTCAGTGGATGGTACCGTTTGTGCGGATGCTTTGCTGGGCAAAGTCATTCAGGCAGTCCTGGGCAGATGAAGCGACACTGGCTCGCTGGCTGAAGACACTGGGCCGCCTTGCCGCATTATTGACTCCCGGCGGCTTTATCTGTTCTGCGTCCGCAACGGCTCGGCCTGTTCACAGTACTGTTCCTTCCGGCATCGAACTTTTCACTTCTGCCGTGCGGCTGACGGACGTGGATGGGGAGACCGGGCTCAAACAGTACGCTTCGGCGCTGGCAAAGGGTGGGCAGAAAAGACCGAAGCCTCCCCAAGGGCATGCGAAGCGGCTCATCAGGAATATTGGCGGGCAGTCGGACTGGGCAACGACGGCACTCCTGCGGAGCACCTTGCATACTGACGCTGACGTTATCTCCGCAGACTGGGACCAGTCTACGCATAGTCTGCACCTTGCTGCCCTCGGACGAAAAATTCTGGATGGCGGTTGGACGCACCTGATTACCGTTGATGGTACGACGTGTGAATCGGCCGGTGAATGGGTCTGTACGTGCTGGTTCAGTGACAAGGAGGTGGCTTTCGCGGAGCTGGAATCCGGATCCTCTAACGGCATGCGTCATGTTCGGCACGTCATGCTTGCGTTCAAAGAGCATTTCGCGGTCCTGACGGATACGGTTACCGCGTCAAGTGCCTCTGCGAATCTGGAATTCGAAAGCCGACTGGCACTTGTCGACGGAATTGACGCGAAGGCAAACTCGATTACGCGGGAGCTGAATCTTCAGGGCGACGGCGTGTTGTTGCGAGCCGTGCCGGCCTGGCTGGACGACGATCGCGTCAGCAACGCATCCGGGAGTTTTCAGCAGACCGGTGCAGAGCTTGTTATGCGGGCTCACGGTGTCGGGGGTGTTGCGTTACCACTGGTTATCGACTGGCACCCTGATCGAAGTGCGCTGGATGCCGACTGGACGCGATTGACGGTGACAGAGGCCAGACGCCCGGCAACGGCCCGGCAGGCTGCCGCATACAGAGTGCGGATTGGGCTGCTGCAGCTGCTGCTGTATCGAAGTCTGCGTCGCGGCGAAAACTTGCGTGCCGTGCTCGGGTACCACACCGCCAACGAGACAGTTTACGGCCGGGTCAGAAATACGGGTGAGATTCAGCCGCTGGTTCTGGTTGAGGCAGACGCCTAGAGTCGAACGCAGTTGCGATTAATAACCTCGTTGCCCGGCATATTCCTTCAATCGAGTTCTGGCGCTGTCCAGGATGCGAGACACACGCGATTCCGACAGGCTCAGAAGTTCGCCAACCTCCTTCAGCTTCAGTCCTTCGTTGTAATGCAAAGCGATGGCGACTCGCATCTTGTCCGGAAGCGTCTCGATGCCGTCAGCAAGTACCTGACGCATCTCCTCTGATTCCATTTTTCCGGGGCTGTCGTTGTCACCGATGTGCCCTCTGACGCGAACCGTATCACTCCAGCTGTCCGGTTGGGTCAGGCGAGCGCCCTGAATGCATTCAGTAACTGCGCTGACTGACATTCCTGATGCATCTGCCAGCTGCTCAACGCTGACCGTCCCCTGAAACTGGGCTCGCAGGTGTCTGAGTGCAGTGATCTTCTGCAGCATCTGTTGGGACAATGGACAGTTTCTGCGCAGCTCGTCCAGAATTTCCCCTCGTATTCGTCGGTATGAAAATGTCCTGAACTCAACATTGCGACTCGGGTCATACTGCGACGCTGCTTCGATTAATCCCAGGATGCCAGCGGCTTCCAGGTTCTCCGCATCTACTCCAAGAGGCAGCTGATGCAGTAACTTGCCAAGGATGTGCTTCACGTACCCGAGGTTGTCCAGGATCAGCTGGTCCCTGTCCGAATTCATGGACTGGTCAGAGGTAGACTCGGAATGTCGTCTCGTCGTTGTAGTCATTTAACTCACTTGGTCGTTTTCAAACACCTGTCTGGTCTTGCCGTGACCTTCAGGACCGGGGGGGTATTCACTGTGGGGGCTTCAGGGACCTTGCTTTAGAGCCGCACCCGTTTCGGCAACAAGCGGCAGGTGCAGCGGGTTACCACGAGTTAGACAGGAGGAGCCCCCATCTTTACCGAGGTTTCCGGGGCTTTCTGTTTGTTGCATTTTCGCCACACTGCTCAACCATGCGCCAAAGAGGGGATGACGGCGGAGGATGTGCCCAAACTTCGGGTTTTTGCCCACTAGGAATCTCCCCCAATTGTTCACCTACAGAGGCAATCATAGAGGGGGCTCAGCGACTGCTGTTGGCATATCGCCCGGTGTACCAGCCTTGGTGTCACGAACACGATCCGGAGGAGAACGTTGCGTTCGGCCGAAACTGCCGGAATGGTCTAGGCGACTTTTCGCTGTTCAACTAACGTGCGATGTTCGATACCGGAGGCCCCTTCATGGATGAGTGGGCGTATGATCATGGCGAAGGCCGGATAGACCGTTAGTGAATGCAGGGAGGCGCAGATGGCGACTGTCAGGTTTGTTCATTCCGATTTTCTTCGATTGGATACGCCAATCGGGGGACTGGCGGGTTCGCCGGATTGGTTGCGACGGCTGGCAACTGGCGGCGTAAGACAGGCTGTCAAGAACCTCATTCAAACGACGATTGCTCAGCGTGCCGATTTTCTGCTGATCGCCGGCAGTGTGGCTGAATCTGACGAAGATATTGAAGCAATCTGCCGTTGGCTGGCTGAACAGTTTGAGCCTCTGCGTCGTCGTGGAATCAAGATCGTCGTGGCGGCTGATTCTCAAGCGTCAGCCGTCGCCCTGCAAAACGTTTGTGACGTTATCGTCCGTCCGGGGGGAATCATTGGCGTTCAGCACGAACACGGCGGTGGTATTGGGCTGCAGTCTGTGGCCGCCACAACTGCCCCGGATACGTCCTTCACGATCGCAATTGGAAATGATCGAGGCTGTAGTCCTCCGAATCGCATCGTTTATCAGGCGGCGCCCTCGATCTCAAGGACAGCAGATTCAGATCGTCCCGGGACGGATGGAAGTCTGAAGCTGTCTGCCGGGCCGGTCCAGTCGGTCAGTCCGCAGGAATCCTCAGACTGCGGCTGTCTGCTTATTGAAGTCGATCTTGCCACGCGAGAGATGCAGGCCTCTTTTCTGGCTACAGATGTAATTCGTTTCGCCACCGAATGCCTTGTGTTTCCTGACATTTCAACCGTGGACGAATTGATTGCTGAGATCAGTCGGACGTCTCAGTCGCTCGATCGGCGCAGCACCCGGACTGTCATTGTCGACTGGCTTTTTCAGACTCGGCTGACGACCGATGTGCAAGGCCTTTTGTTTTTCAGTGAATCAAATCTGTTGACGCGTTTACGTCAGTATCTGCAGGGGGGCCATCGCGGATTCTGGCCGCGATGCATTCGATTCAGCGAGAAGTCTGAGCTCCATCTGACCGGCCCTCAGGGTCTGGCTGTAGAACAGTACATGGATGTTGTATGCGAAGGACGCAGCAGTCCTGAGGACCCCGCGGGGTCTGTCCGGGGGCTCTCGTCGCTGGCAGGAAGTGGTGTTTCGCAGGAGCTGGTGGCTGGGTTGAGTCTGTTTCGACGGGCTGCATGACGAAACAGCGAAGCGAGATTTTTATTGTCGCGGCGGCGAACCGTTCTGGTGTCCGTTGCTGCGTCCGGAATTTGAGTCAGGGTTTATGTCTGTCGGGTAGACGGGGTGTGCTATGCGTTTTCTTGATTTCAGTGTTAAGCAGTTCGGAGTCCTGAAGAATCTGCAGCTGCAGGAGCTCTCGCCGGGACTGACTGTTGTTTACGGGGGCAGCGGTACCGGAAAGACCACTCTGGTTCATTTATTGCGTGGCTTGTTGTTTGGATATACGACGGAGCATCAGGCCTTTCAGGCAGAGGACGGGCGGTATGGTGGTTCGGTTTCACTGGAATCGCGAGGGCGGTCCCTGCGCATGTCGCGCGAACGGAGTCACGGCGTTTCGACAGAATTGTCCGCAGTTGATCTTACGACGGGGATTTCTGTGACCGTTTGCAACGGTGAGCTGCCGGCCTGGGTGAATGAGAACACTTTCCGCGAAGTCTTCAGCGTCGGTGAGCAGGAAGCTGTTCGCTTCGATCTGTTGTGCCGTCTTTGCCTGGACGATGCCGGTGTGGCCACGGAAGACGAAATTCGTCGCGCGGAAGATGCGATTATGCTGTCTGTGCAGGAACGTGAGGGGGCCGGGCTGAATAATGGGCTGCGCCACAGGATCACCGTTTTGCAGCGTCTTCGTGAGGAACTGGTTGCCGAGTTGGCCACAATGCGACGTGTTTCTCCTGAGATCCCTCAGCAGATTGCACGCCTTGAAGCTGAGTTGCAACGGTCGAGAGAGTCGGCAGAACCCCTGAATCTCAGGATTCAGGAGGTGAGCAGCGACGTTGCACGACTCGAAATGCTGCACAGCAGGTTAACGCAGCAGAATAGTGTGGCTCTGACGGTCCGGCCGATTGAAGAGAGAATTTCGGATCTTGTCGAACGCAGGCAACGGTGGTCCGGCATTCAGGACGCCGTGCAGCGTGAAATCTCGCAGTTGACGTCGGAGGCAGCGGCACCGCTGCAGTGCCAGGAATCGCTGGTCTCCGTGCGGGCCATCGTGAGTCGGCTGGAAGAGAGAATGGCAACGGCAGACGTTGGTGCAAATTCAACGGGTATTGACCGGGAATCGGTGCCCGATGATATTCGCAGCGAGGTGTTTGCACTTTGTGACTATGTGGCCCGGCATGCTTCCTCGGTCGCCTCTCATCTGACAGCGCTAGAATCGGTTCCTGGCCGCAGAATGTTGCAGGACATTCAGCACGTGGACACTGTTGTCAAGGGGCAGATTGATGCCTTGAAGGAAGAGCTTGAACGCAGTGCGGATGTTCTTTCGATTACCGGAAAGTACGGCTCTGCCTGCGATTCTGCTGTACACGCTGCCTGCCGCAAAGCTGAATCCATCGAAGCGGATGGCCGATCCATTGTGGAGGTTGAGTCAGCGTTGGCACGGCAGCGGCAGGCATTGGAGGATCTGGAAGGTGAGCAGAGCCGAGTCGCAGACGGTATTCGCGGGCACGAAGACCGTCTGACCGAACTGCAGGTGGCGCTGCGGTCTTCCGGACGTCTGCAGGATCTGGATCGAATCAAAGGAAAAATCGCCGAAACGGACGCTCGGCTTTGTTTGCTGAACGACCGCCGTCGCGTCCTGGAAACAACGGAAGCCAACCTGCAGACCGTCATAGAACGCCTCGGCCAGTTTCTGGATCACAATGTGCTGGAAATCGCATCCGAATACATTGACAGGCTTACTGACGGCGAATGCTATCGACTGGCTGCGGACTCGACGGGGACAACGATTCTGGCGGCAATACAGCAGTCGCCCGACCTTCAGGTTTTGCAGAAACTCAGTCGAGGCACCCGTGATCTGGTGGCACTTGCTCTGCGCCTTGCGATCATTCAGCATCGGGCGGAAGATTCTGAACGGGTACCTCTGATCATCGACGACGTATTCATCCTGACTGATGACGCTCGGTCGTCTGCAGCGGCGGACCTTTTGACGGAGGTGGCGGCGGACGGGCAGCAGATCATTTTCTTCACCTGCCAGCGAGAGGTTCGCGATCTGTTCGAACAGAGGAATGCATGTCTTCGTCATCTGGGCCCGCAGGACACCGCGAAGCCGTCTGTTGTACCGGAGCCGCCCGTGGCCACCTGTGTGCCGCCACAGCCGACCGTCATGGCAACGGCGAAAACCACGGAGACGACAAAGCCCACCGAAACAACAAACTGGCTGTTTTATCTTGAAGTGGACAGCTCGATTGAAGATTTGTCGGGACTCACCGTGGCCGAACTGGAGGCGATTCGTGCGTCCGGAATAATTAACATCGATGAATTGATGACTCTGTCTGTTGAGGTTCAGAGGGATCGGTTTCGTGAGGGGGGCTACTCGATCAGTACGGACCGAATTCGCGCATGGAGAGGGCAGGCGGAACTGGCGACCCTGGTCCCGATGTTGCGTCGCAGCGACGCTGACTTGTTGTACGCGGCCGGGATTCAGGGGGCAGTGGAACTGAGTCGAATGCGGCCTGAGACGGTGTACGAAGTGGTCGCGGTATTTCAAAAGACGCAGTCCGGGACGCGGTACTGTCGATCCGGTCGGACTCTGGACCGCCAGCAGGCAATCAGCTGGAGCCGATGGTCTCAACACTCCCGGACACTTACGGAAGCCCGGAACGCTCGTTCCCGATTTTTTGTACATTCCCGCGGGGCAGGTGAGGGACAGGCGTCGGAACCGGTGCCCGGTGGTACCGCAGGGCCCGGCCGGCGTCAGAATTCTGCCGGCGGTCAAAGTACAATTCGACGCTTAAAACGACCGGGCTTATCGGACGACGACTGTCGCCTCCGCGAACAGAGGCACAGGAATCGTCGCCAAAGGATGGCGCGGCACTCTGCGTCCTATCGGACGTCGCAGGGTAAAAGTCATAACGATAACGCGGGAGCGGCGGCGCTGAAGTTCTATCTGAACCGTTCAGCAGATGTGGACGCTGCGCCTTCGATCGGTCCGCGGACTGCGGAACGCCTGGCGACGGTCGAAGTCTTCACGGTGGACGACCTGCTTAATGCGAATGCCGATTCTATCGCCCGACGTCTTGCCAATCGCAGAGTTTCAGGAGAGACGATTATGCAGTGGCAGTGTCAGGCTCGTCTGGTCTGCACGGTCCCGGGACTGCGCGAGCATGATTCGCAGATCCTGGTCGCCTGCGGAATCAACGATGCGGAACAGTTGGCGCAGAAACGCCCCGCCGATCTGTTCGCACTTGTCCGGCCGTTTTCGGAGACCAGCGAGGGGGAGCGAATTATTCGCGGTGGCACCAGGCCTGATCTTGAAGAGATTTCTGACTGGGTTAGCTGGGCTCAGCAGTCACGCACATTGAAAGCTGCCGCTTGATTGGTGTGACTTCGAAATTCATCCCGCGACGGCCGGTGAGAGCGACGGTGTTCCTGCAGCACGCGAATTAAACGGCTAAAGCCCGTGTCGTTCGCCTGCCATACCAGAGTCCTGCTCAAGCTGCCCGTCACCGGACTCGATATGCTTTCCCGGCCGGCGTCGAACAACGCGATATTTCAGTCGTCGTCTGCAGACGGCTGCGGGACGTCTGTTTGTTGAGACCCCGGCCCGTCGGGTTTCTCTGCTTTCTCGGTTGCTGACTGTGAGTTCTCGGAGCGGGCCGACGTTGTCTCCGCGTCAGGCCGTTCAGCACTCGTTACGGAGGAAGTGAGCGGCGAGATGACTCGAGGAACGAGACTCTTCAGGGTGTGGCCCGACGGCTCGTTCACTGCCGTGGAGCTTACGGCACCGGTCGTTATGCTGGTGTCGAAGTGCGGGTGAGGGTTTCCGTAATGCACGGCGAGCCGAGTGAATGTTGTTTCCGTGGTGGCCGCTGACGGCCGCTCCGGTGAGATGAACTGATAAGGTCTGGCTATGTTCTTCTGATTCGGATTAACCTGCTGACTGTTCGGGGCTGCATGCTGTACGGGCCGTGGTACCAGCGGTACATGCGACGTGACCTGCTGTAGTGATTTTTCGAACGCGCGAAATTCTCCCGATGCTGGCAGGCTGCGGGGCCCGGGCTGCCTGCTGCTTGAGACGGCATGAAAATCCGTTGCGGTCGGATTCTGTCTGCGTGCCAATGATGCCAGTTCCCGACCACGTTCTTGCGGCACACCTTCCAGCCGCCGGGCCAGATGCCCGATCCACTGAGGTTCTTTCTCGGCAGCTTTTGTCATCATGCGGGCATACAGGGACACTTCAAACACGTTCCTGTCGAGTATCGAGTTGGTCAATCGTGACGTCAGCTTTGCTATCGTATCGATGGCCGTGGACGGAAAGTGCACAAACGTCTCGACCTGCTGATTGACCAGAAGTGAGCCGTCCTTGGCTTTGACGAATCGGAACTGCAGCCAGACCAGTGCTGAGGCTTCAATGGACCCTGGCAGCAGAGGGCTTTCGTATCTTCCTTCAACGATGAACAGGCACTGATTGCCATCGCGCCACAGCACGTCAGCGGTTCCCGTAGACCCGTCCGTGGCTTTCGCCTCGTATTCAAACTCATCTGTCTGCCACATCTGCAGCGTCGAAATTCCCATCACCCGCCAGGTGCTGATGGCAACATCCGGGTGGTTGATCAGGTACTGGTAGATGTCGGGGTTGATGGGATACTGGAGACTTGGCATACGACGGTACTGAGAAATGTTGTTCAGAATATATGTCGCCCGGGTCTGGGCGTTTCTGGACATCTTTCTGTACGGTATCTGCCTTGTTGTGGATTGCAGAACTTCTTTTTCAGACGTGGCGTCGGCCAGAATCGTGACGCCAACTCTGCGGGCCAGGTCTTCCAGTCGTGGCGCGGCGTCTGCGTTTTCTGCGACACCCAGGCTCGTCACAAATGCGAGGGCAATTGCCCTCGAATGAATCTTTTGAAAGTGCACCAAGACTGTTCCCATAGCGTCGATAGCTCCTGGACCTGGCTGTCACGATTGTCAATCGCAGCACAAGACGACGCGTACTTTGTTCAGCCGTGTCCGAGGCCCCCCTCGATACACCGCAGTTCGCATAACTCTCTCGACGACGTGTGTCGACGGAGAATCCCCTGACACTAATTTCGGACCCTGACCGCTGCGACCCCACCAAATTGTGCAGCTTCAGCATTGTTTTCTAAACGCACAATCCGTCGTGGCTCTGGTGGCAGCAGAAATGTGCAGCACGGATTGGCAGCCGAAGTCAGCTTTGCTGTCTGCAGACTCGGCTTACCTGATGACACGCAAAAGGTGCCGATCTTCCGTAATCAGTCTGCAGCGGTTTCGTTGAGTGAATTGATCTGGCAGGTGGCCTGAAGGCCTGCAGCATCGCTGGTTCAGAACGCATCAGCCACGCCGCTTCTCTGACTTCGGCATCACTAAACGCGTCTTGATACACTGTGGTGCTGGCACGCGAAGACCGCTGCAGTGTCGGATAGCCAACCGGAAACGCGAGTTTCGCAACTGAGAATCGTCTGTCGGGGCGACAGTTGACGCTGTCAACATGACGGATTTGTGCGTACATTAGAGGAAGATATCGGGTCAGCCGTGTTCCAGTGAGCTTTTGTGATGCGAAATATTCTGCGGAACTGCTTCATTTCTACAGCCATTCTTGTCGGTTTCGCGACCGTCGGGGTGTCCACTGTCACGGCCTGCCCAAACTGTAAGTTCGCTAACGAGACGGAAAGCAATCGACCCAAGGCGTATATGTACAGCATTCTGTTCATGATGGGAATGCCGGCAACAATCTTCACAGGCTTTGGGATCAGCTTTTACCGAATGACTCGTAAAGCCCAGCTGGCCGCGATGGAAGACGGCGCACCGGACGAAGTCTGTCGGAGTAATTGACATTTCCGTGAATGTTGACGAGTCGCCGGCCACCCGCGTGCCCTGAGTGTACTCGCAAGTTGCTGACTGCCACCCTGCTGCTTTCCTTCATCTTACGACAGTCACATCCATCAGGGGCGCTACACTCGCTGGTTCTGTCGGAGGGTAAGTGAATGACCGACGAGTTACTGTTAGAATCGATTAACGTGAAGCTGCCAGCTGACACGACGCCTGGAATCGGCTGCGTGGGGTCCGGCTTTATCATGGCGGATTGCCACCTGGTGGCGTATCGTCAGCACGGACTCAATCCGGTCGCCATCACATCTCGTACCCGCCGAAATGCAGAGGCGGTTGCCGAAAGGCACTCCATCGGTGCCGTCTGCGATTCTGTCAAGCAGCTTTGTGAACGTTCTGATGTTCAGATTCTTGATGTTGCGGTGCCTCCTGATCTGCAGGCTGACACAATCCGCAAAGCGCTGAGCAGCAAACATCACCTGCGGGGCATTCTTGCTCAGAAACCTTTGGGCCGGGACTACGCGGAAGCTTTGCAGATCGTTCAGTTGTGTGAACAGGCTGGTGTGACGCTGGCCGTCAATCAAAACATGCGTTACGACCAGTCGGTCAGAGCCTGCCATCATTTACTGCACACAGGGCAACTTGGCGAACCAGTGCTGGCGACAATCGACATGCGGGCGATTCCTCACTGGATGCCCTGGCAGCAGCGACAGGGATGGGTGACACTGCGAATCATGAGTATCCATCACCTGGATACGTTTCGATACTGGCTGGGCGACCCTGACCGAATCTTTGCCAGCGTTCGTCCGGACCCCAGAACGGCACAGCAGTTCGAGCATTCAGACGGCATCGCACTGTATATTCTGGAATATGATTCCGGGGTCCGTGCGTCTTCATGGGACGACGTGTGGGCCGGTCCTGCCCGTGAGGGTGCGGCCAGCGACATAGGTATTCGCTGGCGTGTGGAAGGGACGATCGGGATGGCTCGAGGAACAATCGGCTGGCCGGATTATCCCGAACGACGCCCCAGCACTCTGGACTATACCACAACTGGGTCCGGGAAATGGCATCAGCCGCGGTGGGATTCTGTCTGGTTCCCGGACGCGTTTATCGGGCCAATGGCTGATCTGTTGTGTGCCGTGGAAACAGGCACGCAGGCTTCCTGCAGCGGGCAGGAAAATCTGGCCACCATGGCATTAGTTGATGCCGCGTACCTGTCCGCTCGGGAACACAGATCCGTTTCGCCGGCGGAAATTTCCGAACAGTAGCAACACCGTGGCAGGTTGCGTTTCTGGCGACCCGGTTGACGTTGGCGTCCGAAGTGTGTGGAATCTGCAGGCTACCGTCGCTAACTCCTCACGAAATTGAGACCTGCCGTGAACATGCCCACTGCCGCGCTCGACGCTGACCCGGACCTTGAACCGGATCCCCTGTTCGTTGCGAGCTTCCGTGAAGCTCGCTGGATTCTGCTGATGTGGGTGTCTTGTTTTGTGTGGACGCTGACCGTCTGCCTGAATTTTGGATATCCCGAAACAGTTGATCCTCAGAGCTTTCCAACGGTGCTGGGGATCCCCGCCTGGGTCGCCTGGGGAATCGCGTTTCCGTGGCTGATTGCCAATGTTGTTACGATTTGGTTCTGTCTGTGTGTGATGGAAGACGCAGATCTGGGAGACGATGTCGGCGCGGCAGAAGCAGCCCCTGCTGCCGATTCCGCCGCCGCTCCGGCAGCGGGAGACAGCAATGTTTGAATTGTCACTGTACCCACCCACTATGCTGGCCGCAGCGGGATCGTCGGCTTTGGTGACCTTTTGCCTGTATACGCTGGCTGTATTTGGTCTGGCCGCGTTGTCGAGTCGCCTGCTGAAGAACCGCAACTTCTTAAACGAGTATTTCCTCGGAAGTCGCAGTCTGGGTGTCTGGGCCCTGGCACTCACGTTTGCCGCCACCAGTGCTTCGGGAGGTTCTTTCACGGGATTTCCATCTTTGATTTACACGCACGGATGGGTGTTGGCGCTGTGGATTGCCAGTTACATGATCTTCCCGATCTGCACCATGGGTCTGTTGGGAAAACGCATCAATCAGGTTGCCCGAAAAACGGGTGCGATCACCGTACCTGATATTCTGAGAGACCGTTTTCAGAGTGCGTCGTTTGCAATTCTGGCCACGGCGCTGCTGGTGTTTTTTACCTGTGTCAATCTTGTCGGGCAGTTCAAAGCCGGCAGCATGATTCTGCAGACGCTGCTGGGTGAAAACGCGACCTACCAGGCTTTGCGCGGTCTGGTTGGAAACTTCATGCAGTCGTCGCAGATACTGGCCGGGCTGGACCCTGGCTACTTTCTGTGCCTGATTACGTTCGGTGTCGCAGTGATCATCTATACGACGTGGGGAGGATTTCATGCTGTCGTGTGGACTGACGTGATGCAGGGTGTGGTCATGGTTCTGGGAGTAATCATCATGCTGCCACTGGCGATCTACCAGGTGGGTGGTCTGCAGCATGCGACGGAGACGCTGGCGCAGATGGTCCCGCCGCATCGGGCCGAAATCGTAATTGAAACGCATCTCGAAAATCCGGACGTTCCGAAAGGAACATGGTTGCAGACGGCGGATTCACCTTCACGAATCTTTCGTATCGGTGAAGCAGCAGCATTTAATGAGGCCGGAAAAGCGACGGTATCGGGTATTGAAGTCGTCGACGCGGGTGACCAGCAGCGTATCCGGTCCGGCGCGGTAGATGTCAGTTTTGAGCAATCTGTCACCATCGTTGATGTCAGAAGTTCAACACCGGCAGCCTATCCGGGTGACGAACGTCCCGGTGTCTACGTAACGGCTCCCGGCCCCGACGCCAACAAAATGGACGGAATGCTGCCGATGAGTCTGGCATTTTCCATGTTCTTTTACTGGGCCATTTCCGGTACGGGGCAGCCCAGCAGCATGGTTCGCCTGATGGCGTTCAAAGATACTCGCACATTGCGCATCTCCATTGCGAGCGTCGCTATGTATTTTTCTTTCATCTACTTTCCACTGGTGGTGATCTTTTGCTGCTCACGATTGCTACTGCCCGGTATGGAGGTTGAATCCGACCGCATAATGCCGCAAATGGCGGTGACTCTGACTTCCAACATTGGTGCCGGTTGGCTGGCCGGTCTGCTGGTGGCCGCACCCTTTGCGGCCGTGATGAGCACCGTCGACAGTTTTCTTCTGATGATTTCTTCGGCCGTGGTACGGGACTACTACCAGAGAAACGTTAATCCCGATGCTTCTCAGCGAACGCTGCAGCGGATGAGCTACGCCTGTACCATCGTTGTGGGCGTTGGTGTTGTGATTGCGGCACTGAATCCGCCGGAGTTTCTGCAGTACGTCATTGTGTACGTCGGCAGTGGCCTGGCGGCCTGCTTTCTGGCACCCATGTCGCTGGCTCTGTACTGGAAGCGGATGACCACATCCGGTGCCTTTGCCAGCATGCTGGGTGGCTTTCTGTGTCATTTGTCGCTGTATGTCGTCGGCTGGTATCGTGGAGATGGATTTACGAAACCCATGAGGCCGTTTTCTCTTGATCCGGTGGTAGTTGGGATCGTGATGTCGTTCACGGCAGGCATTGTTGTGTCACTGTTGACGCCGCCGCCACCGAAGGAACTGATCGAAAAGTATTTCTACACCAGGCGAAATTAAACCGTCTGATCAGCAGGTGGCGGATGTCTGAGCGAATTCGCGGCACTCGTCGATGGTGGTGTCTCAATCGATCGCGGAATCGTCCGGCAGAATGTGGCCCATCTTTTCTTTCTTGGTGGCCATGTAGCTGTTTCGACATTCGTGTGCCGGAGCAATAATGGGCACCTGTTCAACCAGTTCCAGGTCGACAGCATTGTAGACGAAGTCTTCTGTTTTTTTGGGATTGTTGGTGAGCAGGCGGACTTTGTGCAGCCCCAGATCCTTCAGGATCTGCAGACCGACCATGTAGTCGCGCATGTCTGCCTTAAAGCCCAGTTTGTGGTTGGCCTCGACCGTATCCAGCCCTTCGTCCTGTAGTTTGTAGGCCTTCAGTTTTGCCAGCAGGCCGATCCCGCGGCCTTCCTGTGGAAGATAAACAACAGCGCCGGCGCCTTCTTTCTGAATCATCTGCATGGCCATATGCAATTGATCGCCGCAGTCGCAGCGAAGTGAATTCAACACGTCACCGGTAAAGCAGGACGAGTGCATTCGTACGAGTGGGGCATCGACTTTGGACAGGTCCCCCCACACGATTGCCATAGGTTCCTGGTCTTCGTGAGTAACCTGATATGCGATGACTCGAGGTGTCCCGCAGTCTCGCATAGGAATTCGCACTTCAACGATTCGAGTAATCAGCTGTTCTCGTATCCGACGATACTTGATCAACTCCTCGATCGTGATGATCGGAATATCATATTGGGCGGAAATGGCTTCCAGTTCCTCAAGGTCAGCCATTCCATGGCCACCCTGACTACAGATTTCGATGATGGCACCAACCGAACGTAAGCCTGCCAGTCGCATCAGGTCGACCGTTGCTTCCGTGTGTCCGGCTCGGCGCAGGACTCCGCCGTCCATTGCCGCCAGTGGCGACAGATGACCGGGACGCAGAAAATCGTCCGGCCCCGCATGAGGATTGGCAAGTTCCTTGATTGTTCTGGCTCGATTGTCGGCACTGACGCCCGTACCTGCCTGCAGGTGATCGACGGTTGTCAGAAATGCCGTTTTGTGCGGGGCCGTGTTGTAGGAATCGCCGATGACCGGTTTGAGTCGCAGGCGTTCTGCTTCGTCGACGGACATCGGCACACACATAGTGCCGCGGCCGATCCGCAGCATGAAATCAACTTGTTCGGCCGTGATGGATTCCGCCGCGCAGATGAAGTCTCCTTCGTTTTCGCGGTCTTCATCGTCCACCACGATGATCATTTCACCGCGTTTGAGGGCGGACAACACGTTTTCAATTGCATCGAACGGCACAGAAACACCATTTTCGGGATAAGGGTCGGTGATTGGCAGGGCAAAATACCCTTCAGCCAGAGCAATCAGCTCCGGTGCTGCCGGGCGAAATGCCGGCGGCGAGGCGTTGCAGGGCTCTTCAATCCAATTGCAAATCGACTCCATTACTGTTCGAGCCGCTGGCCATTCATTCTACGAGCGGCGGCCCAATCGACAACACGGTGCTGCCTGTGAGGGAAAAAGCGTGCAGATTCGACGGGAAAGTCAACGTCAAATGACAGGTCCAGTCTCTAGTTT
>Ga0315332_10000265_pt1 | contig 21901 bp, 15 predicted proteins | sample M110034915metaG_FD_203455 | JGI IMG/M metagenome (GOLD analysis project Ga0315332, IMG submission 203455) | Ammonia-oxidizing marine archaeal communities from Monterey Bay, California, United States - M1 100m 34915 | ecosystem: Environmental > Aquatic > Marine > Intertidal zone | place: USA...
CGCCTTTTTGCTTTTCCAGCTCAACATTAAACTCTTTTACCCGAATCGGTATTGCTAAATCCTCGCAATATTTTTCGATAAACTGCTGGTCATCATCGGACTCATATCCTCTTAAATGATAATTGCAATGAGCAACGTCAAAATTTAGCCTTAATGTAACGCAGGCATTTAATAGGGCCATGGAATCAATACCCGCACTTACTGCGAGAACGAATGATTTCGAATCATAATCAGAAACGATCTCAGACAAACTCTTTTGCACTGTTTCAACTACTTTATGCATTTTTCTATCGCTTCAATTAAAGCTTGTGCTTTTAGTTTTGTTTCGTCGTATTCATTGTTAGGGTCAGATTTACTGGTAATCGCCCCACCAACTATACCAGATAAATACGCCTTATCGGCATTATATATTAACGCTCTAATGACGACATTAAAATCAAAATCTCCATCTGGACTAAAATAACCAATTGTACCTGAATAAACCCCCCTCTTCGTTTTTTCATACTTCTCTATCAGTTTCATTGCCCGAACTTTTGGGGCACCTGTCATCGATCCCATGGGGAAACAAGCTAACAATATATCAGTGTTGGAATAGCTTGGATTTGCTTCAGCAGAGACTGTAGAAATCATTTGATGCACCGTTCTAAACGAATATATTTCACACAATTCATCTACACTTACGGTGTTATTCATGGCTATTTTAGAAAGGTCGTTCCTTACCAAATCCACAATCATAATATTCTCACTTCTTTCCTTCGGATCATTCCGCAACTTATTTACCAGAACCGCGTCCTCTTTCGAATTTTCACCTCTTTTTATGGTTCCTTTTATAGGTTGAGAAATAACGCGATTACCTTTTTTACGAATAAATCTTTCCGGACTTGCACAGGACACATATTTATTACCCATTTTTAGAAAAGTACTAAATGGTGCGTGCGTCAAATGATTCAATTCTATATACAGCTGGCTTGGATTAATTTTTGCTTCCTTCAGATAGAATTCATGACAATAATTTAATTCGTAAATATCTCCAAGCTGAATGTGATCCTTAATTTTTAATATTTGTTTAATATAATCTTGCTTCGATTCTTTCCATTGGAGCTTACCTTTACTGTTGATTATTCCTTCCCCTTCAAGACTTTTAAATCCTGCAAAATCGCCTATCAATACCTCAACTTTATTTGTCAGTTTCAGTAATACATCAGGAACAAAAAAATACGAATCGGGCATGTTAAGAACATCATCATTACAACTGCTAAGCTTTTCTAACTCATTTTTTAAATCGTAACCGAAATATCCTAGTGTCCAGGTATCCTTGTGCTTATTCAGCCAATCCTGCAATTGATTTAAATCGCCAGTCTCGCATGATTTTGATGACGAATTAGCAAGCGCTAAATAATCCGGACCTTGGTCGTTACTATTTAAAAATAACACCGTTTCCCACTCGTTACACAACCCATTTAACCGTTGTTCGTTGATTATATGCTGTTTTTCTGATTCCAAATCTTATCAGGTATTATTGCTTACCTATTAGTAATGCTTAAATTAGCCGCAGAAAGATACTGCATCCGTTCATTATCATCACATTAGAAAATTAAAAACTACAATATGACAATCAAATCGTCTTATATCCTTCCGATTACTGGAATAATTCTATTAGGAATATTTGCTTTTTCTAAAGGGGCTACTAAATCAAAAATTGGTCATTTGCATACCAATGCACTTTGGGAAGTGATTCCTGAAAAAAAATCTGCGGATACCGTAATCTCGATGAAAAAATTTGAATTAGAGTCTTATTTTAAAGAGAAACAGGATGACTTTAATACCAAACTGCAAGCATATGTTAAGGATAGTTCCGCTTTAACAGGAGCGATTAAAGAGCAGAGAATGCAGGAAATCATTTCACTGAATAAAAGTTTAGAAGAAATGCCCGGATCCTTTGAAAAAGACCTTTTAAAAGTCAAAGAAGACCTTTATGCACCAATTCGAATAAAAATGCAAGCAGCCGTAGATAAGGTTTCGGAAAATTACCAGTATGATTATATTTTTGACAGCTCTTATGGAACAATTATCTATTCTAAGAATAAAACAGACAACATTATGGGCTATGTCAAATCTGAGTTAGGGATTAAATAATCCAATAAGAACTCTGCTGTAAAGGAACCTATTTCCATTTTATTCCGTTAAATATTTTATTACTTTCTGTTGACTTGTTAATTTTCCTCATTTGATGATGTAATCTAGCGGCTATTTAATAGCTTTGTTTCTTGATATTCAAGAATATATTTTTCGAGAATTCAATAACGCCAAATCTTACATCAAGTAATAATTCTGAATACTCAAATTCCATGGGAAAATTGGCTTGTGTGTTGATCTTTACTATTGGTGCATTAAATTGCAATTCTCAGTATGCTTTAGTCATAAATAACGACGCGTTCGTGGTTATAGATGGAGGTGTTTCTGCCACGCCAGTTTATTTGGTTATCGATGAGTCTGATGGACTTGGAATTACAACTTCTGGCACAGGGGGCAACATTATTTCTGAAGGGGAATTTAATAAAGTGCAATGGAATATTGGCACAAATGTAGATTCCTATACCATTCCATTCACATCCAACAATGGTACAAGTGATCAAAAAATACCACTTTCTATTGAAACGACTGGCTCTGCAGTAGGTGGAAATGGAAGACTTCGATTGTCCACCTGGGAAACAGCGGATGGCAATTTATCAGGAACGTGGCCGGTAGACGTAACTCATTTAAATACATCTGCTACTGGATTATCTAATGGCTTAAATGTAGTGGACCGATTTTGGATTGTAGATGCCGATAACTATACCACTAAACCCAGTGCATTACTGGAGTTTACGTATAATGACAACAATGAAATAGCCGGATCCAATCTTATCAATACAGGTAATGAATCAACTCTTGTTGGTCAAAGTTTTGACGCGGCTACCAATACATGGAGGGGAAACACTTCAGGAACAGCGGTGTTTTATGGTACGTGGACAGGTGCACGAACAGTGAGCGGCGCAAGTGTTTCAGATGGCGATTTTTTTGCGTCTTGGACCTTGTCTTTGAATTCTTTACTTCTTCCAATAGAATTAATCGATTTTAATATCGAGTGCATTGATAATCATAAGGTAATTAAATGGAGTACCAAGTCAGAAGTAAACAACGACTATTTTGTTATCCAAATGAGCCATGATGGAATTGAGTTCGAAAATGTTGCAGTGGTTGCTGGAGCTGGAAATTCCACAATGCAGAACGATTATGAATATATTGACTTTGCACATTTTGAGAATATAACGTATTACAGACTTGTGCAAATAGATTTTGATGGTTCTGAATCTTACTCAAACATTGCTGCAGCTGATCCTTGTAATGGTAACTTAAGCTCCGTTACTATAAACACTTCTAACAACAATGTAATTGACATTTCTTATGACGCGCTTAGCGCATCAAAATACCAAGTGAAAATCATTGATGCACGAGGCAGATTGATTATCGAACCCACCGTATTTCAATCACAAAAAGGACCCAATAAACATACTATTCCAATTCATCATATTGATTTTGGAATTTATTACATCATAATTCAAAATGAAACTGAAAGAAATTTCAAGAAAATTATACTCTATGATAATTATTGAAATTCCCCTTTTTAGTTTTTTATTAAAAAACCCCATTTTATGAAAGCAATATTAATCGGATACTTAAGCTTTTGTGCGCTATTGACAATGGCCCAAAATGTTGGTATTAACACGGATGGTTCAACCCCAAACATGATGCTTCATGTGAAAATAGCGTCGGGTGATGATGGCATACGTGTGCAAAATGCTTCTGGGACAGCAGATGCTTTTTTCAACTTTCAAGACGGTACTACTGATGTTTGGTCTATTGGTTTTGACGACAGCGATGCGAATAAATTCAAGTTCTCCAATGCTGGTAACATAGGCACTAATGATATGGTAACTATCCAAACGGACGGCTGGACAGGTATTCGTACATCTAGTCCACAATCTTATTTTGAAGTAAAAGGGGATGCTACGGCTAGTGCCATTAGTTGGGTTGGTATTTTAAGAAATCCCGATAATTCTGGGGGAGTTGGACACGGAGTTGGTCTGCAATTTAAAGGAAGTAATTATACAGCTCTGGAATTAGATAAATGGGCCGGTATTGCAGGAATATCAGATAATCAAGGTTCTGGTTCTGCAAGTTGGTGGGATAACGTAGGGCTTGCTTTTTATACTGTAGAAAATGCGGATGCTGCTGGAGTTCCAACAGAAGCTGTAAGAATCAACAGTGCAGGTAATGTAGGAATTGGAACTTCATCTCCAGCTGAAAAGCTGCATATTGACGGCAATGCACGCGTAAATGATTTAGCAGGGACAGGAACTCGAATTGTTGCTACGGACGCTAATGGAACTCTAGCGAACATTGCTCCAGGCTCTGAAGGTCAAGTACTTATGCAAACTTCCACGGGACCCAGCTATCAATCACCTCGTAATTTTAATTCCGTTTCACTTGGGTCGGATATTCAAATTTCAAGTGCCACATGGTCAAATGTTTCAGGCATGAGCCTTACCTTTACTGCGACACAAACCGATGCTCTTCTAATGTTTTCAGGTTCAGGATTTGCCTATACAAATTCTATGGCACTTGTCCAGTTTCGTGTACATGACGGTTCTGCTTCTTTAGGAGGAACTAACACAAAAATGCAAAGCTACGATGACGTGACAGGAACGATTACCTCCTGGAGCTGTTCCTACACAAAAAAAGTGACTGGTCTCACTATTGGGAATAGCTACACTTATACCCTTCAAGGACAGGTAGCTGGCGTCAGCGGAACCTATAATGCTGCTATTTTTGTTACAAGTAATCCAGATACCCATCATTTAAATTTAACCGTGCTTCAATAAATGAAAAATTCAATACTTACATTAGGATTATTGCTAACGTTAATTGGAAATATGAACGGGCAAGTGCAACCTAAGCAAGAAACACCCGGACCAGCGTTTTCAAGCTCTAAAACCAAGAGTAAGAATTCTTCTGTTGATCAACCACAGCTTAAAATGCAAGCAACAGTTAAAGGCCTAAAATCAACTAGTAAGAATTCTAAGTTGGGTAAATCAAATACTCCTGAATTGAAATCGCATAGTGTTCATGCCGGAACGAATAAAAAAGTAAAAGAAAAGGACAATCGAAAATAATTATTTGGCCCTAATAAGATTTAATTTTTTTAGCCAAGTAATTGACCCAATCTGCATTGATATTTAAGCTGGGCACCAAATCTAACTCTTCGCCTCCATGCTCTAAAAAGATATTTTTATACTCTTCCCCTATTTCAATTGTTGTTTCCAAACAATCAGAAACAAACGCAGGTGAAAGCACCAATATTTTTTTAGCTCCTGATTTTGCCAAGTTTTCGATAACCACATCTGCAAAAGGTTGTATCCAAGGATCGCGACCAAGTCTTGATTGAAAAGCGGTAGAATAAGCACCTTCCTTTAATCCCAACTTTTCTACAATATGTATCGTAGTTTGGTAACACGTGGCCTTATAGCAAAGTGTATTATCACCTTGTACACCCTCCTCACAATTGTGATCTGCACACTCACGCCCTTTTAAATACACCTTATCTAACTGCCTTATGGGAAGGCCATGATAAGAAAACAGAACATGATCATAACTATGCACATCAAACTTGCTGACATTATTAGCCACACAATCTAGAAAACCACTTTCATGATAAAATTGGCCTCCAAAGACAATTTCAGGTATTGCCCACCATTTTCCTACGATTCTAAAAACTTCCTCAATCGTTGATCCTGAAGATGCACTTGCATAATGCGGGTATAAAGGAATTACAATAATTCGATCATAGTTCTCCATCCTCATTTCACCCAAAACTTTGGACATGGATGGATTTTGATAACGCATAGCAAAATGCACTTTCTCGTTGTCAGACAATAAATTTTGAACTTCTTTTTGCAAGCCCAATCCATTAGATAATAATGGAGAATTTCCATTACCGTGTTTAAATAGCTTTGCGTACTCTTTAGCTGACTTTGGCGCTCTGAGCGGAACAATTATCAGATTGACTAATATTTTTCTTTTTAACCATGGAAGATCGATTACTCTGGGATCATTTAGAAACTCTTTCAAGTACTTTCTAACATCTTTAACAGCTGGCGAATCCGGAGTCCCCAGATTGAGTAATAATATGCCTGTTCTTCTTGTCATTAATTAAGTACGAAACAATTGTCTATTAAAAAAGTTTTGCATTAAGAGTGCAGAGGTCTGTTTTCTGTTGCATCTAATGCCGCTTCTTTAAACGCCTCACTATACGTTGGGTGTGGGTGACAAATTCTTGCTATGTCTTCAGCAGATGCCCGATACTCCATGGCAGTTACCGCCTCCATAATTAAATCCGCAGCTCGAGCACAAACCATATGTACGCCCAACACTTCGTCCGTATTCTTGTCGGCTAAGACTTTAACAAAACCGGATGTATCCATACTTGCCCTGGACCTTCCAAGAGCTCTCATTGAGAACTGTCCGGCTTTATATTCTATCCCTTTATCTTTCAAGTCCTCCTCTGTAAATCCAACGGCTGCTACTTCCGGCCAGGTATAAACAACCCCTGGGATTAAATGATGATTGATGTGTGGTTTCTGGCCTGCTAATAGCTCTGCAACAAATACGCCTTCTTCTTCAGCCTTGTGCGCAAGCATGGCCCCCTTAACCACATCTCCAATGGCAAAAACACCAGCAACGTTAGTCTGCAAATTTTCATTGACTTCAATTCTCCCGCGATCATCCATCTTGATTCCAGCTTTTTCTAAACCTAATCCATCTGTGTACGGTTTTCGGCCAACTGCCACTAAGCAGTAATCTCCTTCAAATGTAACCGATTCTTGTTTTTTGTTTTTTGCGAAAACCTTCACTGTTTTACCGTCCGTTGTTACTTTTTCCACGGCATGCTTCAACTGAAATTTAAACCCTTCTTTTTTAAGGATTTTCGTCAACTCTTTACCACATGACCTATCCATTGAAGCAATAATGGAATCAGCAAATTCAACAACCGTAACTTCAGCTCCCAATCTGGCATATACTGAGCCCAGTTCCAAACCAATTACTCCACCACCAATCACAATGAGGTGCTTGGGTATCTCCTTTAAGCTCAGGGCCTCAGTCGAAGTAATGATTCGCTTTTTATCCGGTTCCATTCCTGGAAAATAATTAGGCTTAGAACCTGTCGCAATAATGGTGTTCTTCGTAGTTATTTTCTCTTTCTTAGCTCCCTTGATTTCGATTGTATTTTTATCTAGAAAAGTACCCACACCAGTAAACACGTCAATCTTATTCTTATCCATTAAGAATTTAACCCCATCACAAGTTTGACTAACAACCTTGTTTTTTCTTGAAATCATTTGTTCAAAATTAACAGCAACTCCTGAAGTGTCAATCCCGTGTTCTTCGAAATTATGGATCGCATTATGGTAATGCTCAGAAGAATCTAACAATGCCTTAGAAGGTATACACCCAACGTTCAAGCAGGTTCCACCTAAAGTATTGTACTTTTCTATTATGGCGGTCTTAAGTCCTAGCTGTGCACACCTTATAGCGGCAACATATCCTCCAGGCCCCGACCCTATTATGGCAACATCGTACGACATATCAAATCAATTAGATTACGAATGTAAGAAAACACCAATAATTACGTACTGACAGCATACGACTTTGTTCGTCTAAACCAATAATAATACCTTAAACCTATTGTTAAAATCATGGGTCTAGCCGCCGAATTAAATTCTTGAGGTAAAAAATACCAGAACAATACAAATAGAAAATAAAATACAGATAAGGCAAGAAATAGTTTCCCAAAACGATTTCTCCATTTTTTGAAAGCCAATACCATCGGTATAATAAAATGGATCGGATTAGCCCAAAGAATATTGTAGTTTTCATCGGTTGTTGTATGTTCAGTCCCGAACCAAAGAAATAAAATCACAATTCCACCTAAACCTAGGATAGTAAAAAATATCCCATCAAAAAGTTTCGCGATAAAATCCCATTTTAAAAATAGAATACCAGCACCAATAAACAGTATTATCCAAAACAAAAATGAAACCGTTTGTGTTAAACCCGGATTTTCTCTTTCAAAAGGGAAGTCCAATATCACCTTATTGGATGTTACTAAAGAACGATTTCCAATCAACGATTGAGCCATGATTTCTTCCATTTTTAATGGTAAAAACATCAGCTCTGAATTAGAGACCAAATGATCTGTTTTTGCACCCAAGCTAAAATCAATTCCAAAATCTGACCAAGGTTGGACATAAAGATTTTCATCAATTAATGATCTAAAACTTACGCTTCCAGCCTGAGAATGCTGATACCACTTAACACTGTCAGCAATAACATTTGCTATTCTATCTCTGATTATAGTCGCACAATTGTTAAAAAAAAAGTCGTACCTATACGCTCGGTTTTTTGGCAAATTATTCTCTTGTATCGATTCCCAAAGTAATTTTTTCTGAGGAATGGATAAGTCCAGTTCTAATTCTCGAACAGCTCTTTTTTCAATTTGGTACAAAAAAATAAACTCAGAAAACGATTGAATTTCTAGCAGATAATCCATTTTACCTTTTGCAAAAGAGATGGCAAACTCCATTTCACTATCACCAGGATCAAATACGCCCCAGTTGCATACAATATCTAAGTTGGTTCTTTGGTCTTGAACCCGCAAAGCACTATGTCCATGAAGCGCATAAACCTCTGCACCTGGATCGCATGTTAAAATACTAAATTTCGCTTGTGAACTTAATGGTTGCGAAAAAGATAGAATCGGTAGGATAAACAAAAATCCCAATAAGAAGAATCTGAACTTTAACATGTTTCAATTAGTAGCTTAACAAGTACATTTTACCAAACTCTTTATTGATGTATTCATCTGCACCGGATTCTCGACGATCAATATTTTCCCCGTTGATTTTAGTCGTAACCGTATAAAAATATACGCCTGCGGCTAATCGATCGCCAAACTGATCTCTACCGTCCCAATAATAATCTGTAATATTTCTTCCAATTCTAAGGTCACCTATTTCTGCCCGAGTAATTTCCCTTACAATTCTGCCGGATGCCGTGAGGATTTGAATTTTAAAATAATCTGGGATAACACTGCCTGTAAGCGTAAAAACAAATTGTGTCCTTGTCGTGAATGGATTTGGGTAATTCATTACGTTCGTTATTGTCGATGCATTGATTACTTCAAATTCTATCTCATATTCTATATCTCCAGAAGAATTTTGGGACTTATCCTTGGCTTGCACCAATAATTTATAGATTCCATCAACTGGGAATGCTGGCTCATATTCAATTGTGCACTTGTTCTCTTCTCCTGTCGCCGGAATAAATCGAAGCAATTCTTCACCATTCCCATCTCTAAAACGGATTGATTTAAAAGTTGTACCACCAGGCTCCCTGAGAAAAAGTTGTAGATTCGAAGTGTCTTCCTGACTGTCAAACAGAAAGAACTCGTTCTCATCATCTACGGTTATTGTAACAAATGGTTTAGCGCTTACAATGTCTCTATTTAAAATGTGTAATCCGTCAAATGTTACGTCTAATATGGGATTGATCTTATCCGTTTCTGCATGAAAATCAATAAAAGCAACATTATTAAAATAAAACTGCTCGCGCTGATCCTGATTTAGGTCATCAATATAAGGGTTTGCCTCTACCCACAGCCGATTGTCGTTGGGTAAATTCTTGGTGGAAATCGTTACCGTGTCCAAGATAACCTCACCTGCTCTTAAAGAGTCTTGACGTGCGTACGGAATGTATTGTCTTTGGTTATTGTAGTCCTGAACCGAGTAATGAACTAATAAACTATCGAAATCAAACTCACTCACGTTTTCAATTGCAATCGCAAATCGCGCAGAATCTCCATGTGCAATGCTATCATTAATTGAAAAATAAAACCCCTTCTTTTTATTAATCGCAAGTTCTGGCACGGGATCGTATAGCACTTGCCACCTATTCGTTTGGGCTGGCGTTTGACTAACACCATCAAAATAAAACCCTTCAATTTTCGCAAATGGATATTCCGAAGCATCTAGCATTGTATCCAAATTAATAACAGAATCAACCTCTGAAAAGACGGTGTCAAGAATCAAATCAGTAACTCCAGAATTCTTCACTCCATACAACTTGATTCTTGTACTATCTGTGTTCGGGAGCTCGTAAGGATTTTGTGCCCAGTAAAGCGTATTCCATTTTAAAGCAGGACCTACCAATGTAGAACGCATAAGTCCTGATTGAGCAAAATCCAACGAATCTTGAAGCTGAATGGTTTCATGAATACCCAAGGAGTCTGGCTGTGAAAAAACTTCAGACGCAGAGGTCGGATCTCCTTTTCTACAAAACAAAATAAATGACTCGTTTACACGAGACGTCGAAAAACTGTTAAATCCTAAGCTTACTAATTTACCGTACAAACTAGGAGCATGGGCATCCCAATTGGAGTATTCCGCTTTCCATATGGTATATATTAATATATAATGCCCATTGGGTACAGTGTCAATCATACTTTCAATCGAAGACATTTGTGAAACATCTGACTGTCTAAACTCAAAGAAATAATCTGGTCGGTCTCTAGACGTAAAATTCACATTTCTTTGTCCATAATCTCTTTCCCAATTTAAGGTATCTCCCGTTGACAGAACTTTAGGCGTTCCCCAAGCTTCCAAAGTAATTGGATCCATAACACATACATGAATATTCGGATAGGAACTGTTACTGTACGTGTGATAATCTATTCTGTCAGTTCCAATAAAATAATTACAATATTTTCGTTCAGAATTCGTCATATTACTAATCGTATTACACGTTAGGATTAACGAAGATTGTCCCAGTTCAAACTCTCTTAAAGGTTTATTGTATTGAATATTTAAAAATTCTCCATTTTTAAATTGATGAAAATGTGCTTGTCCCCAACCTACTTTGCCGTTGATGTATTGAAATGATTTTTCCTTCCATATGGGAACAGTTGAGTCTGCACTTGCGCGCCAAAAGTAAACCGTACTATCTGTGAATATTAAAGTATCAGAAACACCTGTAGCGTTATTAACCCATAAATCTGGATCAAGCTCTACAACACCTCCATCTGAAGAAATTACCTGATTTTTTAAAAATGGTGAAGCAAACGTATCATTGGTGTCAATCTCAAACCTAAACACCCTTTCTGGGGCAAATGGATCCACTGTAGATGCCTTTAGAATCATCTTTTCATTGGGAACGATGGCGTAATCATAGGGATAAATCGGCTCAATCCCATCCAGTTGGATATAGGTAGAATAAACTATTTTATTATTGAAAAAGTCATCTTGTTGCTCTGTATATTCTGATGGAAGGTCAATCTCAATGTTAAACAAATTAATTCCTTCAGCAATCGTCGGCTGCAGAGGAATAGACAACACAACTGTATCTCTAAATGCTGCTTTAGGCAGATCATAAAAGTAAATTGAATCTACCCCGTTCGGAAAAGTTCTGACGACCTCAATTCCAATAGTATCTCTTATCGCTTGTCCCAAATTTGTTACCACAATATTTAGATCGAAGGAATCGGTTGCTACCGTAATCTCGGATGGGCTAAGAAATACCCTTGACTGATCCAGAACCAGCTCCGGTGCTTCATGCGAGTTAATTGAAATAGCCGGATCTCCTTGAATTGAGAAATTACCAACACTTCCAGATTCTGAAACATGCGAAGTGCTGCTTAAGGATGATTTTGCGTACTGGGATATCCTACCAATTGACTCCCCATACAACGTGTCGCAAAATCCATTGTAAAATTCACTAGTAAAACTGTTCAATCCATTAGTAAAACCAATTTTAACCGTAGATAAAAATGCAATTGCTCCCTGATCAGGCAGAATAACAAATTTTTCACTGGCACTAGTGGTCGATGGTTGATGCACATCTCCTGCGAAACATCCTAATCCAATAACCAATGGGAATTTGCCATAATTACCCCAATTATCAGGATTATCAATATTTTGATCAAATCCCTCTGTGCTAGCATGACCAAAAAATGTAATCAATGAAACTCCATCTTGAAGATTCTGATTTACTTCATCAAAGATTACCGGAGTAATTGGATCTGAAGATACCTTTAAATAGGTGTCAACATCGCCACCAAATTTCCCAATATTTTCAAAAACATATTCATAATTACCTAAATAATTTTTGAGTAATAACTGTTCAGATTCTGTAGATCCTCCACCAAAATGCATGGCCTTTTTTTGCCACTCTTTTTCTTCTATAGTATAAAGAGAGGATGAATCTTGCATTTGTTCAAATGCTTGAACCTTATTTAAATAATCCGTAACATCTTGAGGCAATTTTGCCGAAAGTCTACCCGTAGGTATTACAGGTTCTAATGTGGCATCCGTATTCGACTTTGAAAAATAATCATCTGAACTAGGGTAACCAATAGAGGGGACAAGACATTTAGCATATTCACTGCCCGTTCCTTGCACAATGCCATAAGTAACGCTTGCAGCAACAGCAGCATTTCCCTCCGAGGCTTCCATAACGGACTTTCCTAACAGAAATAAATTTGCGGGTTTCGTAGGCCAATTATCAATGGCATAATAACAAAACCTTCTAATTCCGAGCCCACTTTTCACTACCCCACCACCAAATTGTCTATACAATTCGTCCACATCAATGACCAATGTGTCGTGACCTCCACCATCATCGGTTGCGCGGTAACCACCATAAGCGATTGCCTCGGGGTATAGACTTCGATGCGTTATAATGAGGTAGGCATCTTCCAAGTTTGCGGAAGCAATATCACGAAATGTCCCGTTGCGCATCACCGGAGTAATTTTAATCGCAGACGAAGAACTACTGTAATCAGTTACCTCTTTAATTTGAGAATCATCAAACATGATTGCATGTTGCAATGTTCCGGTTACGTTATTCGGAGCTAAAACATTAGTCGTTCCTCCCCCGCTTACCAATGCAAGTTGCTTAATTGTATCTCCACTGAAAAGCCACAGATTCGGATTGCTACCATTAAAGTTTGTTATTGGCATAAATGACTTCGGTGCTGCCGAAGAAGGTTCAATATCTATTTCGAACCAGCTCGCATTTTCGAAATTAAATGTATGAGGATAGGTTAACCGAACTTCCCCAACTGTTTGATAATCAGAAATTTGACCTAAGTCTTCTGATTTGTGTTTAATAAGTGTACTAGACGAGGGTATAGAACCATTTGGAATGCTAAATAGCGAACGAATAACTTTATAACCACTATAAACAGTATCTTTCGCGGTAATAGGTGTACCCGAACCATCCGTGTAAGAAACTACCAACTTGTGGTTAAACCCAACCAAACTACTTGAGTTGCTGGCACCACCAGAAACAGCTTCTACATAGGCTGAAGGTGCGGATGAGCTATAAAATGCATTTGCCGTACTCAGCGAGGCGCTATGGGATCCACCCATTCCATATCGGAATGCAGACCAACCTTCAGCCGATTCGTACCTGGACCTAGACAAGCCCTCATATTGTTCTCCTACAAAGTATTCTTGACTGGACGAAACTTCATTCGTTCGCCAGCAAAAATCAGCTGCTGTATAGCTGGAAAAATCAACATCAGTTTCTACCTTGATTCTTCGATTTGTTATTGAATTATTCCAGGATAAGAAATATCTAATCGTGTCACTTGTAAACGACTTATTTCGATTCATAATCAGAGAAGGGTCGTCAAATAACGAGCTGTCTAACCAAGTATCATTCTTTTTTGCATAGAACAAGATGTAATCCGTGGTATTAAACGAGCCATCTGACTCTCCTTCAACATGAATATATAATTCCTGATCTCTTCCAAAAAGCTGTAGGTTCCTGGGATCGATACTAGATAAATTATCACCCGTTTCGGAAAGCACATTTGAAAGTGTCGTGTAATCAATTCGATAAACCCCCGTCTCTATTATCGGAATTTCATAATACTTCTGACTATAATCAATCCATTCATTACCGTATTGCGCCCAAGATAAAAGTGGCAAAAAAAAGAATAGTACGGCTGATAAAGGTTTCATCATAGTTAGCTCGGATCAGGTTTAACCAGTGCAAATTTTAGTGAGAAAATGTTAGAATAAAGAGCTACCGATGCATCTCCTAAATCCGTTAAGGCGTAATCCAACGATATTCTTTTAATTTTCACACCTATTCCTATATTGGGCTGAACAGTGAGCACTTCTTGACCTCCTACGTCCATTTCGTATTGAAGGTAACCTATTCCTCCCCGCAAGAATACCAAATTATTGTATCCCAATTCAATTCCAGCATGTGGGTCGATACTTGCAAAGCCTGTTTTTATAAGCGTATTTCGTTTCCCGTCGAAAGTAATATCAAAGTCTAATTCTGGTAAAATAGAAAATTTCTCTTTGACCATAATTTTCCGTGCGACTCCAAGAAGTAATCTTGGTAATGTTAGCTCTATCGAGTTTTGAGGGATTGCATTACCTGTTAATGTGAACGTTTCAATCATCTGATCACTTAATGAATATGACCACGCATTAAAAGTCGTGGTTACATCTCTAAACGTTGCCCCAAGTATCCAGTCATTTTTAACATATCTGGCTCCTAAATCAATTCCAAAACCCCATGATCGACCGAAGGTTCCAACTTTTCTATGCACTATTTTAACATTTGCACCAAAATCAATGTTTTTAATTCTGCGAGCGTAAGAAACAATGAATCCATAATCTGCGGCTGAAAACGTACTTATCTTATCATAATCGATATTGCCTTGAGCATCAATAAGTTCAGTTGTGTTAGGAATATCGTCGACTCCAAAGCGAATCATGGAGACTCCAAACGCACTCGTTGAATCTATTTTTTTAGCAAAAGCCCCATAATCATACTTTGCTAATCCGGCAAAATACTCTGCATGCATCAACCCAACGTGTAAATCATCATTTAAAGACAATAATCCTGCTGGATTCCAATATCCTGCGGTAATATCTGTGGTAGTAGCAACAACACTGTTAGACATTCCTAAGCTGCGCGCACCAACACCAATTTGAAGAAATTCATTAGAATATTTTGGGGCCAAGTCAGCACCATTTTCATCCTGAGCAAAAAAGCTAAATGAAGTAAGCAGTAGTGCTAAAGTTAAAGTGGTTAAGTTTTTCATTCCTTTATTAAAAATACAATAGTTTTATGATTGTCTGTCAATAGTGTTACTTAAAACAATATTTTTTCCAATAAATTGCCTGTTTTATCCCTATTTTGTGGTCGAATGTCTATAATCAAACAAATACCCAACTTCATCACCTGTCTTAATTTGGTCGCCGGGTGTTTTAGTATAGTCTATGCGGCTAATGCTGAATTTGTTTTGTCTTCCTATTGTATTTTCATTGCAGTACTATTTGATTTTCTGGACGGCTTTACGGCTCGGCTACTAAATGTTCAATCAGATATTGGAAAGCAGCTCGATTCTCTTGCAGATATGGTTACATTTGGAGTAGCCCCTGGCTTATTGCTCTACCACTTTTTAACTGCAATAACTTCGGTTAAAAGTATGATGCTTGATAACACAAACCTCCTAACACCTTTATTGAATAGACCATCATTTAATTTGGATGATATTTTTCCGTTCATTGCTTTTTTAATCCCCGTTTTCGCTGCACTTAGACTCGCTAAATTTAACATTGACGTGGAACAACAATTTGAATTTAGAGGACTTGCATCACCTGGCTGTGCACTTTTCATCGCAGGTTCTTTGCTATTTATTGCCCCAATTTTAAGCGGATTAACAACAAGTATTGATGAAGTTGGAATTGACCAAAATTCAATACCCACCCAATTATTTGACGTTATGGCTTATTGTGTGGGTTTTGCCTGTCTAATAGTGGCCAGTTTAATGCTTGTTCCCGTGCGCATGTTTTCTTTCAAGTTCAAAAATTTGAGCTGGAAAAATAATCAAATTCGATTCACATTTCTCGCGTTGTCCAGTCTTCTAATAATTTGGGCAATTTTAATGGGAAACATCTTTGTAAGTGTGCCAATAATCATACTTTTGTACTTATTATTATCAGTAGTTAAAAACCTATTTACAAAGAAAAATGAAATTTAAAGCTGAAATAGATGTGATGCCATTAGAGGCTATACTGGATCCTCAAGGAAAAGCGGTAACCCAAAGTATGGGCAATATTGGTTTAGGTGAAATTTCTAATGTAAGAATTGGCAAACACGTAACTCTATATGTGGACACAGATTCTGAAGAGCAAGCCAATGAAAAAGTAGAAATTGCTTGCAAAAAAATGCTTTGCAATGAAATTATGGAGCGCTATTCTTTTGAGTTATCACCAGCATAATCAGCTCTTTTTCTAAGTTCAAAATTCTGTCCTAAATAGACTTTTCGCACAATCGGATCTTCGGCAAGTTCTTCCGCATTACCGGCTCTTAGTATACTACCTTCAAAAAGCAAGTACGTTCGGTCCGTTATTGAAAGTGTTTCCTGAACATTGTGGTCGGTTATGAGTATGCCAATATTTTTCTCCTTTAATTGATAAACAATCTTTTGAATATCTTCTACTGCAATCGGGTCAACTCCAGCAAAAGGTTCGTCTAAAAGAATAAAACTCGGGTCAACTGCCAACGCGCGCGCAATTTCTGTCCGTCTTTTCTCTCCGCCAGATAGGTTCTGGCCTTTGTTTTTACGTACGTGGTTCAAGCTAAATTCTTCTAGTAACTCTTCTAACCGATTTCGCTGCTCTGTTTTTGACTTTTTTGTGCCCTGAAGAATTGCCATGATATTATCTTCAACAGATAATTTTCTAAAAACAGAAACTTCCTGCGGCAAATAACCAATTCCCATTTTTGCTCTTTTGTACATAGGCACTCCTGTAATGTTTTTCTCATTCAGGTAAACATTGCCTGAATCAGGTTTCACTAAGCCTACAACCATATAGAAGGAAGTGCTTTTGCCTGCACCATTTGGTCCTAGAAGCCCCACAATTTCACCTTGATTTACTTCAACAGAAACATCGTTAACAACCTTACGTCCCTTGTAGGATTTATTAATCTTATCTATTCTCAGTTTGCCCATTTATGTAAACTTAACATTTCTTATTGTGACCTAAAAGATTCTATCGTTCACTTTTAAATTCTCGTGTAACTTCTCAGCATTGGCTTGATAGTACCTACACAAAATTCCTGTGGAAGTTTTGGCATTTTTAAAAATCTACTTGAAACTTGCATCGAAGCCCAAATTTATACACTTGAATTCCATCAAAAGAATTGTCTCTATATGACAAGCGCCAAATGGCATCAACGCGAAATACCTGAAAAATATTCTCTATTCCTACAGAAACCTCAGAGTATGGTTTTTCACTTAACGAAGATGTGAAATAGGGAAGAACCATCTCTCTTCTATGCTTTGGACTCAATCTTCCGTAAATGGCTTTAAAGGTGGCAACTTCTCGCCATTTCAATTTTCTAATGATCGGGATTTTATTAAATAACAATCCGTCAAAATGATGCTCAAAAGAAGCACTGATGTATTCATCGCTAACAAATTCTGAAATATTCATCATATTATATGCCAATTTGTTATAAGTCCAGGTTTCATTACCTAAATGAATTTCTAGCAGAGGATAGGGCACTGCCCCCCAAACTTTACCCAGCTCAAATCGATATTTAAAATTCCCCAAAATACCTAATGGTACTTTATGCTTCCAACCAATAATTGCCTTCTGGTATTCATAATCACTATCTAATACTCCTTTGAATCCATAAGTAAACTGCGCAGTAATGATTGGTTTTTTTGTTCCTAAACTAACCCGATCAAAATTATTCGATAGAAATTGTTCTTTATGCGCCCATCTTGTTCTGAATACAACTTCAGAGGTTGTAATCGAATTTCCATCATCTAGAAATGGGTTTCCAGTAAATTGAAAGGCAGGAATTATGCCTAGCGGTCCAAATTGCGATCTTCTAAACATAAGAGTACTTGAGAAGCCATCAAACCACTCTCGCATATAGCTGCAACGGAACTCATCTATATTAGACAGTTTGTTCATGGGATTCCTTCTTAGAAAAGAGGACAAAACATTGTCCGTTCGAAATGCATTTTGGCTTAAACCAAGCTGCTCTATATCACTCTTGTAAACTAATTGAATAACACGCCTTGGTTCTTTGGTAATAAAAAGACGTGTACCCGCACCATATTTCCATTTTTTATCTAATAAGCCATAAGCTCCATAACCTGATAATTCTACCTTTTCACTGAATTGACTATTCGTTTTAATCCCAAGACTGAACCTATTGCCTTCCACTGCATTGTAACTGTAGACAGAGGAATATGGACCTATTGATATTGGGCCAACTGTTTTCCATCCACTGATTAACATGGAAATAACGTCAATATAAGTTCTTACAATAGGTACATTCCCTAAAGTATCCATCATCTCGAAAATTCCTTTTTGATTTGCGCTCAACGTATCATGGCGGTTGTCTAACCAAAATTCATCCGATTTGTCCATTGCATCATTGAGCACAACAATGTTATCTGCTCCACTGTAAAAGTCTTCAGACTTCTTTTCATTGATTACAAAATTATCATACGACGTAAATTTTCTTCCGTAAAAACCCATTTCACCATCAATTATGTTGAAATCAATCCAAAGCTCGTCCTTAGTTAACATCCAGACCTCTTTCTCCACTTGGCTAAATTCCTGCGACACCTTAAATTCTTTAATGAAATTAATATTAGCATCTGCCGCTATGGTCCCTTCAACTCGGCGAATCGCATAAGTAGTGTCGTGAACAAACAAGTCTCCAAAAAATGTCAGCTCTCCTTTTCTTTTAGGCATAAATTTTAAATGGTAGCACCAATACCCATCTACTTCAACAGAATCCAATAAATAATATTTGTAATAAGAAAAACCATTATTAGCCACTGGACTAACGAAATTTTTTCCGAAAACAGGTACATGATTATCATATATGTTCACTTGTTGATACATATCTCCTGTGAATTGAGAAACGCTTTCATTATTGACTCCTGATACCCTATTCGCTTTAATAATTTCTTTGTTTTTCTTCGGCTCACGTTGAAAATAATAATCAGATAAGGATTCTGTCATGAAGACTGGGAGATACGGTTTTCTTTCAGTAGTATCAATATTATCAAAAATGAAATCAAACTTTTTAAACCATCTTTTTTGTGTAAAGTTGGAATCGATATTGTTTAAGTCTAATTCAATCTTATTGTAAACTTCATATTGATAAGCGTCTAGCTTCTCACGATTATTAATTTTTTTATTCGAAATTACCTGCCGCATAATAGAATGGGCTGGGTTTTCCCGCTCAACAGGAATAACGGTTATCGTCGGAAGCCCTTCAACAGCTTCTTTCAAAATCACATCGATCCTTTGGGATTCGTCTTTATTAATTTTAAAGTACTGCGTAACAAAAGTTGGATACGACACTTCAAGTGTATCGCTGGCGTAATACGTTTCCATGACGTAGTTCCCTTCCATATCTGCCGTAGTACCTATCTTGGTCCCTTTGAATTTTATGATAACCCCTGGCAAAGGCTCGCCAAATGTATCATCTGAAACTACTCCAAACACTTTGGTTTTTTGAGCAATCGAGACCGTTGAGTAAAATAATAATATCAGTATGCTTAGCCTAAAACGCATTCGGTAAATGTAATGAACATACTAACGTGTAGATTCCTGTTTTCGATTAACTACCAACTTAGAAACATAAATGCCAGCCTCATACAGAAGCATGATTGGTATAGCAACCATTACTTGCGAAATTACATCTGGAGGCGTAATTAAAGCCGCAAGGATTAATACAACTACTATCGCATGTCTTCGATACTTTTTCAACAATTCAGGGCTCACTAAACCAAGTTTGGTAGAAATAAAAATAACAACAGGAAGCTCAAAAAAGAGTCCAGACAAAAATGTTGTAGTAGTTATCATGCTCAAATAAGAGTTAATTCTAAAGTTATTATCAACGCTGTCTAAAATTTTATAATTACCAAAAAACTGTACGCAAAGAGGAGATATCAAAAAATAACCGAATGCTATCCCAAAAAAGAACAGCAAAGAAGCCCAAAATATGACTCCTTTAGAAACGGATAATTCTTTATCCTTTAAAGCAGGCTTCACAAAACTCCAAAATTGCCAAAATATAAATGGAAAAGCGACAATTAATCCACCGATTAAAGCCATGTAAATATTCGTATTAAACTGCCCAGTCATATCCAATGATTGAATAGAATTAATCTGAATTGTTTCAATGCACATTCCGTCTCCTACTCCAATCATTTTACCCAGATTACACAAGAAGGTATAGGTTGGGAAAGTTGATTCCTTCATGTTCATAAAAACTGATTTTACTATTGGTTCAGTAAAAATGAAAATGACAACGGCTAGAATAATAATGGCTATAGCGGATTTCACGAGTTTCCATCGAAGCTCTTCTAAATGGCCTAAAAATGACAATTGTTCATTTTCTTCGCCCCCATTATTTAAACTTTTTTGACTCATTTGGGCGTAAAAGTAGCACATTTCGGCGAAGTCCTAGTAAGAAGCTTAACCCCAAAAAAAAACCAATTACTGACCTTTCATGTTAAAACAACAAAAAGTATAGTTTTTTAACGCTTTATAAGTTATATTAGTATAAAGCATTTTAAGCTGAAAAGCTCATGTCAAGTACAGTAATCTCAATTAAAGCATCTCTTCAAAAGCATTTTGGATTCAACACCTTTAAAGGAGCACAAGAGGCCGTTATAGAAAACGTCCTCGCTGGTAAGCATACATTTGTAATAATGCCAACTGGTGGTGGTAAATCCATGTGTTATCAGTTGCCCGCATTAATGTCTGAAGGGACTGCCATTGTTGTCTCTCCGTTAATCGCATTAATGAAGAATCAGGTAGACGCTATTCGTCATGTAAGTGAAAGAGATTCAATCGCACACTTTATGAATTCTTCTTTGACAAAGACAGAGATTAACAAAGTGCGGGCTGATGTGCGAGAAGGAATAACCAAATTGCTTTATGTTGCTCCTGAATCTCTTACAAAAGCTGAAAACATTGATTTTCTTACCTCAATTAAAATTTCCTTTTTTGCAGTTGACGAAGCGCATTGCATTTCAGAATGGGGGCATGACTTTAGACCCGAATACCGACGTTTAAGACCCATAATGGAGCAGATTACTTCCGTTCCTATTATAGCACTTACAGCTACCGCAACTCCCAAAGTTCAGGTGGATATTCAGAAAAACCTGGGAATGGTTGATGCTAAGGTATTCAAAGCTTCTTTCAATCGAGACAACCTCTATTATGAAGTGAGACCAAAAAGAGATGTTCAAAAAGAAATTATTAAGTACGTTAAGCGACATACTGGAAAATCAGGAATCATTTATTGCTTGAGTCGTAAAAAAGTGGAAGAGCTAGCAGAGGTGCTTCAAGTAAATGGTATAAAAGCGCTTGCCTATCACGCAGGTATGGATCCCCCAACCCGAGCAAAGCACCAGGATATGTTTCTAATGGAAGATGCGGATGTTATTGTGGCTACCATTGCTTTTGGCATGGGCATAGACAAGCCTGATGTTCGATTTGTAATTCACCATGATATTCCAAAGAGCTTAGAATCGTATTATCAAGAAACAGGAAGAGCTGGGAGAGATGGTGGCGAAGGCAATTGCGTTGCATTTTATAGCTATAAGGACATTGAAAAACTAGGTAAGTTTCTGCAAGGAAAGCCACTTGCTGAGCAAGAAGTTGGAAGACAATTATTGCTAGAAATGGTTTCGTATGCCGAAACTAGCATTTGTAGAAGGAAATTTGTACTG
>Ga0315332_10000271_pt1 | contig 21818 bp, 18 predicted proteins | sample M110034915metaG_FD_203455 | JGI IMG/M metagenome (GOLD analysis project Ga0315332, IMG submission 203455) | Ammonia-oxidizing marine archaeal communities from Monterey Bay, California, United States - M1 100m 34915 | ecosystem: Environmental > Aquatic > Marine > Intertidal zone | place: USA...
TTCCAGTTGGTTATCACGGAAGATCTTCGTCAATTATAATTTCTGACACTCCCGTTCATCGCCCAAAAGGTCAACAAAAACCAGATGAAAATTCGCCTCCTGTCTTTGGTCCTTGTAAATTATTTGACTTTGAACTTGAAATGGGATTTATCACTTATCAAGGTAAAGAACTCGGTGAGCATATAACGACCAAAGAAGCAGATGATTATATTTTTGGAATGTGTTTATTCAACGACTTATCGGCAAGAGACATTCAAAAATGGGAATATGTTCCATTAGGTCCTTTTTTAGCTAAAAATTTTGCAAGTTCAATGTCTGCATGGATTGTAACTTTAGATGCATTAGAACCATTTAGAATTACAGGTCCTGTACAAGAGCCCAAGGTTCTACCCTACCTGAATTATGAAGGAAATAAACATTTGGACATAAAGCTTGAAGTTTCTTTGATGCCTGAAAATGGACAGGCAAAAATAATTAGCAACAGTAATTACAAATACATGTATTGGAACATGAACCAGCAACTGGCTCATCATTCAGTGAATGGCTGTAATATTAATTGTGGAGATTTACTAGCATCAGGAACTATTTCAGGTCCAGATGAGGGGTCTTATGGATCAATGTTAGAAATATCTTGGAAAGGAACGAAACCTGTAGATATGCCTGATGGCAGTCAAAGAAAATTCATTAACGACAACGATACTATTATAATGAAAGGATACAGTGAAAAAAATGGATTAAGAATAGGTTTTGGGAGAGTAGCTACTAAAATTTTACCTAGTAAATAATTCATGGCGATTAACGAAGAAAAAGAAAATAAACAAATCTTAAATGCCTATAGAGGTATTCTTCGTTCTATGAAGAGCAATCGCTCTAAGGAAGAAACTAAAGACATTAGAAAAGCTTTTGATGTGGCTGTTGATGCTCATAAACACATGAGAAGAAAATCTGGTGAACCCTACATTTTACACCCTATAGCAGTAGCTAGAATTTGTTCAGATGAAATTGGACTTGGCCCAACTTCAATAATTTGTGCATTACTTCATGACACGGTCGAAGATACAGAGCTAAGTTTAGATGATATAAATAAGCTTTTCAATTCCAATGTTAGAAATATAATTGATGGCCTAACAAAACTTTCTGGGGTTTTTGATCTTACAACATCTGCTCAAGCCGAAAATTTCAGGAAGATGCTTCTTACTATCCCAGAGGATATTAGAGTAATACTAATTAAACTTGCAGACCGACTTCATAACATGAGAACACTTGGTTCAATGCGAGATGATAAAAGACTAAAAATTGCATCTGAAACATCTTTCTTATATGCTCCTATAGCTCATCGTTTGGGATTAAATAATATAAAAACAGAATTGGAAGATTTATCTTTCAAATACATGAACCAAGAAAGCTACAGTGAAATTGAAAAGAAATTAGAAAAAACTAAACCTGTCAGAGAAAGATTTATTCAAAAGTTCTGTTCTCCAATTAAAAAATCTTTAGATGAACAAGGTATAAACTATACTATTAAAGCCAGAACAAAAGCGATTAATTCTATTAACAGAAAAATAAATGAAAAAGGTGTTGATTTTGAAGAAATTTTTGATGTTTTCGCCATTAGAATAATTATTGATTCAAAACCAAATGAAGAAAAATCAGAATGCTGGAAAGCATATTCACTAGTAACAGATCATTACATTCCAAACCCAGAAAGACTAAGAGATTGGATTTCTCATCCTAAACAAAATGGTTATGAATCTTTACATACTACAGTAATGAGTCCGACTGGAAAATGGGTAGAGGTGCAAATTCGATCTAAGAGAATGGATGAAATTGCTGAAAAAGGGCTTGCTGCACATTGGAAATACAAAGAAAAAAGTGCTTCTGATAGTGGCTTTGACCAATGGATAAATCAAGTTAGAGACCTTATTGAAAACAAATCTTCAGATGCATTAGATTTCATAAATGAATTTAAAACCAACAATTTATACTCTGATGAAATATTTGTTTTTACTCCAAAGGGGGAATTACATACTTTACCACAAAATGCTACACCATTAGATTTTGCTTTTGGAATTCACACAGAAATTGGAGCAAAATGTATTGGAGCAAAAGTAAACTCTAAGCTCGTCCCCTTAAGTTATTCACTTAAAAGTGGAGACCAAGTAGAGATATTGACATCAAAAAATCAAAAACCTAAAGAGGGTTGGTTAGATTTTATAGTTACATCTAAAGCTAGAAACAAAATAAGACAATCTTTAAAAGATGAGAAAAAAGTAATTGCAGAAGACGGAAAAGAAATATTAATAAGAAAATTATCTGGTTTAAAAGTTGATTTTGATGAAAAAAATTTAAAAGAGTTGTTACTACTCTATAAATTAGATGAACATACAGAAATGTATTTCCAAATAGCAAAAGGCAAGCTAGATTTAAAGAAAATAAAAGAAATTGTAATTAAGGGGGGGCGACTAAAGTTTGGTTCAATAACTAAAACAATAAAAAATTCTTTTGAAGCTTTAATCAGTAAAGTTTCTAAAAGTACAGAAGAAATATTAATTGGTGAAGGTTCTGATGCAAAGTTAGATTATAAATTATCACCCTGTTGTAACCCACTTCCTGGAGATAATGTATTTGGCTTTGTAACCATTAGCGATGGCATAAAAATACATCGGTCTAATTGCCCTAATGCAAAACAATTAAGAGCTAATTATTCTTACAGAATTATACCTGCAAAATGGAAAGCTGATAAGCTTGAATATTTTATGGCTGGAATTAAATTTATTGGAATTGATGATGTTGGGTTACTTAATGAACTTACTTCTATTATTTCTGAACAGGAAAAAGTGAACATGAAATCACTTAATTTTAATTCTGATGACGGTATTTTTGAGGGTGAAATAATGCTGTATGTATATGATAAACACCATTTAGAAAATCTAATTCAAAAGCTACAAAATATTGAAAGCATTAGCCAGGTAGAAAGAATGGAGCAAAGTGATATTTCATAACAATTTCATCATTTATAAACAAATAGTATTTTTCGATTGCATTAATTATAAATTTGCATGAATTATTGATTTTTCATGACTATGGAAATAGAGAAAAGTAATCAAATAAAAGTAAGAGATATTTTTTCAGAATATCTTGCTGAAAAAAGGCACAGGAAAACGCCCGAAAGATTTGCTATACTTACAGAAATCTATGATATCGAAGGCCATTTTGATATTGAAAGTCTGTATAAAAACATGAAAAACAAAAATTACAGAGTCAGTAGAGCAACGTTATACAACACAATTGAATTATTGCTAGACTGTAAATTAATTAGAAGGCACCAATTTGGACAAAATATATCTTTTTTTGAAAAATCATTTGAATTTAAACAACACGATCATATCATTTTAGACCAGGGTGAAGTCATAGAATTTTGTGACCCAAGAATTCAACACATTAGAAAAACCCTAGAAGATATATTTGATTTAGAAATTAATGACCACTCACTTTATTTTTACGGCAAACGAAAATCTTAACTATGTTTAAATTTACCATAACAGATAAAAATAATTTTCTTCTCGTATTACTTGAGGGCAGATTAATGATTCATGAAGATGCTCAAAAGCTTCACCAAAATGTTACAAAACAGATTACAAATGATAAGAATCATGTAATAGTTAATTTTGAAAAATTAGAATATTTAAATAGTAGTGGACTAGGTGCGTTAATAACAATTCTCACAAAATCTCGAAACATGGGTGGCGATACAATAATCACAAAAGTCCCCAAAACTATAAATGAACTTTTATTAGTCTCAAAATTAAATACCGTATTTAAAATTGAAGAAAACACTAATGAAGCTATTAATTCACTAGAAAAAATAAAAAACAACTAATATGGGAGCTGATGTTCTTTTAGGACTCCAATGGGGAGATGAAGGTAAAGGTAAAATTGTAGATGTTCTTACACCAGAATATGATATAATTGCAAGATTTCAGGGAGGTCCTAATGCTGGCCACACACTTGAATTTGATGGTATTAAACATGTTTTACACACAATTCCATCTGGTATATTTAGAAAAGGAGTTAAAAATGTTATTGGAAATGGAGTTGTAATCGACCCGATTATATTAAAACAAGAAATTGACAAACTCCTTCCACTTGGTGTAAATATTAAAGAGCAATTACTTATTTCAAAAAAAGCTCACATTATATTACCTACACACAAGTTGCTTGACAAAGCATCTGAAATTGCTAAAGGTGCGAAAAAAATAGGGTCTACTCTTAAGGGGATTGGTCCAACTTACATGGATAAAACTGGAAGAAATGGAATCCGTGTAGGTGATTTATTTGAAGCTAATTTCCCAGAGAAATACAAAAATTTAGTAGCTAAACACTCTACATTACTTAATTTTTACTCTATGGAAATCAATTTAGATGAATTAGAAAAAGATTTTTTTGAAGGAGTTGAGCTCATTAAATCACTCAATGCAATTGATAGTGAACATTACTTAAACAATGCCATTAAAGCTGGGAAAAAAGTTTTAGCTGAAGGTGCTCAGGGTACTTTATTAGACATTGATTTTGGAACTTATCCTTTTGTAACATCAAGTAATACAATAACAGCGGGAACTTGTACTGGTCTTGGAATAGCCCCAAATAAAATAAAACGTATTATTGGAATTTTCAAAGCATATTGTACTAGGGTTGGCAGTGGTCCTTTCCCAACAGAAGAAGACAATGAAACTGGAGAAAAAATCAGACAGCTAGGACATGAATTTGGAGCTACAACTGGAAGAGAAAGACGTTGTGGATGGATTGATTTACCTGCTTTAAAGTATGCCATAATGATAAATGGAGTTACCGAATTATCAATGATGAAGGCAGATGTTCTTGACCAGTTTGACAAAATTAAAGTTTGCACCCATTATTTACATAAAGGAGATAAAATTGATTATTTCCCTTATAATATAGACAACAATGTTCAGCCAGTTTACATAGATTTTGATGGTTGGAACACAGATTTAACAGAATTAACAGAGGCAGACACACTTCCTTTAGAATTAAAGAATTACATTAATTTTCTTGAAAAAGAATTGGAAACTCCTATCTCAATTGTTTCTGTTGGACCAGATAGAAAGCAGACGATAGACAATTCAAAGTCTTAAATAGATTAGGGATATCAATACTTTATTTTGTTTTTCCTCGTTCATTAATTGCAAATGAAAAATCAATTTTCGATATCATTTTTACTATGGCTATTGCCATTCTTCATTTGCTCTCAAGAGAATAAAATCAACATCCTAAATGCAGACATTTTAGAGTATAAAAAAGAAATAAAAGATGCTCAGATTTTAAAAGGAAATGTGATTTTAGAACACGATGGTGCTATCATGTCTTGTGACAGTGCTTACGTATATACTAAAACAAATTCTTTTGAAGCCTTTAATAACATCAAAATTGTTCAAAATGATACGTTAGAAATGAGAGGAGACACTCTTTTTTATAATGGTAACAACCGAAAAGCAGAAATAACTGGGAATGTCACTTTTAAAGAGAAAGATTTAAGTCTTTCTACTAAAAAATTAATGTATGATTTAAAAGCTAAACGAGCCTATTATAACAATCGGGCACATATAAATAGTACAAAGTCTCAAAACAAGCTAACAAGTAAAAAAGGGGTATACCACAGTGAATCAAAGACTCTTTTTTTTAAAGACAGTGTTGAATTAACACATCCAAAATACAAAATGATTTCTGACACATTAATTTACCATACAGCATCAGAAATAGCTGATTTCAAAGGACCTAGTACAATTACGTCTAAACAGAATACTATTTTTTGTAATAAAGGATGGTATGATACTAAAAATGATCAATCTTCCTTTTGGAATAACGCAATGATAATTTCTGAAGAACAAATTCTGTCAGGTGACAGCATTTTTTATGATAGTAATTTAGGCATTGGAAAAGTCTATGGGAACGTTGTTTTAAATGACACATCTAAAAAGCAATTAATTCATGGTGATTATGCATTTCATGATGAAAATAAAGATTCTTCTTTAGTAAAAGGAAATGCGCTTCTTTCTCATCATTACCAGCAAGACACTTTGCATATTATAGCCGATCAATTCATTAGTACAAATGATTCAAATAATTTAAACTTCTTAAGAGGGTTCAATAATGTGAAATTCTTTAAAAATGATATTCAAGGAATCTGTGATTCAATTTCTTATAAACAAGGCGACTCAATAATGGAGTTATTTAAACAACCTTTTTTATGGTCAAATGAAAATCAAATCTCTGGAGATTTTATTCAATTAAAACTTTGGAATGGAACAATTAACAAAATGAATATCTATGAAAATAGTCTGATTTTGTCTTTAGCTGACTCTATTCACTTTAATCAGATTAAAGGAAATAATATGGAAAGTATTTTTTTAGAAAATGCAATTAAAAGTATCTATGTAAAAGGAAATGGAGAAACTTTATATTACATAGAAAAAGAAAATAAAGAACCTTTGGCTGATTACAATAAAACACAATGTTCTGAGTTAACTATCATACTAGATAGTAATCAAATTAAAACTTTGAATTTTAGCAATCAACCAACTGCAAAAATGAATGCTATCATTTCAACACCAATAGAAAATCAAAAACTTGAAGGATTTATTTGGAACATTTCAGAAAGACCACTTAAAACTCAATTCATAAGAAATGAGAAATTGGACATTAGAGAATAAACTATTGGGAATAATTTCCCTCTCTATTATCTTCATCTATATCTATGGATTAAGTCTTCCACTCTTAGGATTAGATTCCTCTCAATACGCTGAATTATCTAGACAAATGTTAGAATCAGGAAGTTTTCTTGAAATAAAATTAGATGGATTAGATTATTTAGACAAACCCCCATTACTCTTTTGGCTAAGTAGTTTTAGTTTTTCAATCTTTGGAATAAATGAGTTTGCTTTTAGGCTTCCATCATTTGTTTTTACGCTTATTGCTGCTTATGGAACTTATTTAATAGGAAAAGAACTATATAACAATAGAGTTGGAAAATACAGTAGTTTAATGCTTCTCTCTTCAATTGCTTTTTTCATGATAAACATAGATGTAAGAACAGATACAATTCTTATAGGAGCGATAACATATTCAACTGCAAAACTTATTCAGTATTATAAATATTCTAAATGGATAGATCTTGTACTAGGATTTTTATTTATTGGACTTGCGATGTGTTCTAAAGGTCCACTTGGCCTACTTATTCCAATAATAGCAATTGGAACGCACTTATTATTGAAAAAAGACTTGAAAGCAATTTTTGATTGGAAATTATTAGTTGGCCTATTAATAACACTATTAACAATATCTCCTCTTTTGTATTCATTATATACACAATGGGATTTACACCCAGAAAAAATGTTGTACGGAGTAAAGAACATTAGTGGAGTAAAATTCTTTTTATGGGATCAAAGTTTTGGAAGAATAACAGGAACTAATCCATTTATAAACAACATGAAAGAGGTACAGAGTAATGATCCATTTTATTTTGGACACACGCTTCTTTGGGCTTTTTTACCTTGGACAATTCTTGGCATTATTCAAGTTTTTAAGAATCTATTTTCAGTATTTAAAAAAGAAAAAATAAATGAGTTTTTCACCTTAGGGGCAATAGTTATTCCAATAATAATATTAAGTTTTTCTGAATATAAACTTCCACATTATATATTTATATGTTTACCATTTTTAAGTGTACTATCTGCTGACTTTTTGTTAACGAAAACTCATAAAAGTTGGCTTAAATACATACACCTTCTTCCTATTTTAATTTTAATATTATTTACATTTTTAATTTTATCATTTTCTTTTTCAACAACTAATTTTTTACAATGGACAATATTATTTTTTATGGTAATCTGCTTAGTTTTTTTTATAATAAAAAAACATAACCAGCTCTATTTTCTACTTTTAATTGGAAGTATTTCTATTTTATTTCACCTTTCGTTGTACACACACTTCTACCCAAATTTGCTTCAATTTGACAGTGCAATAAGTGCTGGGAAAAAAATTAAAGAATCAAACCAAATAAGCACTATTTCTTATGATTCTAACCGATTAGATCAAGATTGGAAAACATTATCCTACAGTTTAGAATTTTATAGCGAAAATATAAATCAGATGTGTTTTAGTATTGATGAGCTCAGTAATTACCGCAACAAAAATCTATGGATTTATACTTCTGAAATAGAATTATTAGAATTAGAAAACATGAAATGGGTAAAAGAAAAGATTGCATATAAGCATTTTCCAACATCAAAAATTAATATTTCTTTTTTCATACCTAGTAAAAGAAAATTAATTAGCTCTAATAAATTCTTAGTGAAAATTTAAACTATCCAGCTAATTTCGTAAGGTTCTTCAAAAGAGGTTATAAATTCTCTTTTAGTTGATACTAATGGATTAAAAATAGATTTAAATTCCATAATATTATCTTCTTTTATTTGGCTTTTAACATATGAAAACGAAGAAACATTTACATATTCATCGTTAGTGCGATAGGCCACAGTCATTCTATCTAATAAAACAAGCCCTGTTTTATTTTCTAATTCTTTAACAAAACGCACATTAGCATCTACAGCTCTCCCACACATGGAATCATTAGTAACTTCTGCACTAATCAATAAAAAACAATCCTCAATCACATTAACCAATCCCTTAACTTGTTCTCCATGAGAATTCCAATTTTGTAAAAAATGAATAGACAATTCTTCGATCATCTTTTTTTGGTCAACATTAATTTTAGTTTTAGAAACATAAACCCATACCTTGGCATCGTTAGATAATTGTTCGAAAGTCATCATAGCTCAGCTGCATTTGCAATTAATTCAGCTACATCTAAAACAGCTGTCTGACTTTCTTTTTCAAAATGCTTTACTCCATCGGTCATCATCGTATTACAAAAGGGACAACCAGTAGCAATGTAATTTGGAGCTTTCTCCAAAGCTTCTTCGGTTCGCTCGATATTGATTTCTTTATTTCCCTTTTCTGCTTCTTTAAACATTTGTGCACCACCAGCACCACAGCATAAACCTTTTGTTTTACACCTTTTCATTTCAACTAATTCAGAATCTAGCTTATTAAGGATCTCCCTAGGAGCTTCATATTCATTATTTGCTCTTCCCAAATAACATGGGTCGTGAAAAGTAATTTTCTTTCCTTTAAATGACCCACCTTCAATTTTAAGTCTTCCTTCTTTCATTAATGAGTTAATCAATTGAGTGTGATGAATTACATCATAATTTCCACCAAGCTCTGGATACTCATTTTTAAGTGTATTAAAGCAATGAGGACAAGCAGTTACTATTTTTTTAATCTCATAGCCATTCAAAAGCTGAATGTTTTGCATGGCTTGCATCATAAATGAAAACTCGTTACCGGCTCTTTTTGCAGGATCTCCAGTACAACTCTCTTCTTGACCTAAAACAGCAAATTTAACTTTACAATTATTTAATATCTTAACTATTGCTTTTGTAATTTTTTTTGCTCGATCATCAAAACTTCCTGCGCAACCAACCCAAAATAAAATTTCTGGCGATTCTCCTTTTGCAACCATATCTGCAACCGTAGGTACTGAAATAGAATTACTCATATTTTTAATTTATTCTTCATTTATCCAATTGGCACGATCAGAAGGTGAAAATTGCCATGGAGCACCATTATTCTCAATATTTGTTAGCATGGTAGCAAGCTCTCCAGGAACTTTAGATTCCTCCATTACCAAATACCTTCTTAAATCAATAATTATTGAAAGTGGATCAATATTAACCGGGCATTCTTGAACACAAGCATTACAAGATGTGCAAGCCCAAATTTCTTCTTGAGTTATGAAATCTCCTAAAAGTGACTTACCATCATCATAATCTTCTCCATGCTTTCTTCTATTGTTGCCCACCTCAACCAAACGATCTCTTGTATCCATCATTATTTTTCTAGGACTTAATTTCTTACCTGTTTGATTTGCAGGACAAGCAGATGAACATCTACCACATTCAGTACAAGTATAAGCATCCATTAGGTTTTTCCATGTAAGATCTTGAACATCTTTAGCTCCAAATTTTTCCGGATCGACAACTTCACCTTCAGCAGGAGCTGCATAAGGATCAAAGTTTGGATCAAACATATTCTCCACCTCTTTTTTCACATTTCTTAAATTAGAGAGTTGACCCTTTTCATTAAGGTTACTGTAATAGGTGTTAGGGAAAGCTAGTAAAATGTGAAAATGTTTTGAGTATGGAAGATAATTTAAAAAACTAAATACCATAACAATATGACCCCACCATCCAATTCGTTCAAAAATCTCAAGTGTTTGAACATCAAAACCTCCAAAAATAAGTGGTCCTAAATAGCTGGTTACTGCAAAACCGAAAGTAGTACCTTCAACATCTGCATGAGAAAAACCCTTGCTGAGAAGAACCTCATCTGCACCATTCATAGTAAAGATGCAAACAATAAGTACTATTTCTAGATAAAGAATTATGTTACCATCGAGCTTTGGCCAACCAGTCATTTCATCCATGTGAAACCTTGGTATTTTAAGTAAATTTCTTCTGGCTAAAAACACTAAAGTCGCTACAAATGCTAACACAGATAAAATTTCAATGGTACTTACAATAAAAACATAAAACCCGCCTAATGTCTTTGCGAAATAACGATGACTACCAAACAACCCATCAACAACAATTTCCAACAACTCAACAGATGTTATAACAAATGCAGCATATATAAAAAAATGAAAAATAGCTGGGAGTATATTTTGAAACATCTTCTTTTGACCAAAAGCCACCAAAAGCATTGTTTTTATTCTCTGAGCTTTATTATCTGATCGATTTAAGTCTTTACCTATTGAAATGTTTTTTCTAACTTTTAAAACATTCCAACCAAAAAAAATGATCGTGAATAAAAATAGAATTGTGAAAACAATTATTGAGATCATGTTTTAAATATTTTTTTTTCTAAATATTAATATTCTTAAACTTTAGTTAGTTCCGCAAAGAATCTTTAATAAATTTCTTTAATACTTTTTCATCTCTGGCATCTAATCTAGATTTTTCCTTACCTCCAAAAACACTAAATTGTAAATACCTATTTGGATGAACTTTAATGTTTTCAACTAAACGTGTTGCTTCATCTAACATTAAATTAAAGTTATTATACATAAGAGTATCTTGAATTAAATGCGAGATTGTTCCATCACCATGATGAACATCATCAATCAATAAATTTACCTGTTCAATAGTCGTTTTCACATTGTTTATTGTGCCAACAAAATCTACCATTGCAAGTGAATCTGTTATTTGTGAAATGTTTGTTACTGTATTTTCAATTGCTTCGTTATTTTTCTTTAAGTTTTTGGTAATACTTTCAACATTAACAAGAACACTAGAAATTCTACTTTTTTCAGATTTAATTAACGTATCTATTCTTAATGACACACTCTCAAAGTTCAATATGGCTCGCCTAATCCCTTCAAATGATTCATCTAAATTATCTGTGTTTCGGCTAAAAATAGCTTCAATAGTTTGAATTGCAGAATCTGCAGTGCTAATTAATTCATTTGTCTTTTTTTCTAAAGGAATTAATCTTTCATTAATTTGATCTTCAATGTCTTTTGAAACTTCTGACCATAAAGTATCACCTGACTGATAGAAAACATTAGTATCATTCCACTGTAACTCAACATAAGGCCCAGCTAATAAATCTGAATTTAGTTTTGCCATTGTTCCTATCGGAATTTTAAGAACACTAGGGTCACTTATTTCCATTGCCACTATTACACTAGATAAATTATCGGGATTAAAAGAAACATCAACAATAGACCCCACCTTTAAACCATTTAGAGTAATTGGTCTACCATTCGTAATACCACCAGAATTATCGTAAACAGCATAGTAACTTGTTCTATCTTTCCAAAGTTCAAGTCCTTTTAGATAGAAAAAACCAAGTACAAGACCACAAATACCTATTGTAGCAATTATTCCAACAATAAATTCTTTTCTCAGTTTCATAATTTAAAATTGATATCTATTCCGTTTTGTTAATTGCTTCCTGCAGGTTAATTCTTTTACCGTTTTCAAAAGCAGTAATAAATGCTGTAGAATAACCAAGCTCATTCAATTCCTTTAAAATTCCTTTAGCTTCTTTAAAATTCTTACAATTTCCGTAAGTATATTTGTAGAATTTCCCGCTAAGATAAACATCTACGCCATTTAAACCCTTAAAGTTACTTGGAGTTGTTTCAATTTTTGAAGATGATGTTGAAATTTGAACTTTAAACAAGACACCAGATTGATCAATTTCTTCAGTTTGTACAAGCTCATTTTCCTGTTTAACATTATTTTCTGACACCCCTTTAATTATTGATTCATCAACAGCATCATAATGCAATTTATATTCTTTAAAGCTTTCAAACAAGTGGTTTGCTAATTTCAATTGCCCTTCTTTAGAGGCCAATAATTTTTCTTCATTTACATTTGACAAAAAGCCCAATTCAACAAGGACTGCTGGCATTGTAGCTCTATATAAAACCATAAAGCCTGCTTGCTTAACTCCTCTATTTCTAATTCCTAATTTTTTAGTGCAATCCTTTTGAAGTAAATCGGCAAAAATTAAACTTTGATCTAAAAAAGCATTTTGCCGCATAGATAATGCAATGTAGGCATCTGGATCTTTTGGATTAAACTCTTGATAAGTTTGATTGTGATCATCTTCCATCAAAATTGCTGAATTTTCTTTTTTAGCCACCTCCAGAGCAGCTTTTGTTTTATGAAGACCAAGCACCCAACTCTCAAATCCAGAGGCAGAAGTTCCATCGACAGCATTGGCATGAATAGAAAGAAAGAAATCAGCTCCAGCCTTATTAGCAATTTTTGCTCTAGAAGCTAATCCTACAAATTGGTCAGTATCTCTTGTGTAAATAACTTTTATTTCCGGAAAATTTTTTTTTATTAAATCACCAAGCAGAAGACTAACATTTAAAACGACTGTTTTTTCCATGGTCTTCATTTTTTTACCAATAGCTCCAGGGTCTTTTCCTCCATGTCCAGGATCAATTACAATTGTTTTCAACCCTAATCCTGTTTGAGCTTGCAGCTGAAAACTTAACATAAAAACAAGAAAAAAGAAAAAATTACGTTTATTCGCACATATCTTTGTCTTTTTAGTCATAAATAAATTTCTTTTGATAAGAGATTCTAACATATATTTTACTCACTTCAAAAATAACATTACTATGTGTTATAATCATATAGTAAATTTATTTTTTATTCTCCTATTGTTGTTAATAATACCCGTTAATTTATTAGCTCAAGAAAAAAGTGATACAATACAAATCCCCCAAAGTAATCTTGAAAGCCCTGTTAACTATAATGCACTTGATTCTATTGTTATGAATTTAGAATATCAAAAAGCATACCTTTATGAAAATGCTCATGTAGATTATGGTGAAATCATACTGGATGCATGTTATATTGAATTTAATTTTCAGACAAAGGAAGTCTTCGCTAAGTTATGTTACGATTCTTTAGGGAAAAAAAAGGGGGTTCCAAAATTAACTGATGGATCTACAGAGACAATTTCCGACTCGCTTAAATTCAATTTTGAGACTAAAAGAGGAATAACTTATCAAGTAAAACTAAAAGAAGGTGAAAGCTTTATTCATGGCGACAAGGTTAAAAGACAAGAAAACGGAGATATTCATATCAATAAAGCACTGTATACCACATGCGACTTAGACCATCCTCATTATTACTTTAAACTCAGAAAAGCCATTATAATTCCAGATGACAAAATTGTATCTGGACCTATAAATTTATTTATTGCTGATGTGCCAACTCCACTTGGACTACCATTTGCTTTTATTCCAAATAAAAAAGATAAAAATGCAAATGGAGTAGTAATACCAACTTATGGAGAATCACAAACATTAGGGTTTTACTTACTTGGAGGTGGATATTATCATAAATTTAAAAACAACAAGCTAAGTACTTCTTTCTTGGGAGACATATACAGTAGAGGCTCTTGGGGATTGACTAATAGTACAAATTATAAAGTGAAATACAAGTACGCTGGTAATTTCCAATTGAACTATAGACAGATTAAACAGGGAGAAAGAGATTTTGAAGATTTCTCAAAATCAACAGACTTTTTTATTCGATGGACGCATAATCAGGATTCAAAGGCAAAACCAGGTACAACATTTAGAGCGAGCATAAATGCAGGAACGACAACCAACTTTCAAAACGATTTCAACAATGTCTCTGTAAATAATTATCTAGCAAATACATTTAACTCAAACATTGCATGGAGCAAACAATTTAAGAACAAAATAAGCTCAAACTTAAACGTAAACTTAAGACACAATCAAAACAGTAATACAGACCTTATTACGTTCACACTTCCAGAGGCTACCTACAATGTAAATCGTTTTTATCCATTTAAAATGTTAAGGAAGAAAACTGGGAATAAAAACTTTATTGATGAGTTTATTAATCAAACAAATGTAAATTACTCTTTGAACTTTAAAAATGAAACTACAGATTCAATTAAAAATATATCGTTCAATAATCTTAACAATTTAATGAACAATACAAGATATGGAATGAGACATAATATTAATGCATCTTCATCAATTAAATTTCTTAAAAAAGCCATCACTATTAATCCTGCATACCAATACTCATCTATTTGGTACATGGAGAAAATTCAAAAACAATGGAACCAAAGCAATGAAGAAATTTTGACCGACACCATTAATGAATTTACTACAGCGGGGAACCATAACCTAAGCGCATCTGCAACAACAAAAATTTATGGTTTCTATCAATTTTCTAAATTTCTCAGGGGTAAAGGAAATGCTAAATTTAGACATACCTTAACTCCAAATATTAATTTCTCTTACCGTCCAGATAATGGATTACAAAATTCATATCAATCAGACACTTTAGGAACAATTTCTTATTACTCACCATTAACAAATGGCATTTACGGATCTCCTTCTTCTTCAGAATCTGGAAGATTAGGGTTTAATCTCATAAATGCTATTGAAATGAAAAGAAATAACACTAATGATACAACAGGAAAAACTCCTTTTATAAAAACAAAAATTCTTGAAAACTTCACTATATCTTCAGGTTATGATTTCATTAGAGACTCATTCAAATTAGACAATTTCAATCTAAGTGGAAGAACAAGTTTTGGTAAAAATTTAAGTCTTCGATTTGGTGGAACATTAGACCCTTATTACTACGATAGTGAAGGTATTAGAAAAGAAACATATCAATATAAAATAAACAAGAAATTAGGAACTCTCAAAAACGCCAATTTAGCATTGAGTTTAAACTTAAGATCTAAAAAGAAAGCAAAAAAAGATTATGAATCCAACGCAGGAACAGAAGAAGAACTTGAAATTATCAATACAAATCAGGACGCATACTTAGACTTCAATGTTCCATGGACATTTAATTTAGATTATAAAATAGATTACAGAAGAGCAATATCATCTTTATTAGACACAATATATTTGACCCAAAGTATTGGAGTTAGAGGAGATATAAGCTTAACTAAAAATTGGAAAATTGCTTATATTACTAACTATGATTTCACAAGAAAAGAATTTAGCTTTACATCATTTGAAATAGCTAGAGATCTTCATTGTTGGGAGATTGGTTTTAACTGGATTCCTTTTGGATACATGAAAAGCTATAATATTCACATAAATGTTAAATCATCATTACTTCAAGATTTACGCCTTCAAAGAAGAAGAACATGGTATGACAACGGAATAAGATAACTATGAAGAAAATAATAACAATTAAAAACGCCCCAGCTCCAGTTGGTCCTTATAGCCAAGCCATTTTACATGGAAAAACTTTATATTCTAGTGGTCAAATAGCCATTGATCCCAAAACAAACAAATTGGTTTTAGACACAATTGAAGAAGAAACTCATCAAGTAATGAAAAACATTAGTGCAATTCTTGATGCGGCTCAAATGAATTGGAATCATGTAATTAAATGCTCTATTTTTTTAAGTGATATGAATAATTTCACAATAATAAATGACATTTATGCCAGCTATTTTACCAACGATTTCCCCGCTAGAGAAACTGTAGAAGTTGCTTGTTTACCCAAAAATGTAAATGTAGAAATTAGCTTTACAGCTATTCAAGATTAAGCTTACGCCAAGGTTGCAAACTCATCCCATAATGAATCTTTCGGAGGTTTTGCTTTTATAATTATTTTCTCTTTTTTAACAGGGTGTATGAAAGAAATTTTTCTAGCAAACAAATGAATTGAACCATCTCTATTGGTTCTGTTAGCACCATACTTTACATCTCCTTTAATTTTACAACCGATATGACTTAGCTGAACTCTAATTTGATGATGCCTCCCTGTTTTGGGTGTAATTTCTAGATAATAATAATTTTTACTTCTTCCTTTAAGCAAGTAATCTAATTCACATTCTTTACTTCCCTTAACAAGTTTGTTGTAAGCTCTTGATTTATTTTGCTCTTGATTTTTCTTCAACCAATTCAAAAGATTACCTTCTTCTAAAGGCGGTTTTTGCTCGACAACAGCCCAATATGTTTTTTGAACTTGCTTTTCTAAAAACAACTTATTCATTCTTTCTAAAGCTTTACTTGTTCTTGCAAAAATGACAACCCCACCTACAGGTCTATCAATCCTATGAATTACACCTAAAAAAACATCATTAGGTTTATTGTATTTTTTTTTAATGTATGCCTTAACAGCATCTGAAAGAGTAGGGTCACCTGTTTTATCTGCTTGAACTATGTCTCCAGCAACTTTTCTAACTGCAATCAAATGATTGTCTTCGTATAACACATGTAAATTCATAAGTCTGCAAAATTAAACAAAAAAAAGGGTGTCTTACGACACCCTTTATAAACAAATGTAAAATCTTAATTATTCACCTGTAACAACAGTATGATAAGATTTGTTTTGTATGTCATATTTAAAATCTACAGTAGCAATTTTTGTAATACCACCATTTTTAGCTGCTTCAGCTATACCACGATTTGCATCTTTAGTAGATGGAAAACCTAACAGATTCAATCTGTAAGAGGATTCACCTACTTTAGAACCTACTGGGTTATCAGTAACAATTAATGGGCTAACAAGAATTGGATTACATGACATCATTGATAAAACAAATGAAGCCATAATTATATTTTTAATTTTTTTCATAATATATATTTATTTTATTCACCTGAAACGATGTATGAGTATTTACCAAAAATGTTGAACATGTAGACTTTTTTATCTACTGTAGCTATTGAAGAAACGCCTCCATTTTTAGCTGCATCAGCAACAGTTGCTGGCTTGAATATATTTCCTTCAGAGACACCTACTTTGTCTCCTAATGTATTATTAGTTGCTGATACTGGAACTGTGACTGCACAAGAACAAACCATAGCGCTAATAAATAATATTGATAATATTTTTTTCATCTTAGTTTAAAATTAGTTAATTAATCTCCGTAAACAGTTGTTGTTTTTTTCATCACAAAACCATTTGTCCAAACAGTTTGTTCAGTAAGGCCAACTTTGGTTATACCTCCTGCTTTACAAGCCGCTGCATATCCAGCATCTTGCATTTCACCACCCATTGGAATAGAACCAAAAAGAAATTTCTGTTCTGAAGTTCCAGTTTTAGAACCAATAGGGTTATTGGTTGTAGTAAAGTTATACATTACAGTACAGCTTGACATAAAGCCTACACATAATGATAACATAATTATTTTTTTCATAATCAGTAGTTTAAGATTTAAAATAAATATAGTGAAAAATTATACAGATAAACATCAACCGTTTAATAATTTAAAAAAAAAAACTAAGCTGCCGTTATTTGTTCAACTAATATTGTTCAGAACTGTTTGGGAAATCTTTGCTCTTTACATCTTTAATGTAATTCTCAAAAGCTCCCTTCATTGAGTCAAAAAGATTTAAATATCTTCTTAAAAATCTTGGAGAAAACTCCTGCGTAATCCCAAGCATATCGTGCAAGACCAGTACTTGCCCATCAACACCTCCTCCTGCACCAATACCAATTACAGGGATAACAAGTTCATTAGCAACTTTTTTTGCCAATTCAGCAGGAACTTTTTCTAAAATAATTGCAAAGCACCCTGCATTTTGTAGCAACAAAGCATCTTTAATTAATATTTTGGCTTCTTCCTCCTCTTTTGCTCGCACAGTATAAGTACCAAACTTATAAATAGACTGTGGTGTTAATCCCAAATGTCCCATAACAGGTATTCCAGCTTTTAAGATTCTCTCAACACAATCAATTACCTCTGCTCCACCCTCCAACTTGACAGCATGAGCTTCGGCTTCTTTCATTATTCTTACTGCAGACTTTAGAGCACCTTTAGAGTTCCCTTGATAAGAGCCAAAAGGTAAATCCACAACAACTAAAGACCTGTTAACTGCCCTTATAACTGAAGCTGCATGATAAATCATCTGATCTAATGTGATTGGAAGTGTAGTTTCATGACCAGCCATAACATTCGAAGCAGAGTCGCCAACTAAAATAACATCCATACCAGCCTGATCTACAATTGAAGCCATAGAATAATCATATGCCGTTAACATAGATATTTTCTCTCCTCTATCCTTCATTTCTTGAAGAACGTGAGTTGTTATTCTTTTAATTTCTTTGTGTTGTGACATCGTCTTTTAATATTTGAAGCAAAGTTAAATTATTAATTGAAAAATAAATAAATCTTATAAACGCACTTTATTTATATTTAAAACAATAAATGCTAAAAAATATCTTTATAATTTTGAGTAAGTCTATTTGTATTAAATGAAGTTTAAAATTTTATTCGTTTTATTCCTGTGTCTGTCTTTTATTGCTGTTTCTCATGCAAGCTATATTAAAGGTAAAGTCACTGATGAAAATGGTGAAGCTTTACCTTTTGCAACAGTTTATATCCACAACACAACTTATGGAGTTACTACAAATAGTATTGGCAACTATTTTATAGAGCTAGAACCTGGCAATTATTCAATCACCTATAGCTTTATAGGTTTTCAATCAATCATTCATAAAGTAAACTTAACAAAAGAGCCACAAACAATTGATGTAATCTTAAGCGCTCAATCAACTCAATTAGTAGAATTTGAAGTGTATTCAAACACTAAAAACAAAGCTAAAGAAGTAATGTTAAATGTGAGAAAAAACAGAAAAAAGTTTCTAGAAGCCATTTCATCTTATTCTTGTAACACCTACATGAAAAATTCATTGATAAAAGAACTAATTAACAAAAATGAAACAGCTGAAAACACTGTTGATCAGAAGAAAAGAAAGAAAAGAAAAAAAAGAAAGAAAAAATCAATAAGCAAAGACACAATACCTAAGCAAATTAAAAAAGACTCCATTGAAGAAGAAATTTTGAATTTAATAGAAAGTTATAGCACAACAAACTTTAAAAAACCAAATAAATATAAAGAAGAATTTATAGGCTTTCATGATTTTGCAGACACAAAAAAAGAAAATGGTTTAGATATAAGTGCTGAATTTGGATATGGCGAATATACGATTGTTCCAGATGAGCAAGAACAAGAAGACCCATACCTTTTATATACTGAAGTATCGTCCGGAGATTTCAATCTATATAAAAATTCAATAGACATTAAAGCTGTAGTCGATAAACCAGTAATGTCTCCCTTAAGTTTAAATGGTTCTTTATACTACAAATACGACTTCGAAGGTTCTTTTTATGATAATAACAATAAAAAAGTATACAAAATTAAGGTTACACCTTTATTTAAAGGAGAGCCTCTTTTTAAAGGAATACTTTTTATTGAAGATAGTAGCTATGCCATTAAATCATTTGAATTAAGTATAAGTGGCCCAATGCTATTTTGTAAAGATTTTAATCTAATTCAAGATTACACTAAAATTGATGAAAACTCATATCTACCAACTAGAAGAGAAATTAATTACACCATAAAAGATGGAAAATATCAAATTATAGGAAATGCTAGAGTAGCACACGACAATTATCAAATAAATAAAATATTCGATAAGAAATTTTTCAACGCTGAACTTAGAACCTATCATGATAGTGTTTACGATAGAGATTCTTCGTACTGGAACAACATAAGACCAATTACGCTTCAAGACAAGGAACTTGTATATATAGAAACATTAGATAGCTTAAGAGAGCTATACCATAGTGAAAAATATTTATTATCTCAGGATAGCACTCTCAATAGAATTTCTTTAGGCAGAATAATTTTTTCAGGAATTTATCATCGAAATCAGTTTAAAGGAAATGAATTCTATATAGAACCAGTTATTAGTCAGTTTAATTTTCTAGGAATCGGGGGGTATAGACACAGAATTGGGACTCATTTCAATAAAGTTTTTGAAAATGGGTTTCTATTAGAAACTGATCAAGAAATTGACTATGGTTTTAGAAATAAAGACGTTAAAGGAAAATTAGGGTTTGGCTTAACTTATGTTCCAAAAAAGTTTGTAAGAACATTTATTGAATTTGGAGATTACTATGACCTCATTAACAGCTATGCTTCTGTTGCAACTGCTTTTTCAAGAAGTAATTATGTTAGAAAGAGAACCATAAATGTTGCCCAAAGAATGGAGCTATTTAATGGCTTTTATGCCGAAGCAAAATTTAAATACTCTAATATGATATCACTTTCTGGACTTCAATTTGCCGATTGGGAAACCCAAATAACTTATGAAGATTCTTTAAACAACCCCACAGAATTTCAAGATTATTTGAAAACAGAAATTAGACTTCAGATTACTTATATACCCAAACAACGCTATTTTTATAAAAAAAATAAAAAAATTATTTTAGGAAGTAAATTTCCAACCTTTAACTTAATCTATAGAAAAGGATTACCAGGAATATTCAACAGTGAAGTTAATTTTGACTACCTAGAAATTGGTATCTATGATGAAATTAAATTCCCTCAATTAGGATCCTCTAAATGGAACTTTCAAATGGGAAGTTTTCTAAATAAAAACAATTTAAGAGTAATTGAATGGAAATATTTTAGAGGCTCTGACATGTTTTTATTTAGCAACCCTCTAAAAACATTTCAATTAATTGGCCCCACTTTAAGCACATCTTCACAATATTTAAGAGGAAACTACATGCATCATTTTGAGGGCAACATATTAAACAAAATCCCAATTATTCATTACTTAAAACTTTCTTTAGCTGGAGGGGCGGGCTTTTTACTTTTACCAAATGAGAATATTGCTCATGGAGAAATATTTGCAGGATTAGAAAGAATTACTCGAATTAAAGAGACTCTTTTAAGGTTTGGATTTTATGCCGTAACAGCAGAAAACAACCTTAACAATCCTAATCTTACTTATAAATTTGGAGTAAGCATATACAATCCATTTAGCAGAAAATGGGATTACTAATTCTTCTTAGGTATTCTAACCAAAACTTCCAACAATAATTCCCAGAACTTCTTTACAGATCCTATATGTACTTTTTCATCTGGAGAGTGAGGATTTTTAATTGTAGGTCCAAAGGAAATCATGTCTAAACCAGGATACCTTTCATTTAATATACCACATTCTAAACCAGCATGACATGCTTGAACTCTTGGCTGATCATTATACATTTCCTTATAAAGAGGAACCATTATTTCTAAAATTTCTGAATTTGGATTAGGAGCCCAACCTGGATAAGATCCGGTATGTTCAACGTTAGCACCAATCATTAAAAAACTAGAACCTACAGTCTTAGCAATGTCTGTTTTA
>Ga0315332_10000277_pt1 | contig 21717 bp, 16 predicted proteins | sample M110034915metaG_FD_203455 | JGI IMG/M metagenome (GOLD analysis project Ga0315332, IMG submission 203455) | Ammonia-oxidizing marine archaeal communities from Monterey Bay, California, United States - M1 100m 34915 | ecosystem: Environmental > Aquatic > Marine > Intertidal zone | place: USA...
ATGGGCTTCCAGTTGTCTGTCCAGCCATTCGATCGGGGGGTCATTGGCTTTCCTTGAGCCAATCGGTGAGCCAGCATCTTTTGAGAAATAGAAATCACAGTGAACTGATAATAATTGACCGAGCTCCCCTGAATTTACTTTCTGATTTGCTTGAATGAGTGCGGGTAAATAGTTGCGATTCCAGACTAGGCAACGGACTCCATTTTTATTAACGGCATCAATGAGTTTGTCACATTGATGTGTGTTCGTTGAAAGGGGCTTATCAACTACGATATGTAAACCGGCCTTAGCTGCAATGATCGCCAATTCACAGTGCCTCTCGGCTTCAGGACTCACTGCAACGGCGTCAATTTGATTATCTTTTATTGCCGCTGAAATGTCTTTTATATAAGGGATTCCAAATTCATCGGCGAATTTTTGATTCCTTTCATGTGTCCATTCTGGTCTGGAGATTTCATCACTGACGAAACTTAAATTAAATCTTGGATGTGCGGCGATGGCCCGTGGTAGATAGTCATGTTTGACCACGCTCAAAACTCCTACTCTATAAGGTTCTTTTTCTCTATCAGTGCGCTTCATTTAAAATAATATTTTACCCGGCTTCTGAAAATATTTTGAATGCTTCATTGTAACTCTTTAAATTACTTTCCAGATCCGCACTGCCTTTTATTTTTTGAATAAAGTCTGCAAGCATGGGTCCAATGAAATTCATGCTGGTATCAGGGCATTTTGCGTTTGGTGCTCCACCACTGAAAAAGAGATTACGGTTCCTGTGATCATCTGCATAAGCGGCCCCTTTTGAGCCGATGAGGCATAATGATTCGTAATTATCACCAGTAGGTAACGAGTTGGTGAAATCAAGGAGTGCCATTCCACCACACTCAAATCCAAGATGAACGAGTGAACATTTGACCTCATTTTCAGCTGATGTCGTTCCATGAATATATTTAGGTTCAGTACCAAAGAACCACAGAGCCAAATCAATGGCATGGACCATTTCTTGAACCTCATTGGAGTCTTGTTGATTCCATAAGTGCATTCTTATAACTCCTAATTTTCCTAAATTGCCAGAATCAAGACTTTCCCGTAAGGCAATTACTTCTGGAAAGGAACGTTTTGGTAATGCCGGGACTATGAGAGGTTTCTCCTCAATGGGTGATGGTCCGTATAAGAGAACAGGTTTTCCATTGGATTGGATATCGGCATCGTCAGTCACGAACGCATCTGGGTTTTCATCAATGCAGACTACTTCAATGTCATCAACCCATGATGCAGCAATTAGGAAATCCTCCTGATTATTAGATAATTGAAACGCCAATCGTATCATTATTTGTTCATATCACGTTTACTAGTATCAGGTGCCAATGTTACGGCAATCATTCCTAGAATGAAAATCAGACTAGTAATCTGTCCTACTTGTGCATGGTCAACTTGTGCGTGGTCACTTTCAATCATTGCTTTTAACCAAGGCGTAAGGAAAATAGTTGCAGCTGTGAGGATTCGTCCATAATTGAAACTGACTCCTGCACCTGTGGCCCGAACTTTGGTTTCAAAGAGTTCAGGAAGGAAGAACGGTAACCAACCGAAGAAAATTCCATTAAAAAATCCCCAAAGAGCAACAAAAATCAGAAAGCTGGAGTCTGTTGGTGAAGCAAACCAAAATATGTATTGGGATATAATTAAGGCAAATAGACAAGATACAAAATAGCATGACCGCCTCCCGATTTTTAGAGCAATAATTGCAGCCAGACCGCTACCAATGATGCTGGCGATGGAACGAGTTTGTAAAATTTGAGCTTTCAATTCGGGTGAGCCGACTTCAGATGCCCAAGGTATAATCCAGGAAAAACATCCCCAACCTCCAAGTAAAGGAACAGTAGCAAGGATGATACCGATGAGGGTGACCCCGAGGTAAGGTTTTTTAAATACTGATGGGGAAACTAATTTTTCAGTTTTCTCTTCACTGCCTTGGTTTCTGGAAGCTATCCATGTTGGAGATTCTCTAACAAATAAGAGAATGATTAATCCTAGGGGAACTGAGTAGGCACCTATCAAAAACACACCCCTAAATGATTCCGCATCGGCTGGATTTTTAGCCATCATTGTAGCAAAGGTAAAGATGCCGATGTTTCCGGCCATTCCGATCAGACTGGCCATGACTGGCCGTGCGATTTTAGACCAGGCCTCGGACACCAAAGCAACTCCATTTGGCCAGCAACCTCCAATGCCCAGACAGGCAAGAAAACGAATGCAAAGTAATTGAAGAGGATCTTTAACATAGAAAGCAAGTACTGTGATAACCGAAAACCAGAGAATTGAAATGCCAAGGGCGCGGGTCCTTCCGATCCTATCTCCAAGTTTTCCAAAAACATAGCCACCTGCTGCAGCACCGAAAAGAAATGCACATTGCTGATAGGCCCACCATTCAGATATGAGGTTCTTTAGCTGATCCGGATTCAAATTGTCTGACCAGCCTGACTCAATGATCAGATATTTTGTAGCATCGTTGATCAGATTAGTCATTCCGATCTGCATGCCGCCGAAGAACCATCCAAGAAAAGCGACCACCAGGATGGTGATACGAGAATTGAGTGAAAGTGATTCCTTGACCATTGAAATGAAACTTGACCTAAAATAACTGAGGATGCGAGTGTTGCTTTGTTGTTAATTAAAGAATTATTATAAAAAAATGAAGTTTAAATTTATACTTTCCTTAGTAGTTGCAATTTGCGGGTTCATTCCTGCGTATGCAGAAGATGGGGTAGAGTCAATTTTTGATGGAAAGACTCTAGATGGTTGGAATTGTCGGCCATCTTCACAGTCAAAGAACTGGTCAGTAGAAAAGGGTCAAATCATTGGTCGTGGTAAGGGTCAAGAATCTTATCTAATGTTTAACGATCAACTAGGGGACTTTGAACTTAGATTTTCTTACAAGCTAATTAGTGACGAAGGTAATACTGGGGTAGAAGTAAGAAGTCATCCGGTCAAAGGTAAGGCTAGCAGATTGCATGGATACCATGCTGACATTGGGCACATTGGGATCGGTGATAAGGTCTTAGGAGCTTGGGACTTTCATGAGAATAATCGAGGTGATTATCTTGCTAAGAGGGGTCACAAAGTCACCATAAATGAGAATGGTAAGAAAGAAATTGGAGAGATAGATAATGCCTTTGAGCCTAGTGATGCTAAGGCGGAAGATTGGAACAAGGTAGTTGTTTATGCTAAGGGGAACAGACTATGGTTTACAATCAATGGTAAAATTGCATCTGAGGTCATTGATAATGAAAAGGCAAAGAGGCTCGATAAGGGCTACATTGGTTTTCAGCTTCACGGCGGTGACAAGATGATAGTCGCGTTCAAGGACATTTCAGTAAAACGATAAATTTATGAGCATCGAACCTCATTCCGTTGGTGTAGGTGTTCTTGGTGCCACTGGTTATATAGGCGAGCCTTACCGTGCGGAAATGCGTCAATGCGATGGGGTGAGGATCATTGCGGTTTGTGCCCGCCGCAAAGAGCCTCTACAAAGAGCGGCCCTTGAGGATGGAGCTGATCTTGCAACTGATGACTGGAGGCAGGTCATAGAACATCCTGATGTTAACTATGTGGTAGTTGGGACTCCTGACGCACTTCATTATGAGGCTGTGATGGCTGCTGCTGCTGCTGGTAAGCACTTATTTTGCGAGAAACCCTTAGCTATGAATGTTGGAGAGGCTAGGGAGATGCTCCAAGCATACTTGGACAATGAAACCTTAGCGCATTTTGTGCCTCTATGGACCCGCTGGTCACCTGGTTTTGTTGCGGCTAAGGAATTAATTGAAGGGGGAGCCATTGGGGAAGTTAAAGCCGTCATATATCGCTGGCATAATCCGCGCCCAGCTGACATGGCGTTGACTTGGAGAGATGATCCTACTCTTTCATCATCTGGAACGATTGCTGATGTTGGCTCACATGCATATGACACAGTGAGATGGATAATTGGAAAAGATGCGATCAGAGTCCTTGCGCATGCTGATACTATTACTCCAGCAAAACTTGATTTTGGTAATGTAAATCTTACCGAAGCCCTTGAGTGTGGAGGGCAAGGGACTGATGGTGTGTCTTCAAGGAAAGGTAATACTGTTGATTACGCCAGTATTGCTTGGGAATTTGAAGGTGGAGTTGTTGGATCTATTGTCCTATCACATGCGCCTTTTCTTCGTAGAGGTCTCGTTCCTGAGCTTGAGTTACATGGTACCGAGGCTTCTTTAACGGTGGATCGGTTCCATGGTAAGGTCACAATTGGTAGGCCAGATAACTCAGTTGAAGTTGTTAAGGAAGTTGATCCCGGAGGATTTGATATAGGTAACCGTTTTGAGAAATGGGTCATTCCTGCACTTCGTGAAGTGATGGGTGGTAAGTCCCAGTTAGAAGTGGATGCGCCTAACTTAGTTGATGGTCTCAAGGCTCAGCTCTTTACTGACGCGTCTCTGAAATCCTCAAAAACAGGAGAATGGGTTGATGTGGGTGCCGTAAATTAGGGTCGTTGCACTAGAACAACGAATAAGGGTAAGGAGTTCATGTTGGGTCATGGGAAAAGAATTGACCCGTGGATTGAACTTTATAAAATGAGGCGAAATCACCGCAGTTTGGTTTCAATAAAGGAGTCAAACCGAACCAATGATATGATGATTAGGCTATTAGCGTTTTTATTTTTTTCTATTTCCTCAGTTTTCGCTAAACCACTTCAATTGGAAGACGGGGACGTTGTTACCTTTCTTGGTGGCACTGATTTGGTAAGGGCTCAGAAAGAGGGGACGTTAGAAGCGGCGATAACTCACCGTTTTAAGGATTTAAATATTAAGTTTAGGGATTTGGCATGGGAAGGGGATACAGTTTTCTTTCAAAGCACGGTCCGTGAAAGGTGGAGGAGGGAGGCGTTTGGAAGTCTTGAAGAGCAACTCAAAAGAGTAGGAGCAAATGTGGTCATTTCCCAGTTTGGTAAAATGGAGTCTCTCAATGGAGAAGTTGCCCTCAAAGAATTCTTAGAGTCTTATGAGAAGCTCATTAACGAATTACAGGCCGGCAATCGTAGAGTCGTCATTCTTGCTCCTTCGCCCTTTGAATGGGGTTCCGCTAATGATCAATTTCTTGATAAATACACTAAAGGTATTGAATCTCTCGCAATTAAGAAAAAGATACCATTCATTAAAGGGAACTTCGCTGAGGAACTTGGTGAAGAGCCCCCAATGAATCTAATTTTGTCAGTGAGGGAAAAGCATCGCCTCTGGTATGATTATTGGAGGCCGGCAAACTGGAAGTGCCTCTTTGGAGATGATAGTAAACGGGTTTTTTCGAATGCAGCTGAGGGGCTCCCTTCATTCAAGGAGGAATGGCAATTATTTCCAAAACTCATAGAAAATGCAGAAACTAATATTCGAAAAGGAGTAAAGAATGTTCCTGCTTCTGCACCTAAGAGGACAGGTTCTCGTGAAGCGGACATCAAAAAAGAACTCGAAGCTTTTGATGTTATGGATGGGTTTGAAGTTAACCTTTTTGCTGACGAGACCCAAGGCATAGCAAATCCTTTATCTGTGCGGTGGGATGCTAGGGGAAGAATGTTTGTGGCATGTTCGGATGTATATCCCCAAATTGAGCCTGGGGTCATGCCTAATGATAAAGTTATTATGATTGAAGATCTTAATGGTGATGGAGTAGGCGACAAGTCGAGCATATTTGCGAAAGGTCTTAATATTCCTACCGGAATGGAAGTGGGAGCTGATGGAGTATACGTTGGGCACAATACTGAATTATTACACTTTGACTGGGAAGGAAAGAAGAAGCTGGTCCTTAGCGGTTTTGGCAATGGGGATTCGCATCAGACTATGAATTCATTTGCTTGGTCTCCGGGCGGAGAACTCTGGTTTTGTCAGGGTGATGGAGTAGAGTCTCGTGTTGAAACGCCTCATGGTGTATCCTCACTGTTTCAGGCTGGTGTATATAGATTGAGACCAGATGAACTGAAGTTGGATCCTTTATTGGATGACTTCATGGGGCCTGGTAATCCATGGGGTGTTGCCTTCGATGATTACGGTCAATCATTTGTGATTGATGGAGCCGGTGGAGTATCCTACCTGACTCCGGCATCAATTCCCGCCAAAAGGCGTCTGCGCCTGCCTCGCATTGGTCGTCCTGGAGGTTACTGCGGTATAGATTGTTTAGGTGCTAGTAATTTGCCTACTGAAATGGCTGGTGATTTTCTTATAGGTGATTATAAAAAAAACCAAGTTAGCCGATTCGCTGTTTCATCTGATGGTGGAGGTTTTAAAGTGAATTGGCGCGAACCGATTCTTCGTTCTAGCCATCGTAATTTTCGCCCAATCGATGTTAAAGTTGGTCCTGACGGTGCGATTTATGTCGTTGACTGGTACAATCCTTTGACCTGCCATCAGGATGACTTTTATAGGCATCCAGCGAGGGATAAAACACATGGTAGGATTTGGAGAATAACACCTAAGAAAGGTGCCCTCAAAGTGCCCGAACTGGTGAACTTAGCAGATCAAGATTTGGTTGAAATGCTGGCTTCTCCGGAAAGATGGACAAGGCTCAAAGTTAAGCAATTGCTCTCGAGGAGAGATCAATCAAGAGTTATTAAGATATTGCGCAATTGGGTTTCGTCTCGTGCGGGACTTGATCTACTTGAGGCTCTATCTCTTCTTGAGTTTTTGAGTGTCCCAGATTCTCAAATCTTAATTAAAAATATAAATTCAGATGATCCGAGAATCAGAGCTTATGCGGCTAGGGTCATAGGTCGATGGGGTATGAGGCTTGAGGGGTACCAGGACCTATTATTAGGTCTGGCCCGGGATAAACATCCGAGGGTCAGGATGGAGGTTCTTCTGTCTTGTGCTCAAATACCGGAACCAAATTCCATTTTAGCTGCGGCTGCTGTTGCTGAAGTTCCAAAAGATAAATGGATTAATTATGCTTTTTCTCAGGCAGTTCACCATCTTAAACCGATTTGGATACCGGCTTTCAGAGAAGGTAATCTTGACATCGCCAAATATCAGTCAGGCTTTTCAGATGTATTAAGCCAGTCTGACTCGAAAGCTATTATCTCGGAGATCCGTGATCTTGTTAAGAAAGGAAATATCAATAATGAAACAACGGCAAACCTTCTTAGTTCACTTATCATTCTGGGAGATGAGGATGATTTGAAGTTTGTTTTAAATTTAGAGGAACTTAATTCATCAGTGCTGATGACGTTAAGAAATCAACAAAGACCAGAATTTGAAATTCATCAAAGATTGGCGAATTATCTTAAAAATGAAGATCGAGAAATAAGAAAATCGATAATTGATTTGATAGGGGCTTGGGAAGTTGAGGAGCTCATGAAGGAGATTTCAGGCATTGCATCTAATACAGAGATAGATACAGAGATCAGGGCAAAAGCACTTAAATCAATGGGTTCTATTGGTGGCAAAGAAGCACTGCAAATTAGCATGAAAATTGCGACCAGTGACAATGATCCTTGTCAGTTAGATGCTGTTAGTTCTGTGATTAGCATGGACATTTCTAATGGAATCAAATTGGCAGTTGACCTCTTGAAGGAGGGATTGGATTCTGAGCAGTTATCACAGCTATTTGATGCTGTTGCATCAAGAAATGGTGCTATGGAACTATTGGCAGATGAATTACCAGAAACTTCAATTAATAAAGAGAGGGGATCATTAATTAGGCAAGCATGGATAGCTAAGGGTCTAGTGAGTACTGAATTATCTTCGAGTCTTGACCAGCTAGCAGGCATACCAGCGCCAAGAATTGAATACACAGATTCAAATATTCGTAAATTTGTCAGAGCCGGTAATGCCGGTGATATAAAGAAAGGCGCTGATCTATTTAAATCTGCGGGGCTTGGATGCTTTGCTTGTCACAAGGTAGGTAATGTTGGCGGAATAATTGGTCCTGATCTTTCGGCCCTAGGAAGTGGTGTACCATTTGATAGGATTGTTACAGAGGTCTTATGGCCCACTCTTCAAGTCAAGGAGGGGTACTCCTTGACGAGGGTAGTGACAAAAAAATCACATACTTTACAAGGTTATGAACAGGCTAGTCGAGATGAGGATAAGATTCTTCTAAGAGACTTTGCAGGTGCAGGTATGCACCGTATATCACGGGATGATATTGAAAAGGTTGAGAAGATTGGCAGTTTAATGCCTCCTACTGCTCAGAGCCTTAGTGAAAATGACTTGGCTGATTTGCTAGCCTATTTATTTAGTCTTAGGGGTTAAGCTAGGATATTTCCCAACCCTTTCTGTAAGTCTTACTAAGTAACTCGTTAGCTTTTTTATCATTAGTGATTTCGAATTTTTCGGCGTCCCACTCGAATTCTTTTCCTACTTCGATTCTGTGAGCGAGATTTCCTAGTAAGTTGTGTTCGATAAGTGCACCCGAATATTCAAAATTACATAGGCTCTTTCCTTCTCCCTTACAGGCATTTATCCATTCCTTATGATGGCCTAATGACTTTGCAATTGATGGGTTAGGTCGCTTATAATCTTTAAATTTTCCTCCTGGGCTGTGGACGATTTTCCCATAATCTGAAACAATAATTCCTTCATCGCCTACAAATGCTACGCCGATGTGCCACTTCGATATGTTAGTGTCTTTACCTAACTTTGGTTGGAGCCTTTCTGCCATCGTCTTCATTCCCTCAGGGCCATGATACCAGATGACATCAACTTCTCCACGTTTCCCACCTCCGACATTTGCGTCCGGATGATGCCACGTAGCAATTTGAGAAGGGGGCGCGGCAACCTTGTCACCTTTGGGGCCTTCTGCTTTTACTTTATTAGGTCTTGAAAGTTCCAGTGCCCAATAAGGAAGATCAATGAGGTGACTTCCCATATCACCTAGGACCCCATTTCCAAAGTCCCAGCGCCGGTTCCAGTTAAGATTGCCTCCTTTCCAATAGCCTTCGTTATAATCTCTTTGAGGGGCAGGACCTAGCCAAGTTTCCCAATTAAATCCATCGGGAACCGGCTGTACAGGAAGAACTTCCTCGCCCACTGGCCTGATCGTTCTACCGCACCAGATATGGGCTTCCTTAATGGTTCCAGCAGCTCCTGCCTGAACTAGTTCCACCGCTCTCCTGTAATTTTCAGTTGCATGAATTTGTGTGCCCATCTGGGTCGCTATCTTGTCTTTGCGTTTGATGTATTCTTCCTGCATCCATCTCGCTTCCTGTACTGTATGAGCAAGAGGCTTTTCAGAATAAACGTGTTTACCGTTCCGCATTGCAGCAATTGCAGCTGGTGCATGATGATGATCAGCTGTGCTAATGACTACAGCATCGATGGCAGGATCATCGACAATTGTTCTCCAATCATTAGTGGTCTTGGCGCCAGGATATCGTCCTTTTACCGAGCTTAGGACTCCCGGATTCGTGTCACAGAGAGCGTAGATTGTTTCACTTTTTACTCCATTCGTATTGGCTCCACCTCGGCCACCTGCTCCAATGATGGCGATATTTAATTTTTGGTTAGGTGATTGTGCTCGGGACCGAGTTGCGCAAGCAGCGGAAGCTGCAAGACCAAATCCTATAAAGGTTCGTCTGTTTTGTGTATTCGTGTTTGCCATATCTTTAGATTGAACTTTTTAACTGCGTCTCGTCAATAACGATAATTCAAAAGGACGGACTTTATTAATTGAGAAAGATAATTTTGATTTATTTGGATTCAATTTTCAGTCCATCTACAGGATTTCCGTCTCTGCCTCGAATTCGACAGCAAAGCCCCCATGGTCCGCTCGTATTTACGATCTTGAGCATGATCAGATTCCACCCTTTTGATAGGCTAACAGGAATGATTGACTGTCTAGGTTCAAGGCTCCTGTTTGAAAAGGATTCATGAATCTTTTTATCATTGAGCCATGCTTTAATGTGGTCATCACTTCCCATTTCAAGGTTAACTTTAAGATTTTGAGGTGCCCATATTTTGGTCATTGCATATGCAGCAGCATTAGCTTCAGGTCCTAAAATTGAATCGATTTCGATTGCCCATAGTGATCTTTCGGATTTTGATTTAGTCTTAAATTTTTTCCATCGCACGGATTTTGAATCCTTTTCAGGAGCCAGAGCCGTATCAAAAACATATTTGGCATCTTTTCCTTTCACTGAATATGGTCCCGTAATTCGCCAGTCAAGGATGTAGTCCTTATAAAGGTCCAGTTCTGATTGCAAATCAGCGGCTCCTTTCTTTGCTGAATCTGACGCGTTAGATTTGAGGATGTCTGTCAAGACAGTGCGAACAGTTGCAGTATGTGAATCCTTTATTCTCTTCGCGACCTGAATCGCAGCCAAAGTGGCCTCGGTGCTTGTTTCGGAATTCTCTAGGTAAGGCCTGATAATTTCTAGTGATTGTATTCCTCCGCTCTGTCCTAGACCTGCTAGAACTTTTTTGGCAGTGTCTGTTGAGTTGTTTAACTCTAAAGCTTTCCTGTAAGCAGTGGTTGGTTTTGGAGATTTAGAGGATAAAATAATGTAACCATTAAGAGCAGTGTCCTTGTTGGGGTTTTTTTCTTCGGATGCAATTTTTAAGAGATCATTTGCAGGGCCGTGGTCCGGCCATTTGGTCAGTGCTCCAATAGCGGCTAACTGAATTGATGTGGTTTCTTTTAGAGAAGAGATAAGTAATTGCAAAGATTGTTTATTAGGATCTCTTCCTAACAGCGAAATAATTGAAGGCTTGGTGGATTCATCGGCTTTTTCTAAGGCTTTAGTGAGAGCTTCCGTTTGTAACTTTTTGTTAGTAATTCGTCTAAAACTATAAGCAATAGCGGATTCAATATTATCTCGATCGGACTCTTCTTTTGGATTCAATAGAAGCATTAAGATTTCATTCAGGTGACTCTGATCGGCTAGGATACCTATGCCGCGTAAGGCTTCTTTTCGAATTTCTGGAGTATCAGATTTAGCAAGAATCATAAGTTCATTCATTGCTGTTGATTCAGCTCGTGTTGCTATGGATCTTACTAATTCACTCTGAATTTCGGGTAAAGATTCTTTGAGATATTTTTTGAATGCATTTTGAACATCGTTGCCTTTAAGGTTTGATAGAGCGCTCCTTGAAACGTTTCTCTCATGACCGCTTGTAGAGGAGGCTATCGTTGCTAAAGGGATGACTGAGGAGCCGTTTCCGATTTTTCCCAAAGCTTGAATGGCTGATAGCCTAACCTCGAGACTTTCGCTTTCTGTTAATTTTGTAATTGAGGGAATTGCGGATTTATCTTCTCTCTCTGAAAGCGATCCGATGAGGAGTATCTGCATGTTTGCTGGCGCGGATTCAAGTAATGATTTTAATTTTGAACCAATGTTATTTCCCTTTAATTCTGCAATAATTGAAGCTGCCCCATTGGCTAATTCATTATTACCGCTGTTAATAGCTTCAGTCAGAAGAGGGACAGCGAATTCACCGTTTACTTGTGATGCGCCTCGCAAACCGGCCAAGATTACGTAAGAATCAGTTCCTGATTTTGTGAAACGATCATAAATAGATAGGGCCTTTTCCTTGTTCCCTTTTTCCAAGTAAATCTCTGCGCATCTGAGAAGAGCCTGAACTGTGCAGCGGTATGATTTTCCTGTCGTCTTACTTAGTCTGGGGAGTAGATGATTCATTGTACTATCTCCACCGATTAAGCCAAGGGCTCGGGTTGCGTTATTAGCGACAGATGCGGTATCGAGTAATTTAATTAGATCCGGAACTGCCTTCTTGTAGCGGATGTCTCCTAGGCTATCGATGATTCCTTGTTTTAATTTATCTTGAACTGTATTAAGTGATTGGTGAAGAGCGGCTCCGGCCTCTTCGTATTGCATTGAGGCCAATACGTACCTTGCCATGTGTCCGTTTTCTTGGTCCGAGAGTAATTCTTTCATTAATGGGATGGACTTATTTGTGCCCATTATTCGTAACATGCGGCACAAAAAATCCTTACCTCTTCTGGAATTTGCGGTTACGAGAGAATTTAGTATTTTTTCTTCGAGAGAATCTCTTAATTGTGGATCTTTCAGTGATTCCACGGCCTTGGATTCGATGAGTTTTAGTGGCTCAGAGGAGTTCCCATCAATGAACTTTCCGGCCAATAAAAGTTTTTCATCCAGCTCGTCAGCACTTAATCCTAAGGAAAGTATTAGAGAAGAAAGAGTAAGAATTAATATTTTCATCTGATTTAATTTATCAGGTTAACCTATCGTGAAAGGTTCCCGCTTTGGCCTGTCAATCCATCTTGATACTTCAGGGTCGCCGATGACTTCCTCTTTTTCAGGATCCCATATGATTTCTTTTTTGAGCCAGTAAGCGATGTTTCCTAAATGGCAATGAGTTGCCGTGCGGTGAGCTCTCTCGATGTCCCTGAATGGTTTTTCTCGACTCCGAACGCAATGGATGAAATCACCGGACAAGCCTCCTTGTCCTTTGTAATTTGGTATGTGGACGGACGGTGGGTTGGGTCGGTTCTTTGAATTGTTCCTGAATGGAATTTCATTTTCAGTGCCGCGGAAAGATAAGAGTCCTCCCCATCCTCCTCCATGATAGATTTTGATTCCGTTGGCAAATTCATAGGTGAGTTGTTGTACGTCCTTGCCATCAGGGGGTGTTATTTTCACAGGGCCCGTTTCATGTAGATTACAGGCAAACAAGGCTCCGCCAAAACCATGACAGCCCCAGTCTGTCATTCCTCCTCCTGAATAGTCACGGAAAGGCCTAAAACCTCCTCTCGTTAGAGCAGGATGATACGGACGCCATGGAGCTGGTCCGAGCCATCGGTTCCAGTCGACCCCATTTGGTAATGGTTCAGCAGGAAGGTAACATTCTCCTGAAGGCCCTCCTACATTGACCCAGGCTTCTTTTATTTCACCGATGGCTCCGCCGTAAATCATCCGATGAAACCAGTTATAATCACCCCAGACCCGTTGACTGCCACCGGAAAAAACGCGTCCGAATCTTCGAGCTGTGTCTCGCATCATTTGTCCTTCGCGTATGGTTAAGGTTTCGGGTTTTTCACAAAATACATCCTTTCCCGAGGTCATTGCTTCAATGGCTATCTTTGCATGCCAATGATCCGGGGTGGCTATTAGGACAGCATCAATATCATCACGGATGATAATTTCACGGTAATCGACATAGGTCTTACAATCATTGTTACCATACCGTCGATCCACTGCACTCTTAGCTTGTTCTGCATGTGATTGGACAACATCGCATACAGCGAGCGTTTGGATCTCACTGAAGCCTAGGAATGAATTCAGATCTCCTCTTCCTCTTCCTCCCATTCCTATACCTGCAAAATTGATCCGTTCATTGGCTCCAAAAGCGGTCGAAGGAATGAATAGAGGTAATGGGACAGTTGCGGCGGACTTTTTAAGAAAATTGCGTCGGTTAGACTTCTTAATTTGCTTTAGCATTATAGGTGAATTCTGAGTATGCCCTTATTTATAGTCAATATTCAAAATTGATAGGTATATATGTTTTATGGAGTGTTGAAGTTCTTTTGGCTTTAGGTTTTGATTCTTTTCTGTGAGCTCTGATCTAATAATTGTTAAGGTCAATAAAAAGACACTTTTGAAAAAATTTGTTCGGTTCCCGTATGATTTGTATGAGGGGGATAAGTATTGGGTTCCGCCATTAATGATGGAAGAAATTAAGAGTTTGATCCCCGAAAGAAATCCTTCCCTCAATCAATCAGATTTTGCATGTTGGTTAGTTTTTCGCGGAAATAAAATAGTCGGGAGAGTAGCGGCTTTCATTAATAGGAAAGATAACCAAATCAGAGAAAGGAAGGCAGTTCGATTTGGTATGATTGATTTTATTGATGATGTATCTGTCTGTGGAATTTTGCTCAAAGAAGTTGAGGACTGGGCGCGTGGAAAAGATTTAAACCTAATTGAGGGGCCGCTAGGTCCTGGCCATTTTGATAGGAATTGTGTTCTTGTTGAAGGCTTTGATGAATTGCCGACAGCTATATCCAGTTATAATTATCCTTATTATGGAAAGCATATCGAGAGTAATGGTTACCTGAAAGAAGTTGATTACCTAGAACATCGAATAAAAATATCTAAAGATCCCGATTCAAGGGTAGAAAAAATTTCGTCTTATGTTTTAAAGAAAAAAGGCCTTTCCTTGTGGTCTGCTCAATCTAAGAAAGAACTTATATTGAGGGGAAAAGAATTTTTTAATTTAATTAATGAAGCATATGCCGGATTGCATGATTTTGTGTCTCTTTCTGGTGAGGAGATTGATTATTTAATTGGTCATTTCTTTTCGTTTATTGAAACTAAATATGTGAAAATTGTGGTAGATGACAAAGGTGATATTGTGGCTGTTGGGGTTGCCATGGAGTCTGTGTCCAAGGCGTTACAGTCTTCGGGAGGTAAACTGTTACCATTTGGTTGGTTGAAAATGTTTTTGGCAATGCGAGATAATGAGGTGCTTGATTTGTGCTTAGTAGCTGTTGCTAACAAGTTTCGTGGTGCGGGATTAAATTCTATAGTAATGCATGAAATGCATAAAACGGCTCTGAATAATGGCTTAAAGTGGGCTGAAACGAATGGAGAGCTAGAGACCAATTCAAGAGTTTTAACTATGTGGAATGGATATGATTATCGAACTCACAAGAGGAGAAGAATTTATTCTAAGGCTTTAAAAGAATCCAGAATTTGAACTATTATAATAGAGGATTATTATTTGATACAGGTGCTCCGAATTAATTTTTATATAGCTACAATAATTTTAGCTCAGAGTTCTTTGTCTGGTGATGTTTGGGACAAGGATATTGCTCCTATGTTTCAATCCAATTGCGTGAAGTGTCATGGAGGAGCTAAGAAAAAAGGAGGGCTCGACCTTCGTTCCTATGAATCATTAATTGAGGGGGCAGAGAGTGGCCCGGTGATTGTGTATGGATCTGCTGAGGAGAGTGAATTGTTTAAAATTGTTTTAAAAGGTAGTGACCCTCATATGCCACCCAAAGGTCAGCTAAATGAAAAGAATATTAAGGATTTGCGATCTTGGATTGATGGGTTGAATGAAGATCCAGTAGTAAATAAAAAGCCCGCATTAAAATTTGAAATGCCTGACAATATTTCTTTCGTGGATGCCATCGATTTTGCTATGAAGAGGTCCTGGTCTGAACAGGGGTTAGAACCATCATTAAATTCTTCAGACGATGTGTTTTGCAGAAGAGTCTATTTGGATGTTATCGGGAGGATTCCGTCTCGTGAGGAGTTGGATAATTTTCTTGCAGATAAATCTTTAAATAAGAGGGTCAAGCTAATAGATGACCTTCTCCTGAAGAATGAGCATTTCGCTTACATGGCAGAAACATTCAATGCTATTCTTCTTGGTCGTGAATCGGTAAGGAAAAAGGATCGAGGAGAACGTGAAAAAAATGGTTGGTTGGATTATTTAGAATGGGTATTTAGAACCAATCGTCCATGGGACCTTGTGGCTAAGGATCTAGTTTTATCCCGTCCAGGGGAAGGTGTCGAATCAGGTGCTTCATGGTTTCTCTTTGAGCAAAAGAATGATCATTCGGAGATGGCTAAATTAACAATGTCAGCTCTTTTGGGAAAACAAATTCAATGTGCTCAGTGCCATGATCACCCTGTGTCTCCCGAAATAGAACAGCGACACTATTGGGGAATGGTATCTTTTTTTAGTAGATCTGTAAATGTTCAGACAAATAAAGGTATGCGTGTTGCTGAGCGTGCTACCGGAGGTCATTCCAAATATGCTGATCTTAGTGGAAAGAGTTACGCGAGTGAGTTGGTTCTTTTGGGAAGTGAACTTGTTGAGGAAACTATAGATGCATCAGACAAGGATAATTCAGATCTTTATGTGTCCGATCCTTCAAAGGCATGGTTTGAAAAAAATAATAAAGGCAAGAAGGGGTATAACCTAATTAAAGTTGATAACGCTCCTGTCCCAAAATTTTCTAGAAGACAGAAACTGATTGAGTTGGCTTTCAGTGATAACAATTCCTCATTTGCTGAATCGTTTGTGAATCGTGTTTGGGCTCTTTTCTTAGGTAGAGGCATAGTTCATCCAGTAGATTTAATGGATTCGGCACATCCTCCGAGTCATCCTGAGTTATTACGATGGATGGGCCGCGAGTTTGCAAAATCTGGTTACAATGTTCGCCAACTCATGCGATCGATTTTAATGAGTCGTGTTTATCAGTTGTCATCTTATGTTTCAGCAAAAATCAAACCAACCCCTCAAACTTTTAGTTATCATATAGTTAAGCCTATTTCTGCTGAGGCCTTTTCTAAATCAGTTCTAATAGCTATGGGGCATTTTCCTGACAATGATGGAAAATTTAAAAAAGTAGATGCAGAAAAAATACGTAGAGAATTTGCAGTTAAGTTTCCTGATCTCTTTCCTGAAGTTTATTCTCCAACTGTTCAACAAGCTCTCTATCTAAGTAATAATAAAACGATAGAGGAGCTATTCATTTCTGATGATAATGTTACTCTATCAATTATTAAGGAGCAGGCATCTAACGTTAATAAAGTAAAAGAATCATTTAAACTAATTCTTGGAAGAGAGCCGAACACCGAGGAAATTGAAGAAGGAACTAAGTTTCTAGAACGAGGAAAAAATTCATTAAATCAACTTTGTTGGGCTTTGGTTTCGGGTTCCGAATTCAGAATGAAGCGTTAATTTGATGGCTGATGATAGTAATATAAAGGACTGCGGTTCGCCTGATCACGGTATTCACAGAAGAAAGTTTCTAGAAGGAATTACTGCAGGGGCAATGTCCACTTTTAGTTGGTCTGGCCTGTTTTCAGTTCCTGCATTTGCAGAGATAGCTAAGCGGCAACAAAAACATTGTATCCTTCTCTGGCTCTGCGGAGGCCCGTCTCAGTTTGAGACTTGGGATCCAAAACCAGGGAAACCCACTGGCGGCCCCTTCAAAAGCATACCTACGAAAATCCCTGGAGTTCATTTTTCTGAATTAATGCCATCCTGTTCCTCAATAGCGGACAAGTTAGCTGTTGTTCGGTCAATGAGAACGGCTCAGAAAGAGCATACCCAAGCCATTAATTTATTACAGAGGGGAAACAAAGTAAGGCCTCCTTTTGTTCGTCCGACGATGGGTTCTGTGTTGGCTCAACAATTAGGTCAACTGGGAAGTAAAATTCCAAATTTCGTATTACTTGACCCTTGCCCAGAAGGAAATGAGTTCAAAGGTTTTAAGGCTGGGAATTGGGCAGGTTGGTTAGGGGCTGAGTATGCTCCGGTGCGGGTAGGGGGAAAATATAAAATTCCTGACACGGAGAAATTGGACTCTATTTCTGATGGAGATCATGAAGCACGCGCTGAATTGCGTAGATTCTTTTCAAAGAAATTTGAAAATGAAATAAAAAGTCCAGCGGTTGAATCTTACAATACAACTTTTGATCGTGTTCGCGGTCTAATGAGTTGTTCTGATTTGTTTGATCTTGAGAGATTGCCTGCGAAGGACAGAGAGCGGTATGGGCCTGGAACCTTTGGGCAGCATGCTTTACTCGCCAGGTCCTTAGTGGAGGAAGGTGCTCCTTTTGTAATGGTAGCGAATGGGATGCCATGGGACACTCATGTCTTTAATCATGAAATATATCAAATGGTCGTTCCTGATCTTGATAACATCATTTATCAATTAGTTAATGACCTTGAGGATCGAGGGTTACTTGATGATACATTAGTTGTTGCGATGGGGGAATTTGGTAGGACCCCATGGATTAATCAGGCTCGAGGCCGCGATCATTATCCAAATGCTTGGAGTTTTGCGATGGCTGGAGCAGGAGTTAAGGGAGGGGCGGTAGTTGGTGCAACTGATGAGATGGGGATTGAAGTTACGGATTCTCCCTATGATGAGCGGAATCTTTTTGCGACTATATTTAGCGCTTTAGGGATTGACCCGCACGCAGAATATGACCTGCCTAATTTCCCAACCTTTCATCGGGTAGAGGAAAAAATTCAACCGATAAAGGAGGTCTTACTATGAAGGTTGAAATAAAGAAAAAGACAGAAATTAAACTACCTTCGCATTGTCTTTCAATTGCACTTGGGTCAGATGAAAAACTTTATGCTGCATGTGTGGATGGAGGGGTTTATTCCATAGATAAGAAAGGTCATAAGGATAAGATAATCAGTCACGATAATTTCGTGTCGGGAGTTAATGTATCCAATGGTGCAATTATTTCTTCTGGCTATGATGGTAACATTAAGTGGACTTCTATTGACTCTGGTAAAGAGCAAAGAAGGATAAAGGCTCACAAATTTTGGTCCTGGCAAAGTAAAGTTTCTCCAGATTTAACAATGGTTAGTTCTGTTACTGGTCAATATCTTGTAGGTGGATATAAATACGAACCGTCTTCCGAAACAGAACCTTCCATAAAAGTATTTAATGCGAGCTCAGGAAAAATTATTCATGAGTTCTCTCATGTTCCTCCTGTCCAATCTTTGGCATTTAGTAATGATAGTCGATATTTAGCAGCGGGTAATTTGATGGGGGAAGTGCGAGTCTGGGATTTAAGTTCAGGGAAAATGCACACTAGTTGGAGTACACCTAGTTTTACTGGGTGGGGGATAATTAAAGGCCATTACTATACTGGAGGTATTTTCTCAATGGAGTTCTCTCCGGATGATAGCTCGATTTACTTGGCAGGAATGGGTAGTACTCGTGATCCTGCTGCTGGCAATGGAAAGCAACTCTGGGAAGAGTTCTTATGGAAGGATCAGGGGGTGCCTCCTAAGAGGAACAGCAGTGCACCTGATGGTGAAATTGGTCAGGGTCTCATGGAAAGCTTGTCATTTCATCCAAGTGCTGATTTTTTTGTAATGGCGGGGAGGATGTTTAAAGGCAATTGGAACATTGCTCTTTTTGATGCTGAAAAGGGAAATATCTTATGTTCTCAGAATTCTGGAATTCGATGCAGTGATATTATTTTCAGCGAAGATGGAACTAAATTCTATATTGGTGGAGGTAAAAGTCAGGGAAAGAAGAAGGAAGATGGTTTTGGTTCTTGGGGCAGGATTCAAGAATTTGAAATTAATGTTTCCTAGTTGAGAGATTAATAATTTCTTTAAATGTTTGGTTCCCTTGATTTATTCCGTGCCCCTGTTAATTTCGGCGCGTATTTCTAGAAAATATGAGACAAGTCCTCAGATCAAAAATTCATAGAGCTAAAGTTACGGAGGCCAATCCTGAATATATTGGTAGCATTACAATTGATGAAGATCTGTTGGATGCAGTTGGGTTGTGGGCAGGTGAGAAGGTATTGGTTGCGAGTATTGACACAGGCGCTCGTCTTGAAACCTACACATTAAGAGGTGAGCGAGGATCGGGAATTATATGCGTTAATGGAGCTGCGGCCAAACTCATTAATGAGGGGGAATTAATTATTATAATTGGTTTTGAGATTACAGATCAACCACTGAAGGCAAAGACAGCCTTCGTTGATTCTAATAATAAAATAGAGAAACTCGTCGAGAGTTAATTTATCTTATTAGTTATTAATACGTCGACCAGAACTTCCTTTAGAACTACTGCTTGAGCTTTTGCTGGGGATGCTTCTTGAGGGGCTCCTAGAACTGTTACTGGAGCCTCCGTTTGAGCTTTTGCTAGGGATGCTCCTTGAGGGACTTCTGGAACTGCTGCTTGGAGTATTGCTTGAGCTGGATCCTGAGTGGATCCTTTTCATTGGTGCTGAGTTGCTATTGGATTTGTCTGAGTTGACTATTCTTCTTGCGGGGGGGCGATTTGATTTTTTAGAACCTGATTTAGAATGTCGATCATCATGATAGTAATGGTGGTGGCCTCCTCCATGAAAACCCACACCTAAGAAACCGCGGCTTCCGACATATGGCCCTGAGTAGCCAACTTCCCATGGATCACTGTACCCATATCTAGTATTAAGGCCTGACCCATACCTTCTGTAACTAGCAACTTTTTGGACTGTTCCTTCACAGGACTTGTCTGGGCAAGAAAGATTGTTTTCATCTATGGGTTTTGATATTTCAAAAGCTTCCCCGCATTTCTCACACTGATAGTAGGCTGAAGGATATGGTCTTTTGTTTGTCTGACATGAGATTAAAAAAATGGTCAGAAAACTAAGAACAATATAATTAATTTTTTTCATTTTAATTTATGTTAGTTTCGTAAGTATCTCTATTTTCTTTTATCATTGCAACGACAAAGAAATTTCTTACTAGTATCGAGTGGGAATAAGATAATAGGTAATAAAGATTAATTATATTTCATTTATAGTTAACGAAATAGAGATATAGTTTAGTGATAATGAAAGATAACGATCCGCTACAAATAAGTTATTGGGACAGAAGGAAAATGCTTTACGGGTTAGGCCTTGGTACAAGTGCGTTTTTGACTCCAGGGTTATTTGCTGAAGCATTAACGGAGCCCACTCCGAGACAGACTGAAGGACCATTCTATCCAGACAAGATGCCTCTTGATACAGATAATGATTTGCTCGTTATAGGTGATTCATTGACTCCTGCAGTTGGTGAAGTAACTCACTTGACTGGTGTAGTTAAAAATGTAAAAGGGGAACTTGTGAGTAATGCGTTAGTAGAGATTTGGCAAGTTGGTGCCAAGGGCGTGTATCTTCACACAAAAGATGATCGTGAAGGGAGAGATGAAAATTTCCAAGGGTATGGGAGATTTTTGACTGATTCTAAGGGCCGCTATTATTTTCGCACTGTGAAACCTGTCACGTATCCAGGTCGCGCACCTCACATTCATGTGGCTGTTAGCATAAAAAGCAAGAGGATGCTTACCTCTCAGTGTTATATCCAGGGCGATAAACGTAATGATAAAGATTTTATATATAAGAGCCTCGGGAAAACTGGTCAGAAATTAACGTCGGTTAACTTCTCGCCAATTAAGGAATCTAAGGCTAGAGAATTTGCAGCTAACTGGGAAATAATCATTGGATTAACCCCAGAGGATTAATGGTTGATAAACTAGTTAATCTTTTACCTTACTCCAACCTCCGATTTCGCAGATTTTATTTTCGATACTGTTTGCCCATATCTCATATCCTTTGGAATTTGGATGTAAAGCATCAGGCATTATGTCTTTAGATAATTCCCCGTCTTTGTTTAGAAACTTATCTGAAATGTCTAAGTAGTGGATATTTTTTGAATCAGCGAGCCCCTCAATTTTATTATTCACTTCTTGGTTCCTGATTCGTTGCGGGTCATTTGGATTAATTGATCTTGGAAAGACTCCTAGCAGTAGAATTTGCATCTCAGGACGGCGGTCTTGGAGTAGGTCAACAATTGCCTTAATGCCAGATGCTGTCTCATCAGATTCTTGCATAACTTGTCCGGTGTTATTAGTTCCTATCATGATTGTCGCTAATCTAGGTTGTAATTTTTCTGACAATTCACCATTTAATAGTCGCCATAAAACGTGCTCAGTTCTGTCCCCTGAAAATCCAAGGTTAAGAGTTTTTCTGTGCGAGTAGAATTTCTCAAAAATGGTCTTTCCGTTATTCTCCCATCCATGCGTAATTGAGTCGCCAATAAATAATAGGTCATAACCACCTTTGTTAGCGAGTTTTACCTTTTCTCTGTGGCGGTTTTTCCACCATTGCTGGTCTAATTTTGGGCGAGGAACTGTAGCGTTATTTACGCCAAATTTCTTTTTTTCCTTGGTGTAAAGTTTCTTAAGTGATTGGAG
>Ga0315332_10000278_pt1 | contig 21714 bp, 7 predicted proteins | sample M110034915metaG_FD_203455 | JGI IMG/M metagenome (GOLD analysis project Ga0315332, IMG submission 203455) | Ammonia-oxidizing marine archaeal communities from Monterey Bay, California, United States - M1 100m 34915 | ecosystem: Environmental > Aquatic > Marine > Intertidal zone | place: USA...
GATAGCTCAAGAAACTTCTAACACAAGTGGTATGCCAAATACACAAGGAAAGAAATATTATCAAGGCAGTTGGCAAAATGAATCAAAAGTATCTTCTGTAAAATGGGAAGTTACAGCATTTCCAACAAACACCAAACTTCTGCAACTTAATGACGTAACATTCAATATTTCAACTGATTCTGCAAGTGTAACAAAAGAATCCGTTGCTTCCCCAACTGTGCACCAAACATCTGGATTTAGTTGGGGTCAACCAAACACAACTGATCCAGTTGACGGGGATCTTGCAACCAGTACGCACGGTGTAACTCATCTAGGTCAACAGACAACATTGTATGGAATACAAGAATATGACTTTGGCGATACAGATCCTAAGACTATCAAATATAAAATGGGTGCAGAATGTTCAGGCAATAATTGTAATCAATCAGCAACTCAAACATTATACATAGACATCAAGGCAGGGGATGGATCAAACTGGCAAATTATGTCACAAATTCAACACCTTGATGCAAATGGTGTTGAGACAATATATGAGGGAACATTTACAACTTCTGAACGTTACGTAAAAGTGCAGGCAGAAACAAATTGTGGTGCACAGGGTGGTGGTTACAGTTATACTTTCCCTAACTGTGAAACGGGTCACTTAACACACTTTTATGAATTTCAAGAAGTTGTAGACACACCAATCATTTCAGCCACAGGACTAAGTGACAATATCAGCACAGCAAAGAACTATATTTTTACAAGAGATAATAACGTCTGGAAAATATATCAAGACGGAACACAAACACAATCTGGTGGACCAGTATTTGAAGATGTTTTAGACAGTGATTCTTTCACACATACTGACAGTGCAAAGACTAGTGTTTCTGGTGGAGAATTTAACTGGGAAATTGAATTGGATAATTCTGATGATACTGCATTTGTCAAACTTCCTGAAGTATTAGAAGATCAATTTGTATTAAGATTTGATTATACCACAGACTCAATATCCACTACAGGTAATCCTGGTGTATTCGGAAAATTTGTTTTATCTGATTCATCCAGCGGTCAATCTGCTTCATTTGACTGGATTGGATTTGAAAGATATATTTCTGATGCTTCAAATACATGGAATTTAGGATATGGAGATAATACAAGTGGTAATGCAGCAACTAATGGTTTCTCAACAGTACCAACTGGAACTTCTACTTATTACATGGAAATAGTTCGTGACGGTACAACAATTACAGGAAAACAATACACTGCTTCTGACTTTACTGGAACACCAGATACAAAGACATTGACATTATCTGGAACCATTGACGGTCTGGAATACTTTAAGTTCTATAACAGAGCAGACAATTCCAATACAGGTCAGACAGGAATAGGAAGTATTGATAATATTAGAATATGGAATGGAGAAACAACTGCTTCCGTTTCTGCACCCAATTCAGTAACTGATACTACAAGTCTAGGTGGTAATATTGCATCAGGTCAAAAACTTGCTGAGAATGCAGATTATTGTTGTGGTAATGTAATGAACAATGCAAACCAGCAATCAGTTGGTATGAAGATTGAAGCTGGTCATGTGTTGGTAGGAAAGGAAATAAACAAAGTTGCATTTTGGCTAAACAATAATGGCAATCCTAACGGGGATTTGTACGCAAGAGTTTATGACTCTGACCAGTCAACTGTACTATACACATTCGGTTCAATGGGTGCAAGTACAGTAGGTGGACAGGCATTTTACAACTTTGAAAACACTTCAACTGATTACACTGTTCAAGAAGATGATTATATCATGTTAGACCTAGTTGGCAATACTGTATCAAGTGGCATTAGTCCTCGACTCGATATTAGATACTGTGGGGATAATTACGGTGGCTGTCCAGCAGACATAGCACAAAACATTTCACAGTATGAAGTAGTCGGTGGTTCATGGTCAAAGTCTGTCAGCCCTGCTGGTTCAGGAGATGAACTTCCAGTGTTTGAAGTTTATGGAAATGAAAGTGTATTTTACACAACAAACATCTCAGGAATGATTGACGAGATGTTCATCAACTCTGATACACTCACTGCAACAGAAGTCAACAACGTTTCAACAAGAGGTGTTGATGCATGGTCTATACTCCCGAATCCAAACGACTATGTTTTGGCACAGACTGAATTGCCTGACGGATCAGTAAATGAGTCTGGCAGTACGGGCGAGGAAATTGACTTTACTGGAAACGAGTTATTGATTCATGGATTTGAAACCACAACACTTGCAAGTGCAATAGAGACACATAGAGATTCTTACAGTTGGCTAAGTCTTGGATTCAAACTTGCTGACGAAACATTGAACGGAAACAACAGATATGTTGACGTTTCTCCAACTGAGGAGTCTGGAACCGACCCAACGTTAACTGTTGTGGCTGATGGCACAACTTATACCTTAGTTGCAACAGAGGATCTGGCACCTAGAGGAGATCAAAACACAGGCTGTACAAATCCAAGTTCAGGTAGCATACTTGACTCAAGTGCCGAATGGTTCCCTGTCACTGCATATCCAAGCAGTTCAACCTACAACAAATGTGTAAGGGGAATGGCAGAGTTTGATATTTCTTCAATCCCAGCAAGTGCATCAATTACTGATGCCACAATGACTTGGAAAGTTGATAGTAATGGATTGGACTCAACTGACAGAATTGCAATCTACGTAATGGACACACAGGGAACAACACTAACAAGTTTCACTGGACTCTATCAGGGAATTACAAGTGGTACTTTGGTATCTGACACGGTTGAAATTACTGGAACTGGCGACAAGACATTCAGCGTGTATGACGGAAGTGTGACAACAACAGTTCCAGACAAGTCAACAAACTCAATTCCAATTACGGTTACAACTGGCGATATTGTGAACAATGTTTATCCTAACTGGGATACAATGGTAGGCAGTGGTATTTCATTTGATGCAGCAACTGGAATGGTAACAAAAAATTCTGCTGGCTGGAACGCACTCTTACTTGATTCCTCAGGCGTTTCTCCTACAACTGGTGGCATTACATTACAATGGGAAGTTGACACAAGTTGGGGTGGTTATACAGTAGGATTTAGAGACACAACCAGTCAATCAATTACAGACTGGGATTACTGGCTATACTGTGGTGGTACAAGTTGTCAATTCTACTATAACAGTTACAACTATGGCAATACTGACGAATACCCAACACCAAGTAGTCCATCTTCTGGAAACTATAACTATGACATGAGTGGTTTTGTTGATGGCGACATTGTTGCACTTCACATGGACAGTGCTGGCGAAGTATATGCAACACTTAACGGTGTAGTCAAAGGAACGTTTGGTGGTTCTAACGCACCATCAAATGCTGGAACAGCAACATATTATCCTTACACACTTGCATACCCTGCTGGTACTTACGGTTCCCCTTTCACAGCTAATACAGTAACTGACACAACACCATCAAGTTCTGTAACTGGTGTCATTGGACAAGCAGTTCAAAACCCTGACCTAAGTTATACAGATTCAAACTTGCCTGACAATACAGATGATTTCAGTATTGGTTCATGGGTTAAACTTGTTAGTACACCGATAACAGTAGATTACTCATCTTTTACAACAACAGGTTCTACAATAACTGCAAGTAGCAATTCCTTTGGTGGTTCAGTAACTACCAATGACGACAGGACAACAGTTGAGTTAGGCGAAATCAATGATGAGGAATTTGTTTTGAGATTCAAGTATGACATTACAGCATTTACAAATGAATCAGGAAACTCAGGACAGTTATACATGGGATTGACTGACAAGGACAATTCAAATGGTGTATTTTCTAATCGTGACGGACTAGGATTGTACGTTACAAAGTCAGGTAATTCAGGTATGTTCTTCGCTTATCCTGATGGTGTTAATTGGACAACATCAGGTGCATATACCCAATTATCAACAAGTCCATCACAAACTGCATACTATGTTGAGATAGAAAGAACAAGTGCAACAAGTGCAACATTAAAACTATATTCTGATGAATATGTTACATTACTTGAAACACAAACCGTAACAATCCCAAGTAGTTTAACAGGTTTACAATATCTTACAATGGGTGCATGGGATAACGGTATGGGTGATACGTTCACTGTTTCAGTTAGTGAAGTTTCATTAGATGTGCCATTTTCAGGCAACACCAAACTTCTCGGACTCAATGACGTAACCTTTTCAGTAAATCCAACAAGTGCAAATGTTGTTGAATCAGGTACTCAAACAAATACAAGAAGCACAGGCAACGCATGGTCTTTTGATGGTTCAAATGACGAAGTTAATTTGACTTCACTTAATTCTGCAAGTGACTGGAAATTTACCCATGATGGAAGTGACTGGACCATTTCATGGTTTATGAAAATTGGAGCTGTTGATCCAAGTGTTTACAAAAGTCTAATAGGTACTGGAGAGGGTGGAACAGCACAAGGATTTGACATTTCCTTTGATGATGATTCACAAGATCACGGCTTGAGAGTTAGAATGGAAGATGGTTCAGGTGGTGGCAATATGGTTAAGATAGCAAATGCAATACCAAAAGATACTGCTAACTGGTATCACTATGTCATAGTCCATGATGCAACAGGTACAGTTTCTGACTGGGAAATTTTCAGAGATGGTGTATCTATTGGAACAGTACAGACAACTGGATTTACTTTTGGTACAGGTAATCCTACATACGATATGAAGATAGGAAAACATAGTAGTCATTCTATGTGGAAGTATTTTGATGGCGATATGGACGATGTAATAATTTATGATAGTGCATTGATTTCTTCACAAGTATCAGAGTTGTATGCTTCAGGCAGTGTAACTTCTGTATCGCCTTACGCAAGTTACAACTTTGAACAAACAAGTGGCAACTTAATTGACCAATCTTCTAACGGTCTTGACGGAAGTAACAATGGTGCAACACAAACTGCAACTGGTGCAAGTGTAACTGCTTCAACACCATTTACAAACACAATCATCTCAGCCACAGGATTAACTGACAACACTTCAAGTCCACAACATTACAGTTTCGTTAGAGATGGCAACGACTGGGAAATATATCAAAACGGTGTGAGTGAAGCAACTGCAACAGATTCAACAAGTTTGGGTGCTAACAGTGTAGGTGGAACTGCAACACAATCTTCTACTAATGAAAATACAAACGTTACAGCAGGGGAATGTTCAGGTCAAGCATTTACTTCATCAGCTACAATTTATGGAAAAACAATAACTTCATTCGATATGGATTTAAGACGTAATGGTTCTGAAACTGGAACTTTACAAATGGGTGTCTTTGATGGACAAACCTGTGATGTTAAAACATTATTTAGAACTATTGATGCAACCACACTTCCAACAAGTTATGCTTCTTATTCAAGTGGAACTGGATCACATACAATCGCCACAGGGGAAGTTGTGGGTATAAAATGGGCTACTGGAAGTGGAAGTGAAATAAAATATGCTTCACAAAACACCGAAGTCTATGACGGAACAAATTCATATAATATGGAAATGGGTAATGCATTAACAACAAGAGATGCTAAATTTACAATTAACTATGCTACACCATCTGATTACACAACAAACATTGACGGAATGGTTGACGAGATGTTCATCAACTCTGATGTGCTAACTGCAAGTGAAATCGCAGACATTGACAGACGAGGTGAAACCGAATCCCCTGTAACATCAACCTCAACAACATTCAATGACGGAACGGCAGTGGCTGGTTACGAGTACTGGTACAAAGTTTATTCTGTTACATCTGAGGGCATCTCAACCACTGCAAGTAATGTTGACGGAGCACAGACAGTAAGTCCAGCCAATGCACCAGCAGGGGTAACTGCAACCAACGGTGTGACACAGGCAAACGTTTCATGGAACCAGAGTACTGACCTTGGTGGCGGTTCTGTTTTGGCTTACAAGATTTACAAGAATACCAACGGTGGTACATACACCCTGCTTGCACAGCCATCAGGAACTGGAACAACATACACTGACACGGCAGTGACACTAGGTAACACGTACGGATACAAGATCGTAACAGTCAATGAGGCAGGCGACTCTCCGCAGTCAAACCCAGCAACCACAGTAATTGGAACTGTTCCAGATCCGGCAACTGGTCTTACTGTTACACCGCAGGCAGGGGCACAACATGTTATTGACTGGGTAGCACCAAGTAACAACGGCGGATTTGCAATAAGTGGTTACGAGATAGAGCGTTCGCCATCTGGCAATGCTGGAACTTGGACAACTGTCCAACAGGTCGGCAATGTCCTAACTTGGACTGACAATACAGGAGCCTTGACCTTGGGTGACACATACTATTACCGCGTACTTGCATTAAACTCACAGGGAGCAGCAATCCCATCCAACGTCGGTTCTGGTCTTACTGGAGATGCACCAGATGCAGTAGCCAACGTAACGGCAGATGCGTTAGTAAATTATGAAATCAATCTAAACTGGACTCCAGCAAATGACAACTTTTACGCAATAAGTGGTTATGAAATATTCGCATCAGAAAACGGTGCAACTGCTGTCAGTGTAGGAACAGTGCCACAAGCACAAACCACATTCTTACACCAGAGTCTTAATTCAGGCTCAACATATACCTATTCAGTCTATGCAACAAACAGCCTTGGCACTTCATCAGTATCCAACCAACCAAATGCAGTAGCTGGTGACATTCCAGGAGTTCCAACAAACCTAACAGTAACGTCAGTTGTACCAAGCCAGATTGACGTTGCATGGGGTGCTTCAGCAGCAAACGGCTATGCTGTAACTTATACAGTATCCATCAGTTCTGACGGTGGAGCAACATGGTTCGACCTCTTGAACGCATCATCGCCTTATCAGCATAGTGGTCTGGTTAACGGTCAGACCTACCAGTACAAAGTATCCGCAACCAACGCACTAGGCACATCAGCATACACTGCTGTCGGATCTGCATTGGCTGGTGACGTACCAGCACAACCAACCGGTCTTTCTGTTACACCAATATCTGCAACAGAGTTGACATTCGCATGGGGTGTGCCAAATGACAACGGTTATTCCCTAACAGGTTACAAAGTAGAACGCAGCAATGACAATATTACTTGGCAAGTTGTTGCAGCAAATCATCAACAAAACGTTTACAATGATTCAAGTCTTACCCCGTCAACCGCATACTACTACAGGGTTTCAGCAATTAACGGACTGGGAACCGGACCAGTATCTGCATCTGCAAACGGTCAGACATTCGGCGTACCAAGTCCAATTACCACATTAGCATTAACAACAGTGTCAACAAGTCAGATTGATCTATCATGGTCACAGCCAAGTCTTAACGGATATACATTTGTTGATTACACAATCGAAAGAAGTTTTGACGGCGTAGTATGGCAAAACCATGCAACAACAACAAACACCACTTACCAAGACACATTGAACACAAATGAAAATACTGAATACCATTACAGAGTATACACTCAAAACTCATTTGGAACAAGTACAGCAGGCAATGCTGAGATAGCATATACTCTACCAACACCACCGGCAGCTGTTACAACAACAGTACAGTCAGACACACAGATCGATTTAGTTTGGAACAACCCTATTGGCACTGCACATAGCGGATTCTTAATTGAACAAAGCACTGATGCAGGTGCAAACTGGTCAACCATTACAACAACAACCAATCAGCTATTGTCACATAATGCAGTAGGTCTAACACCGTTAACAGAATATCAATTCAGAGTATCAACAGTTAACCAAGCAGGCAACAGTGTGCCAAGTCCAACAACAACCGCAACCACATTTGGTCACCCTGATGTTCCAACTGGAACAACAGCAACTGCACTTCCTGGCTCACAGATTCAACTTGACTGGGTGGCACCAACCAATACCAACGGTGCACCAATAACTTCATATCAGATTGAACGCTCAACAGACGGAGGAGTTACTTGGGGAATTCTAATTGCTTCGACAGGAAATACTAATTTAACCCACACAGACACCGGTCTAACCACCACACAAGAATACTATTACAGGGTTTCAGCAATCAATTCATACGGAACCGGCAGCCCAGGTACATCAGCATCAGCAATTGCATCTGACGTTCCATCACAAGTAACAGGACTTACTGCAAACCCAGCAATCAATTACACAATAGACCTTTCATGGACAACACCAAACGGCAATGGATATGCAGTTAGCGGTTACACCATTGAAAGAAACATTGCAGGCGCAGGCTGGGTTACAATAGTTACAGACACTGGTTCAACTGCAACAACATATGCTGATATCAATCTGTCAGCAAATACAGTATATGAGTACCGTGTAAGTGCAATCAATGTGGTTGGAACAGGTGCAGTATCATCAACCGTTGCATCAAACGCTGGTGATGTGCCAGGAACTCCAGTACTTACATTGACAGCACTTCCAAGCAGTACAATCCAACTTGACTGGACTACTCCATCAGACAACGGATTTGCAATCACAACATATGCAGTTGAGAAATCAACAGACGGTACAAACTGGAGTCCGCTAACATCCATCAACGCAATTACATCTCAGGACACTGGACTGACAAACGGTCAAAATTATTACTATAGAGTAACAGCAGTTAATCAGGTCGGAAACTCTGTATTCAGTTCTGCCGTATCAGTTGTAGCTGGTGACACACCCAGTGCCCTAGGATCATTGACAGCAGTTACGCAGTCTGATACAAGTATACAGTTAACATGGACACCAGCAACAGCAAACGGCTATGCCGTGACTGGTTACAAGGTTGAACAGTCACTTGACGGTGTTGCATTTACTGATGTCACTGCCAACACACAAAGTACGGCAGTTTCATATACCGTGACTGGTCTAACCGATTCAACTGATTACTATTTCAAAGTCACTGGAATTAACGCACTTGGTCTTGGTGCTCTTGGACCAGTGGCACAAGGACATACTTTCGGTGCACCTGATCCATTTGTTACACTTACATCCAGCAGTACGACATCCTCATCCACATTGAACTGGCAGGCACCGTATGATCACGGCAGCAGTATTACTTCATACCGTGTGGAGATTCTAAACTTGGTCAACGGCATAGGTAACGGACAATGGCTTACACTCACAACATTAACACCTTCAACACTTACAAACACACACCTTAGTTTGCAAAGTAACACAGAGTATTCTTACCGTGTAGTTGCCATCAATCCATACGGTTCTACAACTTCAGCAACAGTTCCAATCACCACATTTGCTGTTCCGTTGACTTTGACGGCAACGCCAAGTTCCGGTACTGCAATTGACCTTTCTTGGACTGCAAGTTCAGGTGCATCATCGTATACAATCTATAGTTCTTCAGACAACATTACGTTTACCGTGGACGGAACAAGTACCAACACCACATACCAAGATACAGGACTTAACCTTGGAACAACCGTCTATTACAAATACACCATAACAAATGCAGCCGGTGAAAGCGCACAATCCGCATCAGTTTCTGCAACAAGTTACAATGTTCCTGGAGCCACTACAGGTCTGACATTGACAAACCCTACACCTACAACTGCAAGATTGACTTGGACAGCACCGACAACTGACGGCGGAGACAGCAACATTTCATACACCATACACCGTTCTACTGACGGAACAACATGGGGTACACCTTACGGAACTTCTACCACACTAAGTTTCGATGATTCATCATTGGCACCTAACCAGCAATACTATTGGAAAGTTAATGCAGTCAACTCTGCCGGTTGGGGATCTGACTCTGCAACTGTAACTTATACTGTTCCTGATGTTCCAAATTCACCAAGTAACCTGACTGCATCACTGGTTGGATCTACAAACTCTGCCGGAACGTTAACTTGGGGAGAACCTACCGATCTTTCAGGATATAACATAATAGGATATCAGATTGAAAGAAACGTGGACGGCAACGGATGGAACATATGGGTTGAAGATACCGAGAATGCAAACCTTGCATACACCAATACCGGACTAAATTCAGGCAGCAGTTATGTTTATCGTGTATCTGGAATCACTGCTGTCGGTGTAGGTTCAGCCAGTAACACTGCAAGTCTTCAGCCAATCGAGGCAAGCATTACAATTGTAACTTCTGCAACAGGAGGCAATTCAGTTGTAGTTACTCCGGTAGTATCGCTAATATCTTCAAGTGGCGGAGTCAATATGGTAAGTCAAAGTCTGTACAAGAACAATGCACAAGACCAAGTCATCCTCATAGGCACTCCGTTGACAAGCGGAAGCCTTGCAAGCATGACTTCATATCCTACAACCACTTCCTCATTCTATGTCACGGTAACATTGGACACCGGATATGTATTACAAAGTAATACAGTGTCAGAAACTCCGGCTGCTCCGTTCACTGGCGACATAAGCTTTGCAGAGGAAAGATTTGTCTATGAGGGAACAAATGCTGCAAGTGACTGTAGTAATGCAGGCGGAACATGGAATACTGCCAACGGCTGTACTCTGTCCTACACTACGTCAACACTTGACTTTACTGTACAGCCAGTTGGAGCCGACGTAATCATCCGTTACCAGCCACAGAACCTAAATGATCCGCCAATCATCAAGGCATTTACTGCAACCAGCAGTCAGATATCTGAGGACACACTGGTAGACAAGGATACCGACTACTACGGCTCAATCTATGTCAACCCAGAGTTTGACTACACCGTACAGTCTGACGGAAGCATTGTAGTAAACTGTGATCCAACTGACATACTCTGTGACAGTACAGATGTGGACGTGCCAAAAGGAACACCTAGTGAGAAGACATTCAAGTCTTTCAAGAATCCTAATGCCACTCCTCAGCTAGGAATTGAGCCAATGGGCGACCTGTTCGGAATCAACATGGTGTTCATCTTTGTCATTGCAATTGCTGGAATTTTCACAGGACGTTCAGCACCAATGGGAGTAATATTCATAGTTGTAACAATGGGAATCATGTCATACCTTGGCTACTTGGACTTCTATGCACCGGATGCAACATGGGCTTTGCTAATCATTGCAGCAATACTTGGTATCTTCATCGGCAAGAGATGGTCTTAGCCTATTAACTTTAATTTTATATACCAATGATCTAGGATTTTAGTATTGGTTGTTCCCTTATTTGAAATGAAACTGTCGAAAAAACCCATCGCCATAATCAAAATGGGTGATCGTAACATTACGTTTGTGAAGATTAACAAGTACAATTCAAAATACTTTACGACAAAGGACGGACAGACATACGAACTTGACGACGAGTATGAATACCGATACAAGAAAACAGGTGTTTACTTTTACAATTTTTCCAATTCAAAGCCGATTAGTCTTGCAGCACTTAACGAGATAGACCAAGTGATGAAGGATACAGGTGAAAGCGAACTGTTCAACAAGGACAGGTTCATGCAAAGCGTGGGCAATGACCCTAGCATAGACGTTTCAACATTGAACATACCAAAAGACATTGCCGGAGATATGTCAGTTGATACAAAAAGATTCTTGCAAGACCACGCCACAGACGACGAGACAAGCAAGACAGACATGATGATCAATGTACACACTCAGAAAAGACCTATTCCAAAGTACAGTTCTGAACTGCTTGGAATGGGAATGAACAGAACCGGCTATGCGTTTGTACAGATTGGCTACCAGCGTCTTGACATTGTCCCAATGTACGCAAACAACAACAGGGCATACACACAGTTCGGCGTATTTGAGGTAGACAAGGACAACGTTTACTTTATCAAAAAACAGATGTTATGCTTCTTTATTGTAAGCAATGAAAAGGAGGATTTTCTGAAACCGATGAAAAAGCCTGCATACAAGTCAATGAAAAACATGATAAGGAAAAAACGCTGGGACAACCTTGAATCATTTATCAAGCCAATACCTAAAGACAATACCTCAAGCTTGGAAGGCGTTAAAAAAAAAGCTATTCCAAAAAGCATTTCAATATCTTCGGAAAAAAAATTAGTTCAATATCAGGCAGATTCTCCAAGCGTGTGTTACACGACAATGAAGGAACTTCACCTGACTAAGGAATCCGTTGCCAGACAACTGTCAGATCCATTCAAGAAAGCTATTCCAATTATGCTAGTGTTCGGTGCAGTGATGGGCATTGCGGTAGTAATGTCTAATGCACCTCCTGTTATCGATACAGTGGCTGATAGGGTAGTAGGAAAACCTGATGTCTTTGTGATGACTCCGGAAGAATATGAGCAGTGGGAAATTGACAATGGTCTGAGGGATGAGGGAGACAGAAGATATATCGCCGGTTTGGGACAGGACGAGTATCAGGCTTATCTGGACGCAGGCGGAACTCCATACAACCCAGAAAGCGAGACGTTCCTTGGAGTTACGGTGAACCAAGAAGCATCAAATGCACCTATAGGATTTGATCAGACTGAAGATGCAGTATTGCCGCCACCAGTAGATGATACTGCACCACAACTTCTGGAACCAATAATCAAGACATTTGAGGCAGACAATACCAACGGAATGAAAGTCAAATTTCAGGTAATGGTATTGGACAACGTAGATGAAGGTCTTATTCCAGAATGTGATCCAAACTCAGGTGCAATATTAGGAATTGGCGAACATGATGTATACTGTACTGCAGAGGACTCTAGTGGAAATGTGGGTGATGTGAGTTTTACAATTAAGGTTACGGTACGTGATGGTATCAAACCAACTGGAATAATTCCACAGATCCAACCAATGCCAAATCTAATGCCTTGATCCAACCATATTTAATTTCAAATACATGGGTTGTGAACTTAAAACAATGAACTGGCTGCTGTTATTCCTCATAGGAAGCGTCCTCATAGTTAACGGAGCAACATATGCAGAGACAGCATTTGCAGACCATTTGCCCAACTCAATGCTTACAGAATCCGAATGTGCAGACAAGATGGGCAGAGACTGTTTCTGCTGGGAACTTGGAACGTGTTCATTTACAGATGACCCGTTAGGAACAATGCTTATGCCTTATGACTCTATATTTGCCGGTCTTGCCATTGTAATATTCTGGGCAATGATTGTAGGACTTCTCTGGTTGAGAACAGAGTCCCCGCAACTTGTGGGAATTGTCGGCATTGCAATGGTGTCATCATATATGGCATACATTGAAACGGAGGCAGCAAAGGGAGTCATGGTTGACGGTGCATTGATTGCAGCAAGTACTGAATTTGAAACAGCAAGAATCATTGGAATCACATTGCTTGTTGTCAGTTTCGGAATAGCATTCTACCAGATGATTACTACCAGATTGCTGTCAGGACCACAGTAAATTTTAATTTCAAATACCTGTATTTTTTAACTTTAAATAATGTCATATGACGATCCAGGTGCACGTCCAGTTTCTCCTGACCGAGCAATTCAATTAATATCTGAAGCTCGAGAACATGATGATTTCTTATACAGAACTTTGTTCGGGAACAAGGCATTACCACATGTGGTATATCAGTTGGAACATTTTACAATATTATTTGACGTTGTAAATGACGTTAGACGAAGAACATTGGAGAAATTCCACAAACTTCACAGAAACACATTGATTTCAACTACATCTATTGACGGAAGAATGTTGAATGTTTTGACCGAGACAAGAATCAAACATACGACAGAGGCAAAGGTAGCAAAGAAATCATTTGGTGGTGGTGGAGGAGAAGGTGGAAGTCCGTTCGGATAAGGTCAAACGACCAATTGAAAGTGACAGTTTTTGTAAACACGTACATATTTCAGAACGAAGTCGTACAGAGGGAACTCCTTACGTCAAAGGATGGTGTCAGTATTGCAAGGCTTGGGCATATACAGAAAAATCATTCTGTATCTGCTGTATGAAACGCGTACAGCACAAGACACATCACAGGCATACAAAACAAGTACTCGAACATGCCATACTTTTGCATGAAAAAGTCATGGATGAATACAGAATAATACCTTATAAGGAAACAGTATGGGTTGAAACCGAATTTAAAAACAGAAAATACCATATACCTCTCAAGGATTTGGTATTGTGGGCAGAACATCCAAACAAAAAGGAGATTTTAGAAATTATTTTAGATCATATTACGACAGTTAGGGCTTAAATTTAATTTTAAATACTATTCATTTTAGGAATAAATTATGCCTGAAGTATTTTATGACGTACGTACCCGTAAAAAGGTAACAGTACAAGACAAAGACATCAAGGTCAAGAAAGTAAATGGCAGATTCCAATTAATTGGTAAAGCAAAATCTGGTCTTGTATACAAATTCGCAAGTGCAGAAACTGCTAAGAAATACAAATAGTACTAGTAGTTTCTGTCATTTTTTAATTTCAAATACCTGAAACCATGCAGATAGATTATGGGAACATATGGTTCAAAGGCTAGTAAATACACAGCTAACTATAAGAGAAATGTAGCAAAAAAACATCAGGAACTCAGATACCAAGAAGGTTACATTCGAGATTATAATAAATTATTAAATATGGGTCCAAATAAAAGTAACAATTTTAAAAAGAGTTTGAGTACTTCGACTGTCATGACAAGTGCTGGCGGAAGAAAACGTCCAGCTTCTTTTGCCACAGGATTTAAATTCGTTTCAGAATGGGATTTTCATAACAGGTCAAGACATTTTACATTCGGTCACCGTTCAATGAACCAATGGCATTATGCAACACATTACAGACCTGTTGGCTCGTATCCAGGTTTACTTGAAGAGTTTAAGGGAAAAGCAATCAGGGCAGAGCTGACCGGAATCCCTAATGCAAAGGCAGCAATTGCTGGAATCAAGCCACTGGACTTGAGCTACATACGTATGAATGCCCGTGGCGGAAGGGGAAATTCAAGCAAAAAAGTCAAGGAACAAGGAACAGTAACAGGCTGGGATCCAAAAGAACAAAAATATATCAGAACTGGTGGAACCGGAGGAGCTGTACTAAGCGAAGCAACAAAAAAAGCACAGCAAGACCTTTCAGACCAATATGGAATTTCAACTTTTAACTTGTACGGAGGACTTAGTACCACGCCGTCAAAGGGTTCTAAAGGAGAAAAAATCAACAAGGAAGGAGGGGCATGGGTTTCAGAACAAAAAGAATATACCGCAGAAGAAATTGCATCCGGTGCAAACAAAGACTTTGCGATATTTGAGAATGTATGGAGAGATAAAATTGATCAGACTGAAGAATTAAAGAGTGCAGAATATATAGATAGAAACCAAGAGTCGATCCGAAATACTGGACTGTCATTGGCAGTAAGAGAACAGCAACAGGAACTGTCAGATACATACGGAATACTGACATTTGACGTGAAAGGAAATCTTTCAACACTTCCAGCATCCGGCATGGTAGACTGGGATGCACTAGGACTCAGCGGCGAAAAGCACAAGGAACGCAGGGAGCAAGTGAAGAAACAGTTCGGTGATGAAATAATGAACAGTCTGATTCCATCACAGATGAAGGTACAGGAAGCAAAGGAAAGAGAACTGGAAGCAGAACTAAAGGTTATCAATAAACAAATGAAAGGTCATGAGACAAAATACGATGCAAGGACAGGCACATTCAGCGATGACGGCAGCCAAGAATACTGGACTCTTTATCAAAGAAAACAAGCTATACAGGCAAACTTGACAAACATAAACAATGATCAAAAGGTAATTGCAGCAGCATTAGAGTCAGTTGACTATAACACAATGATGCACTACTTGGCAGAGACTGATGTCATAACAGATGAGAGCAGAAAACAGTATGTTTCATTCGGTGATCCTTCAAAGGCTTCATTGAAACAGGAACTTACGGCAAGAGGATATGAATGGGAGCAACAAAAAGAAACTACTGAGGCAATTGCAAAAAAGATCCTTGCGCTGGAAAACCTCCATAAAAACAACATGGGAACGACCGGTCAGCAAGAGAAATATGACAACGAGGTAGCAAGCATTGAACGTCTTTTTCAGATTGACCTAGACGAGAAGGGCGGATTTGACAAAGTAAAATCACAGCTCAAAGAACATCTAGACGTTTCAAGCAAAGAACAGTTCAGACTGAGAAAGGAAAAGGATGATATTGCAAGTCAGTACAGTGCATCACTTACCAACGAGGAACGAGTTACTGCAGCCGCAGAACAAAACAGAACAGCAGTGGCAAAGAAAGAGTTTGAAGAACTAACCGGAATGAAGGCAGAAGGCACAGCTGCCAATGCATTGCAAGCATGGAATACAAAAACAATGAATGATTATTACGATCAACGAGACCCTGAACTAAACATCTGGTATAGAGATGGCAGCGATTCAATGAAGGTTGATTTTGACCCCAATTCTGTAAGCAGGGGAAAACAAAATGAGTTCGGCAACTATGGAGGGACGCTGTCACCAGATTCAAGACAATTACACGATTCAAGTTCTGACTGGTTTGCACAATGGCTGAATCCAAACAAGAACTGGCAAACACAAACCGACCTTACACTTTTCGGCGACATCAACATAGAGGGAAAGAAAAAGTTACAGTCACAGGCAAACATAATCAAAAAATATGATGCGTGGGAGCGTGCTAACGAGTTCATCGGAGGCTCGCTTTACGATTACAAAAAGGATCTTAATACCATGTACTCGGGATACTATTCTGCACCTACAGTCACACAGGAGGAAGCCAACAGGGCAAGGGTAGGAACCAGCACAGTGTACGGAGACTCTTATGTATTTGATACGTCAGTCAAAGTCGGCGGAGTAAGAAGCGGTCCATATGAAAGACAGGACTATGTCAAACTGATTGCAGAGATTAAAAAAACTGAACAGACTTTGGCGGACAACCTTGAAAAAGAAAAACAAAAGTATGCCGAACTAAGTGCTGAACGTGAGGCAATTCAGAAACAGCATTCGGAATTGCGACCTCAGATTAGCGGCGCAGTAGAAAGGGGAGTGGCACAAGGAAACATATCCGTGGACAGAGAATTACAGGCAAAACTTTCTACAAGCTCTGACAAATTATGGGATGCAAGAACAAAGGAAGCTCTTTCAAAGACAGATCAGATGTACTATGAAAAGAGTATTGAACTGACAGAAAAAGACAGACTTGCAATAGAGCAAAAGAAAAAAGAACTTGACTTTGAATTTATACAATCCAGAACTGACTCTACTGCAGTGAGCAGACCTAGACAATATTCAAGTCCAGGAAGACCTTCACTCAAACAGCACTCAGATTCAAGAATGCAGCAACTGGAAGCAACACGAAGGGCAAGGAGAATGCAGTCAGCATGATACCAAAACATCTCAAGGTTACAGACAGACAGCCTTTCTCAAGCTCAAAAAGACCTTCAATCAAGATGACCAAACTTAACGAGATAAAGACCAAGATTACAAGTCTTGACAATGATCTTACAAGAATAGTCTCGTCATACATTGCAAAGCACGGGAAGCAGCCAAACGAACTTGACCTGATGCGAGACCAGTCCGCAGTACCGCTAATCACGCAGCGCAAGAAACTTGTGATGCAGTTCAAGAACCTACAGGAAGAAGTAAAGTATGCAGAGAATATTTACCAGACCATAAAGGATGACCCTATTAAAAATGCAAACCGTTCATTCCAAGGACTAAGAAATACAAACCCGTTCAGTGGCAAGAAGGAATACAAGGATGTGAAATCACTGCCTGCACTCACCCCACTCAGAAGAATAGGACATGAGACAAACAAACGAGGAACATTATGGGATCCAAGGTTCAATGCCGGTGACGTAATAGTTGATCCAAAAATTTCAAGATATTATAAAAAATTAACAAAGGGCTATGGGAGATTTGGCTGATGGTACTTTACGGTGCATCTAGAAAATACAGGGCAAAGGTAACAAAGACCGATACAGGAAAGGTAGTTACTCCAAGCAACAATGTAAAATCAAAGGAACTGATTAACAAATACTCAAAAATTGTGTCAGGAGAAACAAAGGTTTCACAGATTGGTTCCGGTGATCCTAATCTAAGACAGCAGCAGTCGCAACAGCCGCAACAACAGGGAGGAGTTCCACAAGCATATGCAGAACAGCAAAGGGCAGAACAGCAAAGGGCAGAACAGCAAAGGGCAGAACAGCAACAGTCTGACCAAACCATTGTCGTAGGAAACAACGAACAGAACCCAAAAAAATCAACAGACGTGTTTGGAGACGAAATTAAAAAGGATGCACAGGGAGAATACGACCTTGAACAGGTAAAAGAAAAGAATGTCTTGGAACAGTTTGTCAGAGGCGTAATAGCTCCGACCGAACAGATGGTACAGATGCCAAAGGACATAGTGGAAGGCGTAAAGTCAGAAGACCAAGTAATGAAAGAGACAGGACTTGACTTGCTTATCACGCCGCTTATCAAGCCTTTTGTCACTGCAACAGACAGGGGTGTCACAGACAAGGAATGGTATTCGCCAATAGGATTCTTTGAAAACGAGAGCCTGCCGGAATTTTTGAATACGAATGATGATAAACGAGATTTCTTTACAGGAATGGGTGACAACCTAGGCATAATTGGAGACGTGCTGGGTCACGATACCACATACTATGGAGATGCAAGCATAGGTGCCGGATATGCAAACTCTGCCGACAGATTTTCACAGGCTCCGGCATACTATACAGGATCCGTAGTAGGTGAAATACCGCTATGGTTTGTCGGTGTGGGAGAGGTTGCAGCAGCAGCAAGAATATCTGTAAAGGCTACGGCATACACTGTAAGGTCAGGAGGAAAGGTTGCAAATCCTGTTCTTCTGGCAAAGTCGTACAAGGTGGAAAAGGCAGTTGACAAACTGGATTCTACCGTCAACTTGGAAAACAAGCAAAGTCTGGACGCAGGCAAAAAGGTGGCAACCACTGCAGCAGTGAAAGAAGTAGCCGGCATTCTCAAAAAGGCATACGGTCAGGAAATCAACAACATCCAGAAACAGCAAAGACTGTTGCAGAAGGAAAAGATATCACTTGAAAAAAAGATACCAGAAAGCGAAAAGGCACCGTTGGCTACTTCAGAAAAAATTGCAAGATTGAAGGCTGTAGACTCTGCATTGGAATCAAATGATCAGGCAATCATCGGATTGAAACAGTCATCAACCAAGCTAAAGACAGAGTATGTTGACAAGGCAAAGGAAATCAACAAGATGGATTCAAAAAAGATGGTAGAGTACAAGGGCGACACAATTCCAGAAAAGACCGTCGCAAAAATTAGATTTAACGCACAAATTAAAAACGAGCTTCTGCCGGAAGCACAGAAATTTGAAAAGGTATATCAGGATCAGGTAAGGATCGAGTCAAAGACAGAACTTGCCGGAAAGATTGCAGACAAGATTGAGGCAATACCAGACATCAGGAAGAACATAGACCGTCTGATAACACCGGTAGGAAGGTCTGCCGGAGACGAGACATTGGCAAAGGGCGTAATCAAGGATCCTATTACAAGACAGCTGGAAAAGAACGCAAAGGCAAAAAAATATGATGGACCACTTGGTCACATTCGCTACCAGAAAGACGCATTGCTTGGCGGAGTACAGAGCTTTGTCAATTCAAAATATACAGGATATGGAAGACAGAAGAAAAAATACGAGGAACAGGCAGGCATTGTTTCCTCTATGCTTTCAAAGTACCATGTAATTGACGAGACCGAATTGATGAAAGGCAAGGACATACTTGATGCAGACATCTTACGACTTGAAAAAGAAGTTGTCGCCGGAAGACTTGAAGCAGCCGAATCAAAGGCAGCATCAAAAAAACATGCCACAAAGACAGACAGGCAGATCGAACACGGTGACATTTCTGGGTTTGGAGGAAAGGAAGAGGACTTTGGTTTCAACTACAGCTTGGGAATTTACAAGCCTTCACCAAAGGATGCCTCAAAGGTGATAAATGAGGAAACAGACCTGTTAGAAATTAAAATGACTGCAAAAGAAGCACAGCTCGAGGAAATGAAAAAAATTCAGAAACAAAGATGGGAAGAACTGTCATTTCCAATCAATGTCGTAAAGGACGGAGAGGCTCAGTATATAATGAATTACCCTAAATTATTTGAAGCAATTGAAGCAGTAGATCCTGTTGCAGCACCGGCATTGATAAAAAAACTGGAGCCAAAGACAACCATCAAGACTTACAGACCGTCAGTAAGCATAACAAAGACTGACGGAGTAGTCGGCGGAACTACTGCTGACTTTGACTTTATAATCAGACAGATGCCAAAGGAACAGGCTGTAAAGACATTCGGTGCAGACACTGTAGGCGATTCCATTCAGCATGTGTGGAGATCAAGGACAATAGGATTTGGAAAGAAGCGAAGAAAGAAAACACTGATTCCAAAACGTGAGCAGACAGTAGAGATACTGGAAATGTACAAGGCAGCAGACGATACAGCAGCAGCAGGCGGTAAAAAGGCAAATGTCAAACCAGTATACATTCTTCCAAAGGGAAGTGATGCAAGGGACATAGCAATGGCAAAACATCATTTGTATTTGGAGGACTTTGACGGCTCAAACTTTATACCGGCAGCGTTTGCAGACGGCTCGATTGTACTGCAAGAGAAAAAGCTTGGTGGAACCGGAAGCGACAGTTTTGTCGGAGGCGCATACATACCGGAAGAGCAGTTCGGTGCGGTAAAGGCAACTGCAATAAATGAAAAAAGAATGCAGAGAGAACTTGACGTAATCGACGAGGCAGACCAGATGGGTGTCTTGGACGTGGCGGGAGACAAAAAATTGTCAATTGAAGATATCATAGAGAATCGTAAAGTTGCTCAGAACAGATATGATGAAAATTATTTTGCAGAGCAAAGGAAAAACATTGACGCTATATACAAAATAGACACAGGTGAATCAGTCAAAAAACAAATGATTGCAATGGACGACACAAAGGGACTGGCAAAGGCAGACAAGGAATTAAAAGAATATGAGTCAAAGATAAAGGCAATTGAGGCAAAGGAAAAAAAAGTAGAAGAAGCCAGTGCAATCTTTAGAACAATGGGAATACATGCAGTCGGTGATCCAAAGGGAACTGTGTTCTCCATACCTATGGCGATGGCAAGAAAGGCAGTTCAGAAGGAGAGAACAAGAATATCAGATCCAAGTGTGCCAGCTTGGTTCAAGGACAAGGAAACTGGCAGAACATATTACAAATATATCATTAGCGATAAACAGATGACTTCATACAGACAGATAGCAAGTCATCAGGGTCTTGATTTGATGCCAGGACGAGTTGACAAGGAGGAATACGAGATTTGGGACGTAACTGACGTAAGTGTTGACGGCAAGCCGTTCGATCCGTCAATGGTAAGTGATAGAACTCTCATACAAACTGACAGGTCAAGGGGAGGCAGTGCATCACCGGCACAGACAGGATGGAGTATGAGTGAAAAATTTCCTGATGAAGGTCTGGGCGGAACTACTTTTTATGGAAAACTGGAGGATACCGTACCATTTGAATTACAGACAAGAGAAGAACAGATAATATCACAGGCAGTACGTGGTTATAAAAACGAGGACGGATTCCGTGTTTCAAGAGAAATTAAGCCAAACGAGGGAAGAATTAATTTTCAGAGAAAAGTGTTGGTCGATCCAGCAGATCAAAAGAGCGTAGGTGACATAGAGTTATTTGCAGCCTCAATGCAGGGAGATCCTAAATATAAGAATTATTTTTATGGAGCAAGAAGACTTGATCCTGAAGAGAAAGCACAGCTTATGGATGGTGACATATTGGGCAAGGAACTTGCCGAAGCAATCC
>Ga0315332_10000280_pt1 | contig 21684 bp, 27 predicted proteins | sample M110034915metaG_FD_203455 | JGI IMG/M metagenome (GOLD analysis project Ga0315332, IMG submission 203455) | Ammonia-oxidizing marine archaeal communities from Monterey Bay, California, United States - M1 100m 34915 | ecosystem: Environmental > Aquatic > Marine > Intertidal zone | place: USA...
TACCTATTTTATATAGTTTTAGAAGATGTCCTTATGCTATGCGGGCAAGAATGGCTATTGCTTTAAGTAATATTCAATGTGAGCTTAGAGAAGTTTCCCTAAAGGATAAACCTCAAGAAATGATAAATATCTCTCCAAAGGCAACAGTGCCAGTACTTTTACTCAAAGATGGAACTGTTATTGATGAAAGTATTAATATAATGAAATGGTCATTCTCCTTAAATGATTCTTTATTAATTCTCAATGAATATTTGAGCAAACAAAAAGAAATGAACGATCTTATTCTACTTTTTGATACATCATTTAAAGATTATCTTGATCGATATAAGTACTCGAATCGTTATGAAGATAACGACCCAATAAAAAATAGAGACCTAGCTGCAGCTATCTTGCAAAATCTAGAGGAACGTATCAATAACAATAACTTTTTGTATGGAGATCAGATCTCTTTCGTTGATATGGCGATTCTGCCTTTTGTTAGACAATTTAGAATTGCAGATGAAAGATGGTTTGATAATGAAATGGAATTGCCTAAGGTTCAAAAATGGCATGATCATTTTATTAATTCTGAATTATTTTCAGTCATAATGAAAAAATATCATCATTGGATCAAAGATTCCCAAGTTGTATATTTTCCAAACTAGTAAAATCATAACAATTATCATTTTTTAATCAGAAATAGGAGAATATAGGATGCCAGAAATAAAAGTTCAAAATCAATGCTCTAGTTTAGATAATTTAGTTGAAGCTGACTCTTTTGGAGAATCTGTAGGGCCATTACCAAAACAAACAGATTCTGGATTCTTAGATCATGAAAATATGTTCGCTGGTACTTGGCAATGCGAACCAGGAATATTAAAACTGGATCTAGATGTCACGGAGTTCTGTCATATACTTCAGGGACATTGGATTTTAACTTCTGAGTCAGGTCTAGTGGTAGAAGTGAAAGCGGGCGATAGTTTTGTTTTCCCAAAAGGTTGGAAAGGAACAGCTGAAGTAAAAGAGACCATTCGAAAAGTTTATATGATGATAGCTTGAATCCATCATAATATGAGACCCTATTATATTTATATATTACTACTATGAGGTTAATTTATCCCTTTGCTAAAAGATTTATTGCAGGAGATAACTTCAGAGCAGCAAAACCTCAAATAGATAATCTTTTGACTAGAAAGTTTGAGGTTATCCTTAATTATATAGGCGAATTCAATCACACTAAAAGTGAAGTTAAAAAAGCTCAAAATGAATATTTAGAGTTTATTAGGCAATACCAAAATCATAATGTTAGTTTATCGATAAAGTTATCTCAGTTTGGCCTCCTTGACTCTGAAAGCAAGTGCATTGAGATGATTGAACCCATTATAAATAATGCGTATCAGTCTAAAAAAAATATCCGGTTTGATTCTGAAGATTCATCCACAACAGATAAAATACTAAAGGTTTGTTACTCACTTAATGAGAAATATCCGGATACACTTGGTTATACACTGCAATCCAACTTATTCAGATCGAAAGACGATCTTTTAGAATTGAGAAAGCATAATATCTCAATTCGGTTGGTTAAAGGTGCTTATAAAGAAAGCAGTGCTAATGCTTATAAAGAGAAAAATAGGATTCGAGATAATTTCTTATATTTAGCTGACATGTTAAAAAATAATATGCATTCGAATAATGCAATTGCTACGCATGATGAATCATTATTGAATGAATTGAAAACCAGTCACTTTAAGTATGAATTACTTTATGGTGTTAGAAGGGATATTCAAAATAATTTGATATATGACAAACAAAAAGTAGGAATCTACTGTCCTTATGGTAGCAACTGGTTTCCTTATACAATCCGACGACTCAAAGAATTTAAGAATATTATTTTTATTAGTCGGAACATATTCAAAGAATGGATAAATTAAAAAAAGACCTGCTTAGTAAAAAAAAGAATATTTATTTAATCAATTAAGCTAATATTTTTTAAATAGGTATAATCTGTTTGTTTTCGATATGGCAAGGTGGCAGAGTGGTTATGCAGCGGCCTGCAAAGCCGTGGACGTCGGTTCGATTCCGATCCTTGCCTCCATTTTGGCCCGAGTGGCGGAATTGGTAGACGCTACGGACTTAAAATCCGTTGAGATAACTCTCGTGCCGGTTCGAGTCCGGCCTTGGGCACCAAAATGATTGTAAATATATTGCCATTAGTAGAATCCAATAAAAGGGTTCTTTCGAATTGAGTTTCTATATATATATAAATAGTCAGTTATGCATGAAAGTATTAGTAAAAAGACGCAAATGAAACTCTATAAATCTGAAGAAGGTTTTGAAAAAATTATGGGTTGGTACGATCGTGTAAAAAGCGAAATCACAGTACAGCATCAATCAATTTATGCAGAAACAAGGTTTGGTCAATCACATGCTATCCTTGCTGGCGAGGAAAATTCGAAAGCTGTTATTCTTATTCCAGGAGTTGCAGGTTGTGCTCCACTGTGGAGAAATCAAATCAATGAACTTTCAAAAAAGTTCAAAATATATGCTCTTGATATTGTAGGACAACCTGGAAAGAGTGAACCTAATCCGCCTTCTGTTTTCAATGATGATTACACAAATTGGTTAGAAGATGTAATTACCTCATTGCAGTTGAAAAAACCTCATATTATAGGTGTGAGTACTGGTGGCACGACAGCAATGGATATGGCTATTGCAAATTCAGAGCTGATTGATAAAGTTATTATGTGTGGCCCAACAGGACTAGCTAGAGCTAGACTCCCATTTCATCAATGGTTTTCAAGAGCTATGGCGAAACAAAAAGATGCTGATGTACTGGAAGGGGATTTGACTGCATCATCTTTTTCAAAACCTCGTTCAGGAAAAACATTCGGCTCATTTGATAGGCAATTAGCAAGAGGGATGGCTCTGTGCACTCGGTTTTATCGTGTGGATAAATCTTTAGGGATATACAATGATAAGACCTCTAGAATTAATTTTATAAAAGCAATCAAAGTCATTAGTAAGTTTTTCTTCTCTGTTGATAAAAAAAGACTCTCTAGTTTCAAAAACTCAGGGTTATTGATCTTTGGTGAATTTGAAGTTTTGTATAACCCCAAGAAAATTAGTAAAAAAATAAAAAAACTGATTCCCAACATTGAGGTTGAGATTATAAAAGATGCAGGACATGCAGCTATTTACGATCAACCTGAAGAAGTGAATAAGAAGGTCATAGCGTTTTTAGAAAAATAAGAGTTAAATTAAAATGAAACATGCAATCAAAAATTATCTTCTATTGTCTCTAATTTTTATACCTTTTTCTGCACAATCTCATGAAGCAAATTCTCTTCCTTATGGCCCTTTTTTAAGTGGTCTCACTCATCCTGTATTAGGCTTTGATCACCTATTAGCTATGGTTAGTGTTGGTATGATTAGTGCACAAATAGGTGGTAGGGCAGTATGGAGTGTTCCGGCAACATTTGTCTTTGTTATGTTTATTGGCGGATTGGTGGGTATTAATTTTGAAGGATTGAAGGGTTATGAATTTGGTATAGCTCTCTCAGTTCTTCTTTTGGGAAGCGCTTTAGCAGCTGATAAAACAATTTCAAGTAATCTCGCAATGGTAGCAGTAGGTATATTTGCAATTTTTCATGGCTATGCTCACGGCGAAGAAATCCCAACTGTTGCCGAACCAATACCTTATGTTAGTGGCTTTATGATGGGTACTGTATTACTTCATGTCAGCGGTTTAGTTCTTGCAGATATCTCAACACACTATAAATCTGGAAAAATTATTTTAAGAATCGCTGGTCTAGGGATAGCTCTTTCAGGTCTCTATTTTTTAATATCTGCATTTAGTTAAAATGACTGTTATCAAAAAAAGATTGATTCTGTGGGAAATAGGAAGCTACTTATGGATAGCTATGGCCGGATCAGCTCTTCATTTTGCTTTCGAATTAAGCGAGTTCTGGACACCTTTGGCATTTATCTCATCTGTTAACGAAAGTACATGGGAGCATTTGAAAATGTATTTCTGGCCAGGTTTAATTTATGCCTTAGTTCAATATACTTATACTAGAGATATTGCTAATAACTATTGGTTAGCAAAGTTGGCTTCATTGATTGCAGTTCCATTAGGAGTTATTGTCTCTTATTATGGTTATCTCTCAATTTCAATCCCGCTCTATGGAAAAGGCTTTTTTGAGTACGATATAGCAACGATGTTTTTTGGTCTAACAATAGCATCAATAGTAGCCTACCAGATTATGATTAGACCACGATTTAATAGACCCTCAAAAAGACTGGTATTTACTGGATATGCAACATTAGTAATCATGTTTTCAACATTCACATATTATCCCCCTAAGATGTTCTTATTCGAAAATTATTTTGGTTATGTCTACAGCGGTGAGTATGGAATTCTCAAAGATTATGAGCCTTATAGAGTGTTCAAGAAAAAATAAATAAGGTTAAATTATTTCAAAGCTATAACCTATGCCATAAACAGATCTGATAAATTCTTTATCTGGTTGGATATCATATAGTTTTTTCCTAAGATTTTTAATGTGAGTATCAACGGTTCGATCAAGAACAATTCTTCCATCTTCAAAAATAATATTCAGAATTTGATCTCGATTATAAACTCGACCTGGATAATTGATAAACATAGACAAGATTCTAAATTCGACTGGTGTTAAATCTAATTTAAGACCATCTAATGTTATTGAATAATTTTCAATATTAACCTCAAAACCTTCTGAAGCCTTTGAATCATTATAGTTAGGGTCGGATCTTCGCAATACAGTTTTAACTCTTGCTACAACTTCTTTGGGACTAAATGGTTTGCAGATATAATCATCTGCTTCCAATTCCAAGCCAATCAGTCGATCTACTTCATCTATCATGGCTGTAACCATGATAATTGGAACTTTAGAGAACGTTCTGATTTCTTTACAAATTTCTTTACCATTGAGATTTGGTAACATCAGATCTAATAATAAAAGAGAGGGATTGTGTTTTTTTACCCAGGGTATAACTTCAATACCATCTTCAATTATTTCTGTTTTATATCCTTCTTTTATTAGATAGTCCGATAAAATATTGGCTAACTTTATTTCATCCTCAACAATCAGTATGGTTTGTATCATTATTCAGCCTTATTCAATTCTATGATAATTCTAACTCCACCCAAATTTGAAGGTTCAGCTGCTATAGTTCCTGAGTGAGCATCAATGATTTCTGCACAAATGGCTAGACCAAGTCCTGCGCCTCCTTTTTCTCTTGATCTAGATAACTCCTCTCGGTAGAAGCGATCAAAGATTTTTTCAATTGATTTTTGATCTACACCTGGAGCTGAATCTGAGAATGTAATGATTGCATTACCATTTTGTGTAGCCAGTTCAATTTCAATAATTCCTTGAGAGTCTGTATATCTAAGTGAATTTTCTAATAGATTGGTAAATAACTGAGTCAGTCTAGTTTGATCACCAAGTATTACAATAGATTCATCCATATGAATCTGTACTTTTATTTCTTGAGATTTGAATCTTTCAATATAACTATCAATTGCTTTGCTTAAAATGTCTTTTAAATCAACTTCATTCATTTGATACTTCATTGCTCCAATATCAGATAAGGTAAGTTCATAAAGATCATTAACTAAGGTAGAGAGTCTATTGACTTCGTTGCTCAGTGAAACAAGAGCTTCTTCATCAAATTCTCTAACTCCATCTTCTATAGCTTCCAATTCACTTTTCAAAATCGCTAGTGGCGTTCTAAGTTCATGTGAAATGTCAGCAAGCCATTGTTTTTGAGTTTCTGCATTCTTATCTAATGTTTTAGCAAGTACATTAAAATCTCTAGACAGTTTTCCTAACTCATCTTTATTTTTGATATTTACCCTTGTTTTGAGTTCACCGCCAATAAGACCTTTAGTAGCTCTTGCTAACTTTCTAACTGGCCCTGTAAAATTAAGTGTTAGCAATAAAGAGATTATTGCTGCCATGAATAATGCAATCACTCCAACTGAATAAAGAGTTGACCTTGTTGCTTGTACAAATCTTAAATCTTCTTCTTTGCTAAAAATAGGAGCAGGAGTTAAAACTAATGCTCCTATTTTTTTGTCTTTATAATTTATAGGTACCTTAATTGAGTTTTTTGGAAAATTTGTTGTCCCCACTAAAACTTTATTGTCTTTATCCAGCAGAATTAATCTGCCAGGGAATGAGTCTATAACTTTCTTTTTTAATATCTTTTTATTTTTTCTTTTAGAATTTTTATTTTTTTCTGTTACATCAAAATAAAAACGATATTCTTTTTCATAGCCAAATGGAACTGCTGATCTAGAAGTAATAATATTCTCATCAAATCGTCCTCGTGGATTAAGAAGTACATTGGCAATTCTTGGATCAGATTTTATAAACCTCCATGTTCTAACTTCTCCATAATAGTCTTCGAAAACACTAGAATAATTTTCTAGCGTTTCCATTTCGACTTGTTGAACATAGCCAGCAAAGCGTTCTGCAATGTTGAATGATATAAACCCAATCATCATAGCAATGACTGCTATGAAGCTAGCAGAAAAAGTAATAAAGAGTTTTGGGAATATCTTCATATTGACTGTAATTATAGATAATTTAAGCGCACTGAAACTTTAATTCATCTTTTCTTCATATTTACTTCATTGTTTAGGTAAATAATTAATACCAAGTTAAACCTACAGGAATTTGAAAAATGAAACAAACAATTACAGTACTGATGACTATATTTATTTATATAGGAACAATTGGATTAATAGATACATCTATAGCTGCGGGTCATCATGGTAAAGATGGAAACCATCATGGCAAACCTAATCCTAAGATGCTTTTTCATGGATTAGATATTGATAAAGAGCAGAAAGATCAAATAAAAATGATTATGGGTGAACAAATGGAAAAAGGAAAAGCGATCAGGTTAGAGACTAGAGATCGTTTGTCCAAGATATTAACTGCAGAACAAATGACTCAATTTGATAGAAATGTAGAACGAGCAGAAAATAAAATAACTAAGAAGAGCAGAAAAAGAGGTAAGAAGCATAAAAAACACAACAAGGAAGACAGAAGATAAGAATCTTAATATTTGCCAGCAAGGCAGAACCAGAGCTGGAATGAGTCGACCCCCTAATGACTTATTCCAGCTTTTTTATTTCAATCTAACAAGCAAAAAATAAATGACTGTATTAAAATTATCTCTTAATTATTTACTTTAGGAGTAATTTCATGAAATTGTTTGAATTAAAGTCTTTCGGAGATGATGGTTTAACAATGACTGAAAGAGGGGATCCTAGTCCTTGTCTTGGAGAAGTTATTGTAAAAATGAAGTCCGCATCTATTAACTATAGAGATTTTATGATCGCCAAAGGTCTATATAATCCAAATTTAAGTCTTCCATTAATCCCTTTGTCTTGTGGTAGTGGCGAGATCATAGCTGTGGGTAATGATATTACTGATTTTAAAATTGGAGATGCCGTCACTTCTGTTTTTTGGCAAGATTGGAATAATAATCAGAAAAAACGATCAATAAGTACTGGTTCCGATGCTGCAGGAGTTTTGACTGAATATGCAGTCTTACCGGTTTCAGCAGTTCTGCCTATGCCTGAACATTTGAGTTTTGCTGAGGCATCGACACTTCCTTGTGCAGCAGTGACTGCATGGACTTGTATTCAAGCAGCTAATATTAAAGCTGGAGATACTGTTCTTTTGCAAGGGACAGGTGGAGTATCAATTTTTGGATTGCAAATTGCTAAAGCATTGGGCGCTTGCGTTATTATCACATCCAGTAGTGATGAAAAATTAGAAAGAGCCAAAGCACTGGGTGCTGATCATATTATTAATTATAAAGAGAATCCAGAATGGGGTCATGAAGCTTTCAGTCTGTCTGGATCAGGAGTTAATGTTGTTATTGAGATAGGCGGTGGCGGAACTTTTGAGCAAAGTATGGCGGCAGTTTGTATAGGAGGACACATCTCACTAATTGGCGCACTCAGTGGTATTAAAGTAGAAATAAATCTTATGCAATCTGTGTTTAAAAATATTAACACACATGGAATTACAGTTGGTTCACGAGAAGATCATCAATCGATGAATGAGTTTTTTGTAAAGCATAATATTCATCCTATTATTGATCAAGAAATTGATTTCAACCAAGGTGCTGAAGCAATCATGAGTATTGCATCTGGTAATCATATGGGAAAAATTGTGGTCAATATTGATTCATAATAATAAATTAAAATGAAGGCACATTAATTGAAAGAAAGTATTCTTCAAGCTGAGTCATTGGAATTGTTTCGAAATGATATTCCAATTTACTCCAATATTTCTTTTAAACTAATTCAAGGTCAGCATTTAGTCTTAAGTGGTTCTAATGGCAGTGGAAAAACTACTTTAATCAGAACTTTATGTTGTTTGACCAATCAATCATCAGGTTGTATTAAGTGGAATAAAAGCAATGTGGATTCTATTGATAATGAATACCTTGATCATATAGCCTATTTAGGACATAAAAATGGATTGATTGATGAGTTAACACTGATGGAGAATATCGAAGTTACCTTAGGTAAGAATTTTGATCGTACTGAATTAACCAATCTTTTAGAGAATTTTAATCTTTCTGAACATAAAGATATTTTATATTCAAGCTTGTCTAATGGGCAAAAAAGAAAAGCAGCACTCATTAGAGTAATCCTATCTAACAAGCAGCTATGGATACTGGACGAGCCTTTTACAAATCTTGATGTCGATTCAATAACATGTATAGACGTAATTATAAGTAGTCATCTCAACAAAGGCGGCATGTTAATCAGTGCATCTCATTCACCTGAGAATCGAATTGATTGTGATGTAGAAATTAATTTAGATGGAATGATTCATGTTATTTAGAGATATTATTAGAAGGGATCTTAAGATTTCTATAAGACGCAGCACAGATGTCTTAACGGGATTAATATTTTTCTTATTAATTGCTCTTATTTTTCCATTAGCAGCAGGTACTGAAAAAGACCTTCTTCTTAAAATGGTAGGACCGGTCATGCTTATTTCAGCACTTTTAGCATCAATGATGTCCATACAAAATATATTCAAACCCGATTATATTAACGGTACTTTGGAACAAATGATGATTACTACCAATTCTTTTTCTGCTCTTATTGCAGTTAAGATTATGATGTTTTGGATGATTTTTTCCATGCCATTAATCCTAATGGCTTGTTTCATAGTTTCGACTTATTATGTAGAAGGTTTCTCGATGTTTACAGTCGTTCTTACACTTATATTAAGTACTTTAAGCTTGGTTAATTTATCAGCTTTTGCTGCATCTTTAACACTTGCAATCAGGAATCCTGGTGCCTTGATATCAATAATTGTTATCCCTTTATCTTTGCCAATCATTATATTTGGCTCGAAAGCTATAGAGCTCTCTATAGTGAGTATGGATAATTCTGGACCACTTTATTTTCTTACTGGTATGATGTTTTTTACATGCAGTTTAGGCCCAGTTGTGACTGCATCTGCTATTAAAATATCAATTGATTAGAAAGAGTCAGAGAGATGAATTTAAAAAGCATTTATAAGTACGGTTCACCACCTCATTATTTTAAGCTGTCATTGCAGTTGGAATATTGGCTTTTGGGCAGCGGTGTAATATTAATTTTAATCGGTATGGTTGGAGGGCTTTTTATAGCACCTCCTGATTATCAAATGGGAGATGCCTTTAGAATCATCTATTTCCATGTTCCCAGTGCTTATCTATCCATGAGTGGCTATGCTTGTATGGCAGTTGCATCAGTCATTGGACTAGTTTGGCGTTCCAATGTGGCTTTTTCTATTGCAAAAACAATAGCTCCAGTTGGTGCAGCATTTACGTTTTTAGCTCTAGTTACTGGGATGCTTTGGGGTAAACCCATGTGGGGTACAGCCTGGGTATGGGATGCTCGTCTAACTTCTGAGTTGATATTGTTACTGATCTACCTTGCTTATATTCTTTTGCATCAATCCATTGAGGATCGAAGTAAAGCAGACAGATCGTCCTCACTTTTAGCCCTAGTGGGTGTGATTAATCTTCCTATCATCCATTATTCTGTTGTGTGGTGGAATACATTACATCAAGGATCAACCATCTCTAAGTTTGACTCACCTTCAATTGCAAGCGAGATGCTTTGGCCATTGATTTTTATGATTTTTGGATACACGATATTTTTTGTTGGTGTCGTCTGTCGCGGTAGTGCTGGTGAAGTTTTAATCAGAGAGAAAAGAAGTAAATGGGTTAGAGCTTTTATCGAAGGTATTAAGTCATGAATAATATATTTTCAATGGGTCCTTATAACTTTTACGTTTGGTTAAGCGTTATAATATCCATATTGGTTCTCTTATTTAGTTACTTGGCTGTCTATAAAAGATTTAACTACCAAGTAAATCAAGTAAAATCATCAATTAAAGAAACTGAGTAAATACGGAAATACTATGCTTCCTAGACATCGAAGATTTATTGGTTTAGTTATAATTGTCATAGGCGTTGCCCTAGCTTCTTTTTTTATACTCAATTCTTTTCAGAAAAACCTTTTGTACTATCTAACACCCATTCAAGTTGAGTTGGGTGAAGCCCCTGATAATAAAGAGTTTAGAATGGGAGGGTTAGTTTTACCTGGGAGTTTCAATAGAGAAGAGGGCAGCTTAATTGCTGAGTTCACCTTAACCGATGGCGAAGCAGCCATAAAAGTATTTTACAGTGGAATTCTCCCTGATTTATTCAGAGAAGGTCAGGGCATCATTGCAAAAGGTAAGTTGGATGCAAGTGGCGATTTTATAGCAAGTGAAGTTCTTGCAAAACATGATGAGAATTACATGCCACCTAATATTAAACCTCTTGATCAAATGAAAGCGGGATCATGATTCCTGAAATTGGTCAGATTCTTTTAATAGTTGCATTAGCTACTTCTTTACTACAATTTTGTATAGGTATTGGGTTTTATAAAAAAAGTATTATCCATTCAGGCGTTGTATATAATCTAAGCGCAGTTCATTCTTCAGCTTTATTTGTAGCAATAATTTGCTTGGCCTATAGTTTCTTAACTGATGATTTTTCAGTGCTTTATATAGCATCAAATTCAAATACTAATTTACCAAATATATATAAAATTTCTGCTGTTTGGGGAGCTCATGAAGGCTCATTATTATTATGGATTTTTCTATTATCACTCTGGGGCTTATTGCTAGCTTTTTCTAGAAAATTTAATGGTCAGACTGAAATTATAAAATTAAGAGCCGTTGCTATTATGGGATTGGTTAGTTTTTGTTTTATTTTATTTATCCTTTATACATCCAATCCTTTTGAGCGATTGTTTCCATTCCCTGAACAAGGCAGATCATTAAATCCATTATTACAAGATCCAGCTTTAGCCATTCATCCCCCTATACTGTATGCAGGTTATGTAGGGTTAGCAGTTCCTTTTTCATTGGCGATCGCTTCTCTAGTCACTATCAATGATCATCAATGGGCTGGTATTGCTAGAGTCTGGTGTATTACTGCTTGGTTATTTCTAACTGGTGGTATCGCATTGGGTAGTTGGTGGGCATATTATGAATTGGGTTGGGGCGGTTGGTGGTTTTGGGATCCAGTTGAAAATGCCTCACTTATGCCATGGCTCGTTGCTACCGCTTTAGTGCATTCATTAGTAGTTACTGAAAAACAAAAATTATTTAATGGATTTAGTGTCTTATTAGCGATCATTGCATTCTCGCTAAGTCTGTTGGGAACATTTCTCGTCAGGTCAGGAGTATTAATCTCAGTACATTCATTTGCCTCAGATCCAGAGCGGGGTATGTTTATATTAGCTTTAATCGGCATTCTTACTGGCGGTGCTTTAATTATTTATACAATGAGAGTAAAAAAAGGAGAAAAAAGATCGCTGGAGATTTTATCCAGAGAATCATTATTGCTGCTAAACAATGTTTTTTTATGCTCTGCCGCTGCTCTTATATTAATTGGGACCCTTTACCCACTGATTATTGAAATGTTAGATGCTGGAAAAATATCAGTAGGACCACCTTATTTTAATTTTGTGATTTTATTTCCATTCTTACCTTTAGTCTTTTTTATAGGTCTGGGTGTTTTTTCCACATGGAATTCTACAAACAGAAATATGATAAGCAGCATAAAATGGGTATTGGGTTTGAGTTTAATTGCAGGCCTAGTCACAGCATTTATAATGTTTGATTATGCAGATTTGTTGACGACTATTGGTATTATCTTAGCTTTTTGGACACTGATATCCGGTGTTTCACCGATCTTTAGAGGGACTTTTGTATTCAGGGATATTATCAAAGTCTTGCCTATGTCTCTGGCCCATATTGGTTTGGGTTTAACAATTTTGGGTGTCACTGTTACTAGTTCCTATGGGATAACTTTTGATAAAAGTCTTCGTTTAGGCCAATCTACAAAAGTTGGTGAATATAATTTTAAATTAGTTGAGGTTAATAATAGTGAAGGTCCTAATTATGAGGCGAAAATTGCAACAGTAGAAATCTCATTGGATGGACAAGAGATAGCAATAATTTATCCTGAAAAAAGAATCTATGATACTAACTCGCCATCTATGACTGAAGCTGGCATTGAATCAAATCTTCGCAGAGATCTTTTTGTAGCCTTAGGTGAAGAGTTAGGTGGAAATTCTTGGAGCTTGCATCTTCAGTATAAGCCCTTGCTCAGACTGATTTGGTTGGGACCATTGATTATGATTATAGGCGGCTTAGTAAGAATCTATCTTACTAAACCACTAACTAAATTAATGAGTTAAAGATGAAACGATATTTACCTATTATTTTTTTCTTAGTTCTTTTTATTTCTTTATTAAAAAGCCTATTTCAAGATGAAATGGATATACCATCACCATTGATAGGAAAAAATATGCCTAGTTTCTCTCTAACTAGACTGGGTGAAAATACTACAGTTACTGATCAAGATATTTTAGGAGAAGTAGCATTGATTAATGTCTGGGCAACTTGGTGTGTTGGTTGCAAGGAAGAACATCAGTTGCTTTTATCATTAGCAGAAGAACCCTCGATTAAGCTACCCATTATTGGTATTAATTGGAAAGATCAAGATCAACTTGCAATTCAATGGTTGGATGAATTGGGTAATCCGTATCAAGAAATATTATCAGATCCTATAGGGAACACCGCCATAGACTTTGGTGTCTATGGTGCACCAGAGAGCTTTCTAATTGATCGGGATGGTTTTATTCGATACAAACACATAGGACCTCTAACACTGCCAATTTGGATCAATGAGATCCAACCTCTAATTGAGGAATTAAAGCAATGAAATATTTAATAACCATAATATTCCTTTTCTTGACCTCTAATTCCTTAATCTCTGCTGATGAACGACCAACTACCGATCAACAAGAAATGTACCAATCCATAATTCAAGAAGTCAGGTGTTTGGTGTGTCAAAATCAATCGATTGCAGAATCCAATGCTGATTTAGCAAAAGATCTTAGGGCTCAAATATTGGATCAGGTGATAGCAGGAAAAACAAAATATGAGATCAAAAATTATTTATTAGATCGTTATGGGGATTTTGTACTCTATCAACCAGTTTTTAGTGAAAAAACACTTTTTCTATGGATTTCTCCCATTATTCTTTTAATCCTTATAGTTGGTTGGTATAGGAAAATAAGTAACTAGATTGCAAATGAAATACTCAATATATATCGTCATCTCTTTTTTATCTTTACTAATATCATTACTTTTTTTACCAATTTTTAAGAAAGCTCTACAAATCATTCTAGTAGCTTGCTTTCTTACTTTGTTTTTTTTCATCAATTATTCTCAAATATCAAATTACGATTGGGAAGCCAATATGGATGTTAAAAATATTGAATCTATCTTGAAAGAAATGGATCAATACTTATTGAATAACCCGGAAGATATAGAAGCACTAAAACTAGCTGGTAGTGCCTATCTTAAAATGGAACTGTATGACAAAGCATTTAATTACTTTCAAAATGCTTATCAACTTACACCTAAGGGTGATTTTATTATTTTATTGGGCCTTGTTGAATCTGGATTGATGAGTCAGTCCACTAATTTTCCTGAAGACATTGAGGTCCTTATCAATCAAGCTCTTGCTATAGAGCCTTACAATCCAGAAGCACTATGGTATGGTGGATTAATTGCAATGAGTAAAGGTGACACGAAAATTGCTATAGATCGGCTAACTCAATTGTCTGACAATAAAGACATCTCGATTGAGATGCAAGAATCAATTAATACTCAGTTGCAACAATTAAAACTAATGGAGCAGGCATTTGATGAGTAAGTTAAAAGAATGAAAATGATTAAAAATAGTGATTTAGAGTTTTATCAAAATTTGCATCAAAACAAAATCAATTTAATCATCCATATGATTGGGTCTATAACCTTCATCTCTGGTAATATAGGCTTTATTTATAGCCTTATTATTCAAAATTATACAGTTGCTGTATCTTGTGTGTTCTTAATTATTCTAAGTATTATTATCCAAGGTGTTGGTCATAAACTTGAGCCAGTTCCTTTTAAAGGATTTGAGGGCCCTATAGATTTTATAAAAATTATTTATTTGGAATTATTTTTTATTTTTCCTGTATTTTTATTTTCTCCATACTTTAAAGAAAATTGGAAGAAATAAAGGAGATATCCAATGAAGTATATTTTAATAGTAGTAATGTTTCTATTTGTAAATCCAGTATTTAGCGATGAAAATATAGATGCTAAGAAGCAACCGACTAATGATATAGCAGCAGAAGATTTAGTTCTGAGAAGGGCGACTTTGATTGTAAGGGATATTGAGAAGTCACTAGCACTCTATAGAGATTCAATTGGCATGGATTTAATTTACGATCAGATTATAGAAAGAAAAGATAAGGAAATACGACTTATCTTCTTAAAAACCACAGAAGATTTAGTTGGTGTTTTGGGTTTGGTGGATTATGAATACAATAACCCCAATGCTGAAGTCAAAAAGAAACCCATTCGCAAAGAAGGATTTACTCCTCAAAATACTGTTTTAGTTTTTAATACCAATGATTTAGAAAGTCGATGGGCTAAAGTCACTTCAATGCCTGGAATCGAGATAATACAAGAACCAACTTATACTGAGTATCCTTCTTATGATGGCTCTAGTGTTATTAAAGTCAGTGTTTCAAAATTCTATGATCCTGATGGTAATTTAGTTGAACTTAATCAGATACTTAATGCAATCCACTAGATTATGAGAGGTGTACTCACTTTATTGATTCTTTTATTATTCAGTTCTAATTTGCATGCCATTGAACTACTAACCGTTAAAGAACTAAAGAAAGAACTCGATCAAACTGATCAAACTTTTATTTTACTTGATGTGAGAACAATTGAAGAATTTAATTCTGGAAGAATCAAGAATTCTATCAATATTCCCCATGATTTATTGCTCTCCGACACCAGTCTTATTGCTGGCTATAAAAATGAGACAGTCGTTGTTTATTGTAGAAGTGGAAAAAGAGCATCATTAGTTTTGGAACGCTTATCAGATGAAGGGTTTAGGACATTAATAGATATTGATGGTGATATGCTTGCATGGAATAGTGCTAATCTCCCTTTAGAGAAAGAATAGGCATTCATGCATAAATATTTTTATATACATTGTCTGATGGATATATATAATGAGCCCTCGATGAAAATATTAAGGAACAACAAAGCTAAACTTAAACCAGCCATATAGCTGGGAGTTGTCTATTTTTTTCGTTTGACACCCAGCCTTAAATGCTGGGTTTTTTTTTGCAGGAGATTGTTTTGAAATATGCCGTTATAGGAAAAGGGAAAACTGGTTCCCATATTATTGATCTTTTAAAGGAAAGAAAACTGTCCTATGGCGTATTCGATTCACAAAATACAATTACCCCGGAAGCTTTGAAGGATTATGATGTGGCTATTTGTTTCGTCAATGCTCCTACTTTCAGATTATTGAAGCCAATATTAGTTCATTCACAGATTCCTCTTGTAATCGGAACTACTGGTATTGAATGGGATGAGTCTTTATTGAGTGAAATTAAAGAAGCTAAATGTCGATGGATAAAATCAGCAAATTTTTCAATAGGTATCAATCTAATCAATGAAATTTTAAGTAATAACTTTAGTAAACTAAAATCAATTTATCCTAATTATCAATTTAAAATTCATGAGGAGCACCATGAGAAAAAATTAGACGCTCCGAGTGGGACAGCTCTTAGATTTGCAGAAATACTAGATCACCCAATAGAGATTACTCATACTAGAGAAGGTGATACTTTAGGCATTCACTCGGTCAGTCTAATCACTCAAGATGAAACACTAACCATTACTCATAAGGTTAATAATAGAATTGTGTTTGCTGAAGGTGCCGTGGCAGCAACATATTTATTCAATGATCTAGAGCCAGGCATTTATGAATTCGAAACATTAATTAATAAAAATACATAAAAATTATACTTAAGGAAATAGAATTATGAGAATTACAGGAGCAATTACGGCTATTGTTACTCCAATGAAAGTGAATGGAGATATTGATTATTCATCTCTTGAATCTTTGGTAGAGATGCAAATAGATAACGGTATATCAGGTATTGTAGCTGTCGGTACTACAGGAGAATCAGCAACTATTGAGGTCTCTGAGCATCTTGAGGTAATTGATTATTTTGTAAAAACAGTCAACGGAAGAATTCCCTTAATAGCAGGTACTGGAGCCAATGCAACTAAAGAAGCCATCTATCTTACAGAGTCAGCTAAAAATTTAGGAGTTGATGCAGTATTATTAGTAACTCCTTATTACAATAAGCCAACTCAAGAAGGTTTATATCAACACTATATGAGTATTGCTGATAAGGTTGATGTTCCTCAGATCATATACAATGTTCCATCGAGAACTGCTGTTCATATTGAATCTAAGACAGTTTCTGAATTAGCATCACATCCCAATATTATTGGATTAAAAGATGCTACTGGAGATATGGATATCTTCGATCAACTTAATAATTTATGTGCATCAGAAATAAAGAGTAACAATTTTTATTTGTACTCTGGAGACGATGAATCATCATGTGATTTTATTAAAAGAGGTGGTCATGGCAGTATATCTGTGACATCTAATATAATGCCATTTATGGTATCTAGAATGTGTGAGGCAGCAAAAAATAATGATCCAGAAGCAGAAGAAATTAATAAACATTTAAGTGAAATTAATAAAAAACTCTTTATTCAATCAAATCCAATACCAGTAAAATACGCTCTTCTTAAGATGGGGTTGATAGACAGTGGTATCAGACTGCCTTTAACACAATTATCTAAGAAGAATCATGATCTGATAAATAAAGAGCTAGAAAAATTAGGTCTAATTTAACTATATATGAGGTTCAATAAATGAAAAAAATGCATTGGAAAGAAGCTATCAAACTTCTCGAAAGTGGCGAGATTCGATCAGCAAACAAGATTGATGGAAAATGGGAAGCAAATATTGCAGTTAAAGAATCAATATTAGAGGCTTTCAGAGAAGGAGAATTAATTGATTATAAAGATCAAGGATATCCTGGATTTTTTGATAAAAATAGTGTCCCGACACAAAATATTACATTAGAGAGAAACATTAGAATTGTACCAGGTGGAACCTCTATTCGTGTTGGATCTTATATTGCTGAAGGTGTAATTGTTGTTCCGCCTTCATATATCAATATAGGTGCTTATGTAGATTCTGGAACCATGGTTGACTCACATGTTTTGGTAGGTTCTTGTGCACAGATAGGAAAAAATGTACATCTTTCAGCAGGTGTTCAAATTGGCGGTGTTTTAGAACCAATTGGCTTAACCCCTGTTATTATAGAAGATGATGCATTTATTGGAGCAGGTTCAATTATTGTTGAAGGAGTTCAGGTTTCAAAAAAAGCAATTATTGCACCAGGTGTTGTCTTATCACAAGGTATTCCTGTTTATGATTGTATTAATGAACGAGTGCTTTCTAAAGGAGAAGCTATTCCAGAGAGTGCGATCGTTGTTTCTGGTACTCGACCAATTAATACAAATTTGTCATGGGCTAGGAGTCAAAATATATCGATTAATTGTGCTCTCATTATCAAGTATAGAGATGCCAAAACTGATACTGCTATTGAACTAGAAGAGTACTTAAGATAGGAAATAAAATGAAATTAAATCTTAACCATAAAATAGGGTTAGGTAAGGTCATTGAGGATCTTGGTTATTCTTTCTTTTATTATGATATTGATGCATTTAAAATGCATATACAGTCAATGATTAATATAAAGGATGATGCTTTAAAGCTGTGGTATGCGTGTAAATCAAATCCAGCCTCATCGATTATTAATGCAATCAGTGATACATCCTTTGGTATTGATGTTTCAAGTTTAGGTGAACTTAACCAAGCTCTTAGTAATGGTATTTCTGGAACTAGAATCTTATCAACTGGACCATCTAAAACAAAAGATTATCTAAGAGTATTGATAGAGAATAATGTTGAAATTATTGTTTTAGAAAGTATTAATCAGTTGATTTGGTTAAACGAAATAGCCAGTGAATTAAATATAAAACAAAAAGTACTTCTAAGAGTCCAATTGGATTGGGGATCAGGCGAATCTGTTTTAGGCGGAGATCAAATTACACCTTTTGGAATTGATCCTGATGAATGGGTAAAAGTTGATTTTAGAAAATATAAAAAAATAAATATTCTCGGATTTCATGTTTTTCAATGGGGAAATATTATTGACATGGGACACCTCGAGAGTATTTGGAGGAAAATAATTGTAGAGTTAAATGAGTTGTCAAAAAATCTTGGTATTAATATTAAAGTAATCGATTTAGGAGGCGGCATCGGGATACCTTATGATAAAACTGATATAGCAATTGACTTTAAAGATGTTAATGATTTGGTTATAAAACTGAGAAATGAATATGCACTAGACTCTATTTGGTTAGAGCCTGGACGATATTGTACTGGGCCCTATGGATATTATTTTACCCAAGTGACTGATAGGAAGACTGTACGTGGAAAGAAAATCTTAGTGATGGAAGGCGGAATTAATCATCTAGCTCGTCCTGCATTAACTGGCAATCAATTTCCTTGTGAATTATTTAGAGAAAGCTTCCAATCCTTAGAAGAATTTCATGTGCATGGACCTTTGTGTACAGCTTTAGATAAAATGGGTGTTTATCAATTACCAAAGGATATTAATGTTGATGATTGGTTGGTTTTTTCTCAAGTAGGTGCTTATGGGTTTACAGAGTCAATGCCTTATTTTCTTTGCCATAATCTACCTGCCGAAGTTATACTTTTAGATGGTGATTTGTCAATACTGAGAGATGTTCAACAATCTTCAGATTGGTTGGTTTAATGAATACGATTAATAAATATAAAATACCAGTACAAGGTCTTCCTAGTGGAGATGAATACTTCATTAGAGTAATTGATATAAAAGGACCAGAGAAGGGCCCTAAATGCTATTTGCAGGCCAGTATGCATGGTGCAGAACATCAAGGTAATGCAGTTTTATATCAATTAATCAATTATTTAGAGTCTAATGATATTAAAGGCTCTATTAGAATTGTACCTACTGCTAATCCTATGGCTATAAATGCAAAAATGGGACCATACACATATGGAAGGTTTAATACTGGAACTGGCGATAATTGGAATCGAAGCTATTCTAATTTTACTGAAAATAATGAGAAAGTTCATCACTTTGCAAAACAACATTTAAATAGCAGTGAATCAGACATCAATATGGAATACAAAAAACTGATGGATGGTTTACTAAAAGATCAGATCGAAGAATCTGAATACGGTTCTAATCAGAATGGCCACCTTCACTTGATTCTTCAACAGCTTGCTATTAATGCTGATTATGTTCTTGATCTTCATACCGCTGGAGTTGCAACAAGGTATTTGTATGCACCAGAGTATTTAGCTGAGAGAAGTAGCGCCTTACCTTTTCCGTTTCATCTCATTATTGGAGATAAGTTTGGTGGCTCTATGGATGAAGCAGCTTTTATAACATGGGTTAATCTTCGTAATATTTTTTCGGATATGGGAAGGGAATTCATGATTGATTTTGAGTCTTATACATTGGAATTGGGTGGAGAAGAAAGAATATCAATTGAGGAATCATCCAAAGATTTAGAGTATATTCTAGAGTATTTTTCCCACAAAGGACTCATTAAAAGTAGCGAGTCAAGGCCTGAATATAAAATTATAAAATGCAATAAGAAAGATTATAAGTCCTATTTTGCAAAACAAGCAGGACTCTATGATTTTATTGCAAAACCAGGAGAACTTGTAAAACAGGGAGACGTTTTAGCCATTGGTATTAATTTTGAGAACTATTTTTCTGAACAATCAATCCAATTTAAATTATTAGCAAATCAAGATTGTATTGTCTTAACTCATTATCCAAGTAGCAGTGTTATGCAAGGCGCTGAAATTATTCAAGTCATGGAAAATTTTTATTAATCTGTACAGATTTCACCTAAATCATCAACTGAGCCAATGACTTCAATCATATTTTTGTTTTGATCATAACTAATATTTAGTGTTCCATTTTTAAAAACTACAGAAACTTTGTGATCTAAATATCCATTCCTAATTCCAGTCATAACTGAAGCACATGCTGCACTTCCACAAGACTTTGTTTCTCCAACGCCTCGTTCATATATTCTCAAATGTAATTGTTTTCTATTTTTAATCACTGCAAGGCTTAAATTGACCCCATTAGGGAAGTATTTTGATTGTTGCAAGTCTTCACCCCATGAGATCAATGGAATTGATTTAATGTCCTTAGAGAAAAATACAGCGTGTGGATTACCCATGTTGATCAATGACAAATTAATGTTGGTATTATTTGATAAAGATATATTGCACTGATCTAGGCCATTCTTTTCTAGTGTTCTTTGATTCAAAATTGTAGCGTTGGGCAGTTTCATTTTTACTGAGTAACTGTCTTTTTTTAATGATCGAATAATCCATTGTCCAAAAACAGTTTTAATATTGAATTCTTTTTTTAAATCTTTGGAAGTTTTTTCTAGGTGTTTAGCTAGGCATAGTGCACCATTCATGCAATTCTCAGCTGAACTTCCATCTTGATTAAAAATAGTTACCCCAAAGTTATTTTGAGTGTCAACTAATGCCTTAACAGATATCCACTGGTCATACTTAATATTTTTATTCATTAATAATTTATGAATAGTTGAGCTATTTGCTACTAAATCTTGTTTAGATGATTGCACTAGAATTATGTCATTGCCCAAGGATGAATATTTATTAATTTTCACTTTTTCTATTTATATTTTTTTGCGAGCAGTGTATGAATCTCTGCAGCATATGATCCTATGCTTCCTGCACCCATAACTAATAAGACATCATTCTTAAATTCAGCTGCTTCAATCTTAGATATTAAATCTGTTTTATTCTTAATATAAATCCCTTTAAATCTTGAAGAATATTCATGAAGTTTTTTTATAAGTATTTTGCTTTCAATTCCTTCAATTGTTTTTTCTCCAGCTGCATAAATATCAAGTAAGTAAAGATAATCGGTATCGTTAAGGACATTTATATATTGTTCTAAAAGGTCTTTAGTTCTTGAATATCGATGTGGTTGAAAAATCAAGTTGATTCTTTTAT
>Ga0315332_10000282_pt1 | contig 21623 bp, 23 predicted proteins | sample M110034915metaG_FD_203455 | JGI IMG/M metagenome (GOLD analysis project Ga0315332, IMG submission 203455) | Ammonia-oxidizing marine archaeal communities from Monterey Bay, California, United States - M1 100m 34915 | ecosystem: Environmental > Aquatic > Marine > Intertidal zone | place: USA...
TGGGCGGCGACGGAATGGGCGGCGACGGAATTGGCGGCGAGGGACGGGAATCGAACCCGCCTGGAACGCGGCGACGCGCTCCACACCCGATTTGAAGTCGGGGCCGGACACCAGCCTCGGAAACCTCGCCGTGCCGGATTCTAGCGCGTGCACGCGTGACGGGAATGAAGCGTCGTAGGCGGTTCCCACGTGGCGAGGTTCGTGCCATCCTTGGCGCGTGCCGGACTACTCGTTGGATGATGTCGCGCGCATCCTCAAGGTGTCGCCGCGAAGACTGCGCTACTGGCAGCAGACCCACCTCGTGAACACCCCGAAGGTGGAGGACGACGACGACGCCTATGCGTTCAGGGATCTCGTCGTGTTGCGTGCGATCGTATCGCTGATCGACAAGGGGATTCCCTTGCGGCGCATTCGGCGAAATCTGGAGACCCTGCGCGACCGTTTGCCGAGCCTCGATGAGCCGGCTGCGGCGCTGCGGCTCTGGGACGAGGCGTCCGAGAGGCTCGTCGTGCGGCACGACGGTCGGCTCGAGGAGGCGGGTGGACAGCTTCTGCTGGAGTTCGAGGAGGGGGAGGAGATCGCCGCGCCGGGGGTCGCTTCGTTGGCCGAGTTCGAGGCAGACGCACGCACACCCGCTGAGCGGGAGACGGACGCGGTCGAGTGGTTCGAACGCGGCTGTGAATTCGATGCGGAGGCCGAGCGTTGGCCCGAAGCGATCGAGGCCTACGAACGCGCACTCGAAATCGATCCCGACTACGCCGACGCGTACTGCAACCTGGGTGCGGTTCGGTACAACCAGGGGCAGCGTGCAGAGGCTCGGCGCGCGTTCGAGGCCTGCCTCGCCCGAGAAGCAGATCACGTCGAAGCGAATTTCAATCTAGCCAACGTGCTGGAGGAAGACGGTGATGACCGTGCGGCGCTCGCGCATTATCGACGTGCACTCGCGGCCGACCCGCTCTATCCCGACCTCCATATCAACCTCGCGCTGCTCTATGAGAAGCTCGAGCGGGAGCGACCTGCTTGTGAGCATTGGCGTCGCTACTTGCAGCTCGATCCGCAAGGATCCTGGGCGGAGGTCGCGCGGTTGAGGCTCGACCGGACGTCGGACCAGGCCTGAAGGGGTCGGTAGAGCGCTATGCGTCGTCTCGCTCGGCGACCGAGGCGAGATACCCGTTCGCGTCGAGCAGGCCCGCGACTGCGGCGTCGTCCGAAGGGCGTAGCCGGACCAGCCAGCCGTCCCCATAACAGGACTCGTTGACGCGTTCAGGTTCGTCTTCGAGGGACTCATTGACCGCCGTGATCTCACCATCGAGGGGGGCAAAGAGGTCCGACACGGCCTTGACCGATTCGATCGTGCCGAAAGGGGCACCGGCTTCCGTTACGCTGCCCACGTCGGGTAACTCGACGAAGACGATGTCGCCGAGCTGGTTCTGGGCGAAGTCGGTGACGCCGATGACGACCTCATCGCCGTCGCGTCGCACCCACTCGTCCTCCTTGGTGTACGCGAGATCTTCGGGGATCTGGTAGTCCGCCACGGGGCTCCTCTCGATCGGGAGGCCCGCTTGGAAGGGCCATCCGTTTTGATGTCGGTCTCGTTCTGGTCCTACAGGAAAGGCGTCTCGACCAGCCTGGCCTCGACCGGCTTTTCCCGAATCACGACGTCGACCGACGTGCCCACCCGGCTGAGGTGGCGCGGAACGTAGCCGAGGCCGATCGACTTTCCGAGCGTAGGGCTGGGACCGCCCGAAGTGACGACGCCGACGGTTTCGCCTCGAACCTGAATGGGATGTTCAGCGCGCGCGATGCCGCGCCCGATCATCTCCAATCCGACGAGGCGGCGGGGGTCGGGCTCGTCGGCGCGCTCGGCTAGCGCGGCGGCGCCGACGAAGCCGCGATCCAAGGGCTTCACGAAGCGTCCGAGCGCGGCCTCGAAAGGAGTGGTCGTGGTGTCGAGTTCGTGTCCGTAAAGCGGCAGGGCTGCCTCCAGGCGGAGCGTGTCGCGCGCTCCGAGGCCCGCCGGTTCGATGCCGTGCTCGGCGCCCGCTTCGAGGAGTGCCTGCCAGAGCGCAGGCGCATCGGCGTTTTGGGAGTAGATCTCGAAGCCGGGAGATCCGGTGTAACCGGTGCCCGAGACGAGGGTGCGCAGTCCGGCCAACTCGCAATGCGCAACGCGGAAACGCCGGGGCAAGGGGGTTTCCTGCGAGACGATCGCTTCGAGGATGGCGCGAGCGGAGGGACCCTGGAGTGCGAGGAGGGAAGTCGCCTGACTACGGTTCTCGACCTCTACGCGGTCGCCCGCCCGGGCTTGGATCCACTCCAGGCAGGTCTGGACGTTGGACGCGTTCACGCACAAGAAGAGCGCGTCGTCCGCGACGCGCGTCAGCATGACATCGTCGATGCATCCGCCCGCTTCATTCAACAGCAAGCCGTAGCGGGCGCGTCCCGGCGAGAGCGAACTGACTTCGCAGGTGACGAGAGCCTCGGCCGCTTGGATCGCGCGCGGGCCGCGGAGCTCGATCTGTCCCATGTGGGAGACGTCGAAGAGTCCGGCGCGGTCGCGCACCGCGGCATGCTCCTGTTTGATCGAGGAGTATTGGATCGGCATTTCGTAGCCGGCGAAGGGCACGAGGCGGGCGCCGAGTTGGGTATGCGTCGCATGGAGCGCCGTTCGGCGGAGCGAATCGCTCATTCGGATGTGAGGCCCTTGCGCTCCATGTAGGCGTTCAACGTGTTGCGCAGAAGCATCGTGATCGTCATCGGGCCGATGCCTCGGCGAGATGGGGTGATGATCCCGGCGATGCCCTGGGCGGCTTCGAAGTCGACGTCCCCCACGAGTTTGCCGTCGACCTCGGTGACGCCGACGTCCATGACCGCGGCACCAGGCTTGATCCAGTCTCCCTGGACCATGCGTGGGTTGCCCGCTGCGGCGACGAGGATGTCGGCGCTGCGGCAGACGCCCGGGAGATCCCGCGTGCGTGAATGACACATCGTCACGGTTGCGTTCTGTTGTTGGAGCAGGATCGAGACCGGCTTGCCCACGATATTCGAGCGGCCGATCACGACCGCGTGGCGTCCTGCGATCTCGACCCCGTGGCGCTCGAGGACCGCCATCACGCCGAGTGGAGTGCAGCTGACCAGCTTGGCGTTGCCCAGGAGCAGGCGGCCGAAGTTCAGGGGATGCAGCGCGTCTGCGTCCTTGGCGGGGTCGATGGCTTCGGCAACGGCCTCTGGCGAGATCTGTGCCGGGAGCGGGAGCTGCACGAGGATGCCGTCCACCGCATCGTCCCGGCTCAGCCGGTCCAGTAGGTCCAGCAATTCCTTCTCGCTGGTCGACTCCGGGAGCAGATGCTCGGCCGAGTCGGCGCCGATGCGCGCGCAGGCCCGCTGTTTTCCCTTGATGTAGGACTGGCTGGCGGGGTCGTCGCCGACCAGCACGACCGTCAGCTGCGGGGGGCGGTGTCCCTGGGCGACGAGGGTCTCGATCTCGACCTTCATCTCGTCTCGAAGCTGATTGGCGAGGCCCAGTCCGTCGACGGTGATGGTTTCGATTCCAGCCACCATCAAGCCGCGCTCTTGCCGGATTTGGCCTTGCTGCCTCCGCCACCCGATGAGGAGTCCCCGGACGAGCTACTCGTAGTGCTCTTGGTGTCCGACTCCTTCTTGGCCGGCGCTTTCTTTGTGTCGGCTCCGCCGGAATCGCTTCCACTGGATTCGCTGCTCGACGAGCTGCCGCCCTGGCTCCCATAGCCATCGGCGTACCAGCCGCCGCCCTTCAAGATGAAATTGGGTGCCGAGAGCAAGCGTTTGGCTTGGCGCGAATTGCACTCGGGGCAGGTCTTGATCGGATCCTCAGTGATTCGCTGCTGGCGCTCGAACTCGAATCCGCACTTCTGGCATTGATAGTCGTACGTCGGCATCCCCTGGGCTCCTGTCCTGGACTTGCTCGCCTCGATCCAGCGCGCATCGCGCCGCTGGCGCGGGCGTGCGGTCCTTCCGGGTCGGAGGAGACGCACGGCACGCTCCACAGTACCTCGGCAAGGGCACGGGAGAGGCCTCCGGCCCGTCGGACCGGCCTTTGATATCTCATTGGGGCGGGCGCCTCAACCAGCGCAGGGCCCGGGCCGCAAATCAGAGGGGGGTGGAATCCCCGACGAACTCGGCCGGGCAGTCGTCTTCGTCGGCCTGCCGCGGCTCGGATTTGAACAGGGCGACGGTCCCTTCCTCGAGGCCCTGAACGAGTCCGCCCTGCTCGGGGTCAGCCTCGAGCGTGTCCAGGAGCGCGAGGTGGGTCTCCGCGGCGCTGCGGAGCGACTCTGCCAGGCGTGACCGGAGGGCGCGCATCTCTCGAAGGTCCTGAGCGAGCCCGGCGGCGCGGCGATGGGAGGCATCCAGGATTTTTTCCGCGCGGATCTCGGCCTCGGCCAGGAGGAGCTTCGCCTCCCTCTCCGCGTTCTCTGCCATCTCGTCGGTCATGGCCTTAGCGCTGAGCAGGGTCTCTTTGAGCAGTTGCTCCTGCGAGGAGAGCTCCTCGACCCGCTCCTCCAGCCGCCGGATACGGTCGGCCTGACCCTCGTTGTCGCGCACGAGCCCCTCGTAATCCTCGGAGACGAGGCGGAGGAACTCCATGACCTCGTCCTGATCGAAGCCCCTCAGTCGGCGCGCGAAGCGGTGGCTATGGACGTCGAGGGGGGTCATACGCATGGCACGGTCTCCTGAGGGCACTCCGAGAAGAAGCGCCGCCTGGGCAGAAGGTCGGCCAGATCCCTGGGAATCTTGAGGAATTCAATCAGCCCAAACGATTCGGGCTCGTGAGACGGTCCTCAGTCTCCGCGGAGCGCCCGGGAGCGCTCTGTTGCGGCCCTGACCGCGTCGTAGAGCGCGGCGCGAACACCGCCGGCTTCGAGCTGCTCGAGTCCGGCGATCGTCGTGCCTCCCGGCGACGTGACCTGGTCCTTGAGCACCCCGGGGTGGGTCCCCGTATCGAGGGCCAGCTTGGCCGCGCCGAGGACCGTTCGGTTCGCGAGCTCCTGCGCCGCGTCGCGGGGCAGGCCTTGTCGGACCCCTGCATCGGCGAGCGCCTCGAGGATTAGAAAGACGTAGGCCGGTCCACTTCCCGAGAGCCCGGTCACGGCGTCCAGCAGGTCTTCGTTCGGCGAGCGCCAACACCAGCCGGCCGCGTTGAGGATGGCCTCGACCAGCGCTGCGTCGGATCCGCCGACCGAGTCCGCGGGATACCAGGCGGTCGCACCGGCGCCGACGAGCGCCGGGGTATTGGGCATGGTCCTGACCACGCGAGCGCCCTCGGGCAGCGCCGATTGCAGCGTCGCCAGCGGGACCCCCGCGGCAATTGAAATCCAGAGGGGCTTCTCGCAAAGCGACGAGTCGAGGGTCGAGAGGACTTCGACGACGGCGCCGGGCTTCACGGCCAGCACGACGCAGTCGGAGGCCGCGACGACCTCGGCGTTGTCCGCGCTCGTAGCGGCACCGATCGAGGAAGTGAATTGCTCGCGCGCCGCCTCGAAGGGGTCCGCGGCGAGAATCTGAGAAGGGGGGATGCCCGAATCGATGAGACCGCCCGCGAGCGCGCGCGCCATCGCGCCACAGCCGATGAATCCGATGCGGCGACCCTCGAGATCTGCCAGCGCCATGGATCGTACACTCCCTTCGACGGCGATGTTCATCGCGGCGGGGGGACGCCTACCCAGGAGTCACCCGTTCGCCGAAGAGCGCCGTACCGATCCGCACCAGCGTAGCGCCCTCCTCGACGGCTACCTCGAGGTCGCCGGACATCCCCATCGAAAGCTCGGCGCGGGCGAAGCCCGGGTCGTCGGTCGCGAGCTCGGCGCGGAGGGTCCGCAGGCGACGGAAGGCGGCTCGGGCGCGCTCGGGATCGGGCGACGCGGCGGGCACCGTCATCAATCCCGCCAGATGTAGTGAGTCGGCGCTGCGGACCTGATGCGCGAGCGCGGCGACGGCGTCCGGCTCGCAGCCGCCCTTCTGCGGCTCGCCGCACAGGCTGACCTGGATCAGGACCTCCAGCGTTCTGCCCTCCTGTTCGGCGCGGCGCGCGAGGGCGTCGGCGAGCGCGGGGCGGTCGAGGCTCTCGACCGCGTCGAAGAGGCGTGCCGCCAGCGGTGCTTTGTTGCGTTGGAGCTGGCCCACCATTCGCCAGCTGAGACCGAGGGCTGCCGTGGCGGGATCTTTGGCGAGGGCTGACTCGATCGCGGGGCGGACCTCGCGCGCTTCCTGAACGTAACTCTGGCCGAGCACCCGGACGCCCGCCGCGACTGCGGCGAGGACGCGGGCGATCGGTTGTTTCTTGGCGACGCCGACCAGCGTGATTTCAGCGGGGTCTCGGCCTGCGCGCGCGGCGGCGGCGGCGATCCGGGTCTGCACGGCCAGAAGGCGCGCTTCGGCCCCGGCGAGCGTGGCGGCATCCAAGGGCGGTGTGACCGGAGTCGTCGTCATGCTCGGAGTGTCTCGGCGGGGACGCCCGCCTCGGCGAGCAGGGCGAGCGTCTCCTCGAGCGGGAGTCCGATCACGTTGGTCCGGCTGCCGTCTACGCCGAGGACGAAGCGCGCTGCCCCGCCTTGGAGGGCGTAGCCGCCGGCCTTGTCGAGCGACTCCCCCATGGCGACGTATTCGGCGAGTTCCTCGCGGGGGGCGGGGCGCATCTGGACCCGGCTCGTCACGACGTTCGACCAGGGGCCACGGCCGTCCGTCCAGGCGACGGCGATGCCCGTCATCACGCGATGAGTCGTCCCGACGAGCTTCGTCAAGAGTTCGATCGCATGGGCCTCGTCCCGGGGTTTCCCGAGAACCTCGTCTGCCGTGACGACGATCGTATCGGCCGCCAGCACGGGCCGGGGAACGGGGTCCCCGCGCCGGCCCGCGACATCGAGGCATTTCTCCAGGGCCAGTCGCCTTGCGAGCGCCGCGGGGGCCTCGCCCGAGCGGGTCTTCTCTTCGATCCCCGCGACATCGATCTCGAACGGAATTGCGGCGTCGCTCAGGATTTCGGCTCGACGGGGCGAGCCGCTGCCCAGCACCAGCTGTGGCGCGGGTGTCGAGGAGGTCGAATGGAGCGGTCGGGGCTGTGTCGTCACGCACGCCGAGTTACCGATGGGTGAGGCCTGCGTCAAGACGTGGAGTTCGAGCGATCGCCGGGTCTGCGGGGCCCTGGCCGGTATTGGGCGCGGGTTTCTGGGCACTTCGGTGGGGCGGGCGCTTTCTTGCACGGCTAGAGGCGCTCGACTAGGCTCCCGCCCGCTTCGAGACCGGGTCCAAATGTACGGTTTTGCAAAGTTTTGTTGGCCGGCAACCGGATGGAGCAGCTGGGGCTGTGCTCTCCCCAGTGGGGGTTGAGAGCGCGGTCAAAGAAAGGGTGTTGGGAGTCATGGCGCAGATCGTCATCGCGAGTGACCTCGGTAGCGGACGAGTCGTTTTTCTCGCCAAGGGCGAGAAGGCCGATGAAGTCGCGTGGCGGGGGCTCATCGAGAACGCAGAGGTGGCGGATGACGAGGCCCGCGCAAACGAGTTGCTCGCGCTCGCCGAAGCGGATGCGAACGCGCGTCACGAGGTCGTGGACCCCTACCTGATCGACGTCCGAGAAGAGGGCGGGGTGTTGCGCCCGACGAAATATCGCGAGGCGATCCGCTGCCTCGGCCCAACCATTCGCCAGGATCTCGGCAAGCAAGCCGAGGGCGCGGAGGCGTAGAGCGACCGATGTACCGATACGACGAACACGACCATGCTCTGGTCCAGGACCGTGTGGCGCAATTCCGCCGGCAGGTCGAGCGGCGCATGAAGGGCGAGATCACCGAAGATCAGTTTCGGCCTTTGCGGCTCATGAACGGTCTTTATCTCCAGCTTCATGCCTACATGCTGAGGGTGGCGATCCCGTACGGGACGTTGGACTCGCGACAGATGCGCAAGCTCGCGCACATCGCTCGGCGATACGACAAGGGCTACGGGCATTTTACGACCCGCCAGAACCTGCAATACAACTGGCCGAAGCTGGAAGAGACGCCGGACATCCTCGCTGAATTGGCCGAAGTCGAGATGCACGCCATCCAGACCAGCGGCAATTGCATCCGAAACGTGACATCCGATCAATACGCGGGGGCGGCCAAGGGCGAGGTCGAGGATCCCCGCGTGTGGTGCGAGATCGCTCGGCAATGGTCGACGCTCCATCCCGAATTCTCCTTCCTACCGCGCAAGTTCAAAATCGCGATCACGGGCTGTGAGGACGACCGCGCGGCGGTCAAGGTCCACGACATCGGCATGATCATGAAGCGGGGTCGCGCTGGGGAAGTGGGCTTCGAAGTGATCGTGGGCGGCGGGCTGGGTCGGACGCCCTTTGTCGGGAAGGCGATCCGTGACTTTCTCCCGAAGGAGGATTTCCTCTCTTACCTCGAGGCGATCCTGCGGGTCTACAACCAGCTGGGACGCCGGGACAACAAGTACAAGGCCCGGATCAAGGTGACCCTCCACGAGACCGGCCAGGAGGAGTTCACGCGCCTGGTCGAGGAGGAGTGGGCCGAGATCAAGGACTCGACTCTCAAACTGCCGAAAGAAGAGGTCGACCGGATCGCGAAGCACTTCGAGCCGCCGGCATTCCGCTCGCTCGCTGAAGCCTCGCCCGCGACGGACGCTCGTGCGGCCGCCGATCCGGCTTTCGCCGCCTGGATGAGGCATAACGTGCACGAGCACAAGGCGGCGGGCTACGCGATCGCGAACATCTCCCTCAAGCCCATGGGAGAAGCGCCGGGTGATGCAACGGCAGAGCAGATGGACGTGATGGCAGACCTCGCCGACGAGTTCAGCTTCTCGGAGCTGCGGGTGACCCATGCGCAGAACATCGTGCTTCCCCACGTGGAGCAGGATCGCTTGCCTGAACTCTTCGACCGACTGCTCGAGGCGGAGCTTGCCTCGGCGAACCTGGGGCTGCTTTCCGACATCATTTGCTGTCCGGGGCTGGACTATTGCGCGCTGGCCAACGCGCGTTCGATCCCGATTGCGACCCAACTCACCGAACGCTTCACACCCGAGAAGCAGGAGGAGGTGGGGGACCTTCAGATCAAGATTTCAGGCTGTATCAATGCCTGCGGTCACCACCATGTGGGACACATCGGAATTCTCGGCGTGGACCGCAAGGGGGAGGAGCATTATCAGGTCCAGATCGGAGGCTCGGCGAGTGAAGAGGCCGCGCTGGGCAAGATCCTCGGGCGTGGCTTCTCTGCGGACCAGGTCGTCGACGTCGTCGACAAGATCATCGAGACCTATCTCGAGCTGCGAGAGGACGGCGAAGAGTTCATCGAAACCTATCGGAGGGTCGGGCAGGACCCTTTCAAGGAACGAGTCTATGGCACTGCTTGAACTCGGCGCAGAGGGTCCGCGAGCGGCGGCGGACGGTTTTCTTCGCGTCGACGACGAAACGCCTCTGCCGCCGGAGGGCGCGGTGATCGTGTCGCTTGGCCGTTTCCAGGCCGAGCGGGATGCACTCCTGGTGCGCGATGGTGAGCTGGGTGTTTGGCTCGACTCGGACGAGTCGCCGAAGGATCTCGCAGATAGCCTCGGCCAGTTAGCGCTCGTCGCGTGTAACTTCCCCGCCTTCAACGATGGGCGGGCCTTCAGCTACGCCCGTCTACTCCGAGAGCGGTACGGCTATGTGGGTCAAATACGGGCGATCGGAGAGGTCCTGCTCGAGCAGATCTCCTTCATGGTGCGCAGCGGTTTCGACGCCTTCGAGATCGATGACCCGAAGGCCCTCGACGAATTTGCGCGGGTCTGCGAAGAAGTTCGGGTCGTGTATCAGCCCACCGGGGACGGCCAAGAGACTGCACTCCAGCGCCGGCTCGGCCGCTGATCACGCATGCGCGGTCTTTCTCCGCGAGCTCTCAGTCGCTGACTGGACGCATCCTTTCCATGGAACCCCGACACGGATTCATCGGTGCGATCGGAAACACACCGTTGATTCGTCTGGAGCGCGCCTCGGAGGCGAGTGGCTGTGAGATTCTCGGCAAGGCCGAGTTCCTGAATCCAGGCGGCTCGGTGAAGGACCGAGCGGCTCTGGCAATCGTCGAGGATGCCGAAGAGAAGGGCTTGCTCCGGCCCGGGGGCACCATCGTCGAGGGCACTGCGGGCAATACGGGGATCGGCCTGGCGCTCGTTGGCAACGCGCGTGGGTACAAGACCGTGATCGTGATTCCACAGACGCAGAGCCAGGAAAAAAAGGACATGCTGGCTCTCTGCGGCGCCGACCTTCGTCAGGTACCGGCGAAGCCCTACAAAGATCCTGGCAATTACGTCCATGTCTCACGTCGCCTAGCGGAAGAACTCGCGGAGTCACTGCCCGACGGCGCGGTCTGGGCCAACCAATTCGACAACGTGGCGAATCGGGAGGGCCACCGGCGCACGACGGGGGCCGAGATCTGGGAGCAAACCGAGGGGAAGGTCGACGGCTTCATCTGTGCGGCCGGTACGGGTGGGACTGTCGCTGGGGTCGGTATGGCGCTCAAAGCGAAAAACCCGAACGTGACGATCGGTCTTGCTGATCCAGAGGGCGCGTCGCTCTATCACTACTTCGAGTACGGCTCTCTCGAGGCCAAGGGGACGTCGATTTCCGAGGGGATCGGTCAGGGGCGGATCACGGCCAACCTCGAGGGGGCTCCGATCGATGTCGCTTATCAGATCCCCGACGACGTGTGGCTCCCGATCGCCTTCGATTTGCTCAAGGAAGAGGGGCTTTGCCTCGGCGGCTCGAGCGGCGTGAACGTCGCAGGAGCGCTCCGCCTGGCGGAGCGGCTCGGTCCGGGGCACACCATCGTCACGATCCTCTGCGACTCCGGCACGCGCTACCAGAGCAAGATGTACAACCCTGACTTTCTGCGGGATAAAGGGCTCCCGACCCCGGGATGGCTCTGATGCCTTCTCCGCTCGAGCCGGACACGCGTGTCCTGGCCGCGAGGGCAGGCTGGCGCCATCGAGGCGCCCGGCGCCCGGACTTCGCGATCGCGCCGCAACCCGGTCAGGAGTCGGTTTGGGATTACCCGCGGCCGCCGTTGCTGCTCGCGGATGCGCGTAGGGTCGTCGTGCGGCATGGCGAGCAGGTGCTCGCCGATTCAGGGGGAGCCTTCCGCGTGCTGGAGACGGCAAGCCCTCCCACGTTCTATCTGCCTCCGCAAGACGTCCGGCTCGAGCTGCTCGTGCCGAGTGGGCGCCGGTCACATTGCGAGTGGAAGGGGGAGGCCCTGGATCTCGACCTCGTCGGGGGACCGGCCTCTGTGGCCTGGGTTTACCGGCAAACCTATGTCGAGTTTCTCCCGATCGCGGGCTGGGTCGCGTTCTATCCCGGCCGGGTCGATTGTTGGGTCAGCGGGGAACGGGTGCGTCCACAGCCGGGTGGCTACTACGGCGGGTGGATCACGGAAGAGATCGTTGGACCGGTCAAAGGAGAACCGGGAATCGAGGGCCTCTGACCCTCTTGTCTGCTCAGCCGCCTGGGCGGACCCAGAGCGAGCGGGGGCCTCGCAGGACGCCCCCCGTGATCTGGGGGAGCTCGCCCGGCGACAGGGTCATATGAGGGAAGCGCTCCGCGAGGACGCGGAGGCCGCTGTCGAGGACGCGGCGGGCCATCTGGGTCCCCAGGCAGAAATGTTCTCCGTGTCCGAAGGTCAGGTTGCGTGCCGCTCGTCCGGTTCTGAAGGCACGGGGGTCGGGGTAGACCGTCGGGTCGTCGTGGGCCCCCGCCACACAGAGGCGGACGTCGTCCCCGACCTCGAGGTCGTACCCACCGACACGGACCGGCTTCACACATCGCCGCGGGAGCATGACCAGGGGAGGCTCCCAGCGCAGCAGCTCCTCGATGGCGGATTCGCGGCAGCTCGCGCTCGTCGCGGCCTGTCTCCAGAGGTCTCGGTCCCCAAGCGCGTGGGCCAACAGGCTCCCGAGACTATTGGTACTGGTGTCGATCGCGGCGGGGAAGAGGTTTCGGCAAAAGGAGATGACCTCCTCATCGGAGATGCCCTCTCCCTCGGCGCGAGTATGCACGAGCAAGGAGAGTAGGTCGTTGGAGGGGGCCGCCCGCCGTGTTTGTACGAGGGGAAGCAGGTGGTCGCCGATTTCCTGGCCTGCGCGTCGTGCCGCTTCAGGTTCCACGAAGGCACGCATGATTGCATCGGCCCACTGCTGTAGCTGTCGCACGTCCTCGAGCGGAAGGCCGAGCATGCGAGCGATGTTGTTGAAGGTGTAGCTGCGGGTGAACTCGGAGACGAGGTCGACTCGGTCCTGGTCCCTGAGTGGTTCCGCGAGCAGGTGTGCTTCCTTGCAGAAGACCTTCTCGGCGAAGTCTTTCATCTTTGCAGGCTGAAAGACCTTGGAGACGACCGCTCGGTTTCGGCGGTGTTGTGCACCCGCCATGGTGGGCAGAACCGTGCCCATGCTGGGCTTGACAATGATCTCGTACGCAGCGGGCGCGGATAGAAACTCGTCGTCCGAGATGAAGCGGCGTACCTGTTCGTAGTCGTTGACGAGCCAGATCGTCTGACCCGCGAAGGCGATGGGCGAGATCGGTCCGAGTGCTCGCAGTTCGGCGAGCACCTCGTGAAGATCTGGCAGGTCGTCTATGGCGAAATCGACCTTTGGCAGCAGGGGCGTCACGCCGACCACAGGGTCAGTTCAAGCCGTAGAGCTTTGCCGCATTGTCATAGACCACAGACTGGATCTGGGCCTCAGTCATGTCCGTCGTGATCTCGTCGATGATCTTGCGGGACTCGGGGTAGGTCCCGTCTCCGTGTGGGAAGTCGGTCGCCCACATCACGCGTTCCAGGTTGACGGCGTCGATCACGTGTTGGACGGAGTAATCGTCCTGGAAGGTCGCATAGATGTTCTCGTGGACGTATTCGGAGGGCTTCCGCTGGATCGCGCCCACCTCCATCCACCAGCGATGGCGCTCCCATGCGTGGTCGAGACGGAACGCGAAATGCGGAATCCAACCTGCATCGTTCTCGACCATGATCATCTTCAAGTCCGGATGTCGGTCGAAAACGCCGGCGAGCACCATCATCATCACGATGTTCTGGTTGCCGCGAATCGTCACGATCTGTTGAATCATCTTGGGACCACGGACCTGGGCGCCCCCCATGCTGTCCCTGCTGGTGAGGATGTGGAAGTTGATGGGCATGCCGAGCCCGACGCTGGCTTCCCAGACCGGGTCGTAGCTGGGCGCGTCGTAGTCCTCGAAATGGGGGTCTCCGCAGAGCATGACGCCCCGGAAGCCCATGTCCTTGAGCTCCTGGATCTCCCGCGCTCCCTCCTCGGGGGTTCGGCAGGCCATCATGCCGATGCCCAATAACCGGTTCGGCGCGGTCTCGCAGAACTCGGCCAACCAGCGGTTATAGGCGTCGAAGCAGGCCTTTTTATAATCGACGTCGGGGTGCAGGCAGATCGCCATCCCCACGCTCGGATAGATGACCTCGGCGGTGACGCCTTCCTCGTTCTGAATCTCGAGGCGGGCTTTCGGGTCCCAGCCCGCAGGGTGAAGCTCGTCCCAGTCAACGGGCACTCCCCACTTCTCCGGGGGCACGCCGGCCCGACAGAGCGAACCCATCGGGACCTTCATGTCGAGGCCAGGGATTTCGATGAAGGCGCCGAGCGCGTCGTCGGCGTAGGCCTTGCGCGGGCGCTGGTCGTAATATTTCCGTTCGATGCTCGCGTAACATTCTTCGGTCTCGGCGATATGCGAGTCGGCGGAGATGAGGGGGCGGTTCCCGATGGCCATGGCAGGGTACTCCCGGTGATGAGCAGGCCTCTGAATGCTAGCAGCGCTGGGGCGGGTCGGAGAGCGGTCGCCCGGGTTGTTCGGGGCCGGCGAATCGGCGGTTCCGGGTGGCTCCGGAATCGCTACGGTCCGATTGCTCGATCGTGGGTGTGTGGATTGCGCAGGGCTTCGTGCCCGCGGCGCGTGTCAAGTTGCTGGAGGCCAGGATGGACATTGGAAGCGTTGGGGTATGGACGAGGATGGATGGCTTCTCTGTAGGGGAAGCCGCGGATTTCGCTCGTCGAGTGGAGGAGTTGGGCTACGGCGCACTCTGGATTCCCGACGCGTTCGGGCGAGACCCCTTTGCGCACGCGAGCTACCTCTTCGCGCAGACCTCGAGGCTCGTGATCGCGACGGGCGTCGTGAACATCCATCTGCGGGAGGCGCAGGCGACGGCCTGTGCCCAGAAGGAACTCCATGACCAGTCGGGCGGGCGTTTCCTGCTCGGCCTCGGCGTCTCGCACTCGACGATGATCGAAGGCATGTTTCATCGCGAATATCCCAAGCCCGTGCCCAGCATGCGCGCTTACCTCGACGCGATGCGGGACTCGATGTGGTGGGGGCCGGCGCTCTCGGAGGAACCCCCGATCGTCCTGGCCGCCCTCGGGCCGCTGATGTTGAAGCTCTCGGCGGAGAGGACGCTGGGCGCACATCCCTTCTTCGCGCCGCCCGAGAACACGCGTCGTTCTCGTGAGGTCATGGGGCCGGATGGCTGGCTCTGCCCCGAGCAGAAGATCCTCTTCGAGCCCGACCCCGTCCGGGCCCGGGAGCGTGCGCGTGCGGCGATGGCGGGTCCACTGACGATGCCGAACTATCGGCGAAACCTGATGCGCTCAGGATTCGACGAGGCTGAACTCGACGACGGCGGGAACGACCGCGTAGTCGACGCGGTCGTCGCCTGGGGTGACCTCGATGCGCTGGAGCAGCGTGTCCGAGACCATCTCGACGCGGGCGCGACGCATGTTTGCATCCAGCCACTCAGCGCCGAGGACCCGACCAAGCCGGACCTGGGGCTGCTCGAGGCGCTTGCGCCCCGGCTCTGCGCGTGAGAGCGCTTGCGTGAGAAGTCTTGCGTGAGAAACCTTGCGTGAGAAGTCTTGCGCGAGAAACTGCTTCACCGGGCGTGAGAGCCCGCGCGGGATGGCGGGTTCGGGTCGAAACGTCGCTCCGGGTTTAGCTCTGGGGCTCCCAGCGAGAGGCTCCATCGTCGTCCGGCGCGTGGAGGACGCGGCCCTCGCGTTCGAGCTTCTTGAGGTGGGAGGTCACGCTCTGGGCAGCGGCGGAGTGCAGGTTCTCGGGATAGCCAACGTAGATCCGCTTCACCATCGACATGGCGTCCCGGTCGCCCGCTTCCAGCGCGGCCAGGACCTGGTTCTCGCGGGCGCGGCGATGGTCGAGGTATTCCTGGATCTTGTCGGTCCCGGTCGCGATCTTCGGCCCGTGGGCGGGATAAATCTCATTCGGGTTCTCGGCGAGCGCGCGTTCGAGGGAATCCATGTAGTCGCCCAGGTCGCCCGACGTCGCGGGGATGACCGTCGTCCCGATGCCCAGCACGTTGTCGCCGCTGAATAGGCTCTGTTCCTCCTCGAGCAGGTAGCAGAGGTGGTCCGGGGCGTGTCCGGGCGTGAAGAGCGCGCGCAGGGTGGCGCCTTCAGTCTCGACGCGGTCTCCATCTCCGATGTGTTCCAGCGTCCCCTCCGCCAGGGTGTCCGGGTTGGAGACCGAGACCGGTGAGACGTCGTTGCTCGGGCCGGTCAGGCTGGCGTCGTCGGGCCAGGGCATCTTGTAGACCGGGATGTCCGAGCCGAAATGGCCGCGCACCTGGTTGACCCCGCCGATATGGTCGGGATGGGCGTGGGTGAGGACGATGCCCTCGATCTCGTCGCAGCCCGACGAGGCGACCGCCTCTTCGAGGAAGGGCATGTACTCGGCGAGCCCGGAACCGGTGTCCAGCAGCAGCCGTTTCTTGCCCGTCCCGACGAGGTAGGTATTCGTGCCGGGGCCGGTGAACATGCTCGGGTTCTGTCCGAGGGCGACGCCGACGATCGAGGACAGGCGGGCGACGTCCGGGAGGGTGGTTCCTCCGAGGATGGGCGGCGATTGATCAGACATCGAGTGGGCTCCCTCTTTGCTGGGTGGATTCATTCGCCCGCAACGGTCATGCGAGCGATACGGATCGGGGGTGACGCGGTTCGGCCGCGCCAGAGGAGTTCGCACCCGATGCGATCGATGGATTGCAGCATATCGCCGAGGTTGCCGGCGATCGTGATCTCTTCGACCGGATGAACGACTTCGCCGTGCTCGATCCAGAGGCCGGCCGCGCCACGTGAATAATCGCCGGTCGTCGGATTGAAGCCCATGCCGATCAGCTCGGTCACGAGCAACCCGCGGTCGATTTCAGCGATCATCTCGTCCAGGGTCGGCTCGCCCGGTTCGAGCCACAGGTTGGTCGTCCCAACTCGGGGCGCGGAGCCCGCGCCCCGGGCAGCGCTCCCTGTGGACTCGAGGTCCAGCTTTCTGGCGGAGTAATGGTCGAGGAGCCAGGTGCATAGACGCCCCTGCTCGACGATGACATTGCGTCGGGTCGGCTGGCCCTCGCCGTCGAAGGGCTTGCTGCCCAGGCCGCTGGGGAGGCGGCCGTCGTCGATGATCGTCACGCCCTCGGCGGCGATCGAATCACCCAGGCGATCGGCCAAGAAGCTCGACTCGCGGTAGATCGAGTAGCCGCTCACACAGGAGGCGAGCTGGCCGATCAGGCTCGGCGCGGTCAGCCCATCGAAGAGGACGGGGACCTCACAGGTCTCGACCCGCTTGCCTCCGAGCCGGCGCACGGCTCGCTCGGCCGCTTGTCTGCCGACAGAGGCCGCGTCCTCGAGATCCGAGAGCCGCCGAGCGGAGGTCATCCAGTAGTCGCGCTGCATCGAGTCTCCGTCGCGGGCCAGGGGCTCGCTGAAGAGACCATGGGAGGCCGACTCGTAGCTGCCAAGGAAGCCCTGGCTGTTGCCGTAGACGACCCGGGCATGGCCCGAGCTCGCCTGGCTGCCCTCGGAGTTGTCGATGCGGGGATCGAAGTCCCGGGCGGCCTTTTCGGCGCGGCGGGCATCCTCGATTCGGGCCTCGAGAGCAATGTTTCGATCCTCGGGGTCGTGGAGTGCGAGGTCGGGGACGGTCTCGGCGAAGCCGCCCTCGGGCAGGCCCGCCGTCGGGTCGGCGGCGGTGGCGCGCGCGAGTGAGACCGCTTCCGCGGCCATCCGATCGATGGCCTCGGGAGCGAGGTCGCTCGTCGACACGATCGATGTCTTCCGGCCCTCCTTGGCGTCGACGAGGACCCGGATGCCGAGACCGCGCTCCTGCGCCTGTTTGACGAACTCGATCTCTTCGCCCCGGACACGGACCTCCCGGTCGTTGCCCTGAACGAGCAGGACATCTGCTTGGCTGGCGCCGCTTCGCTTCGCGGCCTCGAGCGCGTGGCGAACGACCGTCTCCATGGTCTCTGAGTCGCTGCTCATCCTTCGGTGCCTCCCACGGTCAAGTCGTCCACGCGGATCGTGGGCAGGCCCACCCCGACCGGGACCCCCTGTCCGTCCTTCCCACAGGTCCCGACCCCCTCATCGAGGGCGAGGTCGTGCCCGATGCGGGAGACCCGGGTGAGGACGTCGGGCCCGTTTCCGATCAACGTGGCGCCCTTCACCGGGCGTCCGATCTGGCCGTTCTCGATTCGGTACGCCTCGCTTGCGCTGAAGACGAATTTGCCGCTCGTGATGTCGACCTGCCCGCCGCCGAAGGAGACGGCGTAGAGCCCATTGTCGACGGAACGGAGGATCTCCTCGGGATCGTCCTCGCCCGCGAGCATGAAGGTGTTGGTCATACGGGGTAACGGAAGGTGTGCGTAGCTCTCGCGCCGCCCGTTGCCGGTGGGTGCTACGCCCATCAAGCCTGCATTGAGCCGATCCTGCATGTAGCCGACGAGCACTCCGTTCTCGATCAGGACGTTGCGTTGGGAGGGGGTGCCCTCGTCGTCGACGTTGATCGAGCCCCGGCGGCCGGGGATCGTGCCGTCGTCGACGACGGTCACGCCTTCCGCGGCGACGCGTTGGCCGAGCTTGTCGGAGAAGGCTGAGGTCTGCTTGCGGTTGAAGTCGCCCTCGAGCCCGTGGCCGATTGCCTCGTGCAATAGGATGCCGGGCCAGCCGGGCCCGAGTACGACGTCCATCGCGCCGGCGGGGCAGGCCTCGGCCTCGAGATTCAGGAGCGCGATCCGGATGGCCTCGTCGACCAGCCCCTTCCAGCGTTCGGCGTCCCGCATGGTGTCGAGTTCGACGCGTCCGCCCGCGCCCTGATAGCCCACCTCGCGACGGGCTCCATCGGCCGCGAGGACCTGAACGTTGACGCGGACCAGTGGGAGGACATCCGCGACACGTGTGCCATCGCTCCCTGCGACGAGGACGTGTTTGTGCTGGCAGACGATGCTGGCCATGACCTGGCTGATCCTGGGATCCCTCGATCGCGCGTAGGTATCGATCTCATTGAGCCAGTCGACCTTGGACTCGACGGGGACTTCGGTCGGGGGGGTCTGGACCGGGTAGAGGTCCTGTTCGTCCGACGCGGATTGGATCGCGACAGGGGCGTGCGCCCGCGGTTCGTCGGCGATTGCCCGGGCGGTGCCCGCAGCGAGGCGGGCGCTTTCGATCGAGATCTCGTCGGAGTGGGCGTAGCCCTGGCGCTCTCCGCGCACGGCACGCACTCCGACCCCTTGCTCCAGGTGTCGATCGCCGGACTTCACGATGCCCTCTTCGAGGGCGACCGAGTCGGTGGTGGTGTACTCGCAGTAGAGATCGGCGTAGTCGATCTGCCGCTCCAGGGCCGTGTCGAGGGCGGCGGCGAGGCGCGTATCGTCCAGCGCGAAGCGGTCGCGAAAGAAGGAGAGGGCGCGCTCGGCGGTGGCGGCACCCTTCTCATCGGAGGCACTCATGGCGGCAGACCTTTCTGTCAAGAGAGAACGAAGGGGGAGAGTAGCGGTGCGCGGCGCTCAGTCCGCTGAGAAGAGGCGATCCAGTAGGGACCGCTCGCCGCAATCGCGTATATCGACCACGCGGACGCCCTGTGCAGCAATGCGGGCGAGTCGCTCCGGGGGATCGTCTCCGACGTAGGTCAGGCCAGAGAGGGGACGATCGAATCGGCCTGCGGCGGACGCGAAGAGACGCGCGTCGGGTTTGATCCGGCCCGAGGTCGAGGGGATTTCGATAAAATCAAAAAAATCAATGATTCCGAGCCCCTCGAGGATGTCAGGTAGGCGATGGTCGAAGTTGCTGATCACGCCCAATGGGATGACCCGGTCGCGGAGGGATTGGAGCACCCCGTGGATTCCGGGGCACACGTGCCATGCCCCCGGCGCGCGGTAGGCATCGAAGAGGGCCTGTGCAAAGCGGGGAAAGTCGTCGAAGCGTGCCGTGCTGTCGGTCGCTTGGAAGGTCTGCCGGATGCGCTCGACCCACCACTGAATCTCTTGCGCTCGTCGGCCGGCGATTCCATCGCCCTCGACTCCGCGGGTGGGCGCATGTCGAAGCACGCGTCGAAACGCGTCTTGGATCCGCCAGGCGGGGAGGTCGACTCCGTGTTGGAGCGCAATACGGTGGTAGACCTCGCCGACGGGTTCGGCGGCTTGAATCAGGGTCCCGGTCGCGTCGAAGACGATCGCGAGGGTCGCCGATTCGGTCATATCCGAAGCACGTCGGGCTTCTGCACGGAGGCGACGAAGCTATTGGGAAGGTCCCGTTGTCCTTCGGACTCGTATTCTTGCAGGCGCAGGGTCTCGAGTCCGGCGGCCTCGATCCATTCCCGAAGTCGTTCCGGGGCGAAGCCCAGCCAGACGAGCCCGAGCTCTTGCTCCATCCATGTATGCTCGTGGGGCAGGAAGTCGACGATGACGATCCGTCCGCCAGGTCGCACGACTCGGGCCATCTCGTCGATCGCCTTCGCGGGCTCGGCGAGGGAGTGAAGGACCATGTGCGCAAACGTGGCGTCGACGCTCGCGTCGTCGAGTGGCAGCGCATGGGCATCGCCCTCGCGAAACTCGACGGATCCAGGGCTATCGCTCTGCACGGCATTCCATTTTTGTCGGGCGGTCTCGAGCATGCCGGCGGAGAGGTCGAGTCCTACGACGTCGAGTCCAAGCTCGGCGAGCTCGAGGGCCAGGATGCCTGTGCCCGTTCCGATGTCCGCGACGCGGAGCCGGGGGGCGACCAGAGAAGCGGTTGCCCGGGAGCGGAGGCGGTCATCGCCGAACACGGTGCGCAGAGCGTCCCATTCCGGTCCAACCGAGTCGAAGAAGCTCCGCCCCGTATGGGCGCGGGCCTTTCGTTTGGCCAGGGCCTGACGCAGGAGGGTGTCGTCACGACCAGCCGTCGGATCCCCGACGAGGCTCTCCCGGGCGAGAATCCAGGCCGCCCGCCACGGGCCCTCTTCGGGCAGGACGAGGCGGTAGGCGACGAAAGTCCCGTCACGGCGATCCGAGAGCAGGCCCGCTTCGCGTAGAATCGCCAGATGACGTGAGACGCGAGACTGAGCCATCCCCAGGATGTCCATCAACTCGCCGACGATGAGTTCCTCTTGCTCCAGTAGTCGGAGGATACGGACGCGCGTCGGGTCGGAGAGGATCTTGAAGACCTTTTGCAGCGCCTCGGCTGCTGCCGTCATCGAGTCGACCCGGGTCGTCGCGGCGTGATTTTGGGAGAGGCAACCGTGCCGCCGAGGTGAAAATTGCTCTCGTTCCCGTTGGCGATCGGGAATCCGTTCCGTTGTGCCATCTCTTGCAGGGTGGGGTCGTGGATGCGAAGGCTCGCCGAGAGGTCGATGGGGGGCGGCTGACTGCGGTGGACGAGTCCAATTTCGCCCTCGAGCCGGCCGTCGATCATCGGCCCCTCGAGGTCGACCGCGGAGATCCGCGTGGCCCCGCTTTGTAGGATTTCCAGGGTCCCGACGGCACGGCTGAAGGGGATCGCGATCGGCAGGAGTCCGGTCTCGACCTCGAGCGCCGCGCTGTCGAAATGGATCTTTCCCTGGAGCGTTCCGTTGGGGGATAGAGCGACATCGGCGTCGGCGGAGATCTCGCCCGCGAAGCGGAGTTGGTCTGAATCCAGTCGCAAGGGCAGGCGTGAAAGCTCGACCTTGCTCACCCGCCCGAGATAGGCTGGTTCGGCGCCGAGCCGAAGCACGCCGTCGACTTGTCCGAGCTGGGTCTGCGCCCAGATGCGAAGCGTGGGATTCCCCGCGAACCAGCTCGTCGAGAGCCGAGGCGCGATCTCGAGGGTGGAGAGGCGGATCTCGTCGACCGCAGGGTGTTCGATGGTGACATTCCGAGCGCGGAGTACGGGGCCTCTCGCACTGAGGGCCGGCGCGAGCTCGGGCACCTCGACCCGCGCGCCGCTCACTCGGCTGATCTCCCAGGCGACGCGTCGGCCTAGGCTGTCCCACGGAAAGAGCAGGAGGATGAAGGAAAGGACCAGCAGGGCCGCGAGAGGGAGGAGGGCCACGGTCGGGAGGAAAACCGCTCGGCGATCGTGGGTCGAGGTATTCGCTTCAGACACGCGCGTACTCTACCGGGATTCCGCGGGGGCCGCGCCCGCCGAGCAGGAGAGGTCGTTTCCCAGGGTCACGACAGCGGTTTGAAGGTCGAGACCGAGAAGGTGATGTCGATCAGATCGGGTGTGGTGGTGCCATCCCGGGAGGCTCTTCCGGGGCGACGTTTGACGCGGAGGCTCTTGACGGACAGCGGCTGTTCGGCGCGCTCGATACTCGACAGGTA
>Ga0315332_10000284_pt1 | contig 21582 bp, 16 predicted proteins | sample M110034915metaG_FD_203455 | JGI IMG/M metagenome (GOLD analysis project Ga0315332, IMG submission 203455) | Ammonia-oxidizing marine archaeal communities from Monterey Bay, California, United States - M1 100m 34915 | ecosystem: Environmental > Aquatic > Marine > Intertidal zone | place: USA...
CCAGCCGATAGCTTATTCTACGGGGGTGGCTGGTGAAATCGACAAGGTTATCATTATCAACAGTACAGATGAAGCTGTACAAGTTGCTGGAAGTTATTTAGCTGGAAAACTCCCTGCACTTCAATACCATTCTGATTATGCCATCAGCAAGACGGTTGAAAAATACAAGAGACTATATAATAAGCTGTTAGAATAATTGATAGCCCCAATGATGCGAGGATATCAGTTATATTCCTTCGTTTATTGGGTCACTTATTAGCAGGTAAATTATCGTTAATTTTTAAAGACAACCATTGTTCAATTGTAGTAATAAGTTTGATTTTTTCGACCTCCGTCATGTGATTAATTCTAGCATTTCCGTGGTGTTTCCCTTCCATGAAAAACCAAATAGAATGGTCTTTTTTAATAGGTGGAACTGCTGTTGCCGACCAAGTGTCTATGCTTCCGTATATATAAATGAACGCATTATCTTCTGTTTGTAGCCAGCTATTTATGTTTCTTAAAAGATCTCCGCTAAAAGGTGCCTTCATCTTGTTTGGCAAAAAAGTAGCATGTGGATTACTTGTAGTAGGGATTGCTGCCAATAGTTTTTCAAATCCTTTTGTTTGATAACCATAATAACCCATCTCTGTTGCTGATTGATAATAATGCGGGCCATACAGCTCAATGATTTCGTCACTAAAAAAAGTGATACTAGAAACTCGTTCAAAATAGATGACCAGGGCTTCAAGAGAATCCTTTGCGTTAGGAATAGCATTACAGCTATGTCCATATTGCCAAAACGAAAATGGAAATTCTAAAACAGCATATTCAAATGCCTCCTCAATAGTCAAATAGGTATAGCTGGCATCCGATTCTTTGTTGTTCAATACCAGTCGGCGCAAAATTTCTTCCCGATTTTCAAGAAGCCGTATTTGAACCGCCTTAAGCTTTTCACGGCATTCAGCTGACCCAATTGTGTCGAGAAATGCATAGATTCTTTGGTCTTCGTAAGCATTGTTAATCGGTGCCACATAGGGCACACTTAAGTCAACGTCATTGGGATAAAAATATCGATAGAAAATTGTAGTAGTTCCGCCTTTACTTATACCTGTGCTGATCCACTTTTTTGCATATATTTTTTGGAATAATTGATTGATATGATGTAAGTCGGCGGATGCCTGTTTTAAATTAAGGTAGTCGTAATTAAGTGAATCGGGAAGACTTTCTCCAAAATAACGATGTTCAATGGAAATTTGATTTGCGTTTAACAACTCAGACAGCTCGCAAATAGTATTTTTTTTTCTATTGTATCCCTCAGTAACCATAACCATTGGGCGTTTGAATCCTTTATGACTAAGAAAAACCTTTTGATAGAAAAAGCCTGCTAATGTATCGCTATGATTTAGGGGTTGCTTTATTTTTATTTCATAGGCGCATTCGAAATTTGTTGGGGGTTCAATTTTTTTAAATTGGACGTCAGGTAGTTGTGAGATGAGTTTTTCTAGTTCCTTTGTTTGTGCAGAAGCAAAAGCAAAGAATCCAAAAAGTAAAGTAGCGAAAAGAGAGAGTTTCTTCAATTTAATTGTGTTGATGATAGCAGAGCCATTATTACATATAAAGTCAACTTGCTCCTTCAATATACAAATTAGGTAAACGTTTCAACCAAACTACCCATATCTCCATTTTGGAAATCGAGAATGGCTTGTTTAACTTCTTGCTCAGAGTTCATTACAAATGGGCCATAAGTGGCTACTTTTTCTCCAATAGGCTCTCCAGATAATACAATAAATCGGCATTTTTCGGTTATCGTAATATGTACTTCATCACCATCATTATTAAGCCAAACCATATCCTTTTCTTTGATTATTTTGTCGTCAATGTTCAAGCCGCCATTAAGCACGTAAATAAGTGCGTTAAAATTTCGAGGAAGTTCGATTGAAAATGTTGATTTTCTATCTCCTGCAACTCTAAGCAAAGTTTGAGGACTGTAGGTTTTAGCTGGCCCTTCTACGCCTTCAAATGTGCCAGCTATGACACTAATCGTGGCGTTGTCTTTCTCTATTTTAGGTGTTGTTTCATCAGAAATAGGGAGGTAATAGGGTTCCTCCATTTTATGTTTAGACGGCGTATTCACCCAAAATTGGATAAATTCGTTTTCACCACCATTCTCTGCTAGTTCTTTTCCAGGCCTTTCACTATGTACAATGCCTTTTCCTGAATGCATCCACTGTGTTCCTCCAGCAGTAACTACTTTATTATTCCCAATCGAATCCTGGTGATGTAAACTGCCTTTGAATACAAAAGTAACCGGTGAGAAACCTCTGTGAGGGTGTGGACCGACGCCTATTTCACTTTGTTTGCCTCCAGCTTTCAATGGTTGATTCCAATGGTGAATGAGCAAGAAAGGATCTATTTGATCCACTTCTTTTGTCGGTAATGGTTGGTCTAGTAGATGCCCTCCCATATTCACCATTTGAGATGCTATTATTTTTTTAATTGTGCGTATGTTCATATTTAAAACGCTTTTCTTCTCTAAAATCTCAAAGTAGTTAGAAAACGAGAAATAGCTACTATATAAGACGGCTTTATTGTGCTAAAAAGAAAGAGATGACTCTTTTGGTCAAAACGGCTATATAAGGTAGTTATTAATCTGTATGCTTGCAGCTTTCCAGGCCTTTGCTGTGAGTGACTATTTCTTCTTTGTCATAAGATAATTGATGATTTAAGCCATTGGATTCAAAAACACCATGAAATGGAGATGGAGCAGGCACTAGATCTGTTGGAAACCAATTTCTTTTGGTGTTATAATTGACTAATAAAAATAAACCATCTTGTGTGCCATTGGCGCCAAATCGCTCTAAGTTCCCCGTCCATAATTTAGAGCCAAGTTTTTTCACTAGAATTCGATTGATTTTTTTTAAATTTTTGGAAGGCATACCTATTTCATTGACACATAGAATCTGTGACAAGTCAAAGGATTTCGAATGGTTGAAATTATTTAAATCGTATCTGACGATGAATTCAAGAATATTGCCTGCTGGATCTAAAAAATAAACAGAATCAGCATTCCATTCTTTGGAAGCGGGTTCAATAACTCGACCGTTTTCATACGAAATAATGGCTACTCTTTTGTTTAGCCATTCTATTGACTCATTTAGTTTATTCGAAGGGATCAGAAAGCAATAATGATAAATGAATGACTTTTCAGACTCCTTGAATGTCAATTTGGAGTGCCCTACCTGTACACTAAAACTTGACGTTGATTCTTCGATGATTTTGAATCCTAGAATGCTACTATAAAATTTCAGCTGATTGGAAATTTCATTGGTGTAAAGGGTAAGTTCTATGATTTTCATAAGAAACTATTGTATATGGACACTTGTCATAAATTAATCCATGTTCTTAACAAAGTACGCTTTTTACCCTGTCGTTCATTGTCTTCGTATTTGGTTCTGTTATGACAAATAAAATGGTTGTTAATGAACAGCATATCGCCTTGTTCCATTTTATAATAGAATAGATTGTCTTTGATTTGGAAATACTCATCAATTCTGTCTAGTGCTTTAATGAGCTCAGGCGAAATGAAGGTTTGAGACCGTTGATGGCCAGTAATAATCCAATAACGCATATATCTAAATTGGAATAAATCATTATCAAAAGAAAAAACTGGGAATCTGTTTTTTTTAATTGCTTCGATATCGGCTTTACTGCCTGGAGTTATTACGTCTCGGATTATGGGTTCAGAAAGCACTTGTACACTTTCAGGATAATAATTTTGCATCCATTGCAATAAATCATGTGCATTTGCAAATATTGATTCACCACCGATTTCTGCCGGTTGCAGGCACAATAAGCCAACAATATCGGGACTGTAGGACAAGGCGGTGCTATCAGTGTGAAATCCAGTTGACGCACTGGTCTTTGAAACTGGTATGGCTTCTTTTGTATGATCGAGATTTCGATCTCTAACTTCAAAAAGTTCTCCATACCGACTATTAAGCTGACCCAGTCCTTGAGCAATGGCATAATACAAGGATTTTAATTGCTTGTCAGTTAAATGATAATTCCCCAATTTGAAAAGTAAAACGCCGGGACTTTTTGTTAGACTATTTATTTGCTTAGAGGTCCAAGAAAAGAGGTCGTTGAAAAAGGGTTTATTCGCGTCAAACTCAATGGACTCCTTATCAACGGTGTAATCTTCAGCGATTAAATTAGGGCAATTTTTTATAAATCGGATAGGGACAGCACGTTCGATTAGCTCTGGTGAAGGACCACTTTCTGGCCAATCATAATTCGTGGTGTATTTTTTTTCAGTCATATTTTTTGAACTTTGAAAGCCATATGTAAAGGGAGGTCTTTCAAAGGTGTAAAAAACGATTCATCTAATGCAATGTGCTCTTGATTAATGTGCAGTTCATATACTTCAGGCATTAATTTATATTTAGCTGCGTTTAGACAAGTGAAATAATCTTGAATCGTCTTATGAACACATTGAACATTAACGGGTTTTCCATCTCTTCGCCAGATTTCGCCTGGGAAAAGAATATTTCTTCCAGAAAAATATCCTCCCTTCACATCAAAGTAAAACGGATATTTGTCTTTTTTTAGATAGGCAAGTAACGGATGCGGTACAGAAAAAATAAAATGACCTCCTGGTTTAAGCAGTTGCAATACCTTCTCCATGGTCGCTTGAGTTTCTTCAAAAGAAAGGTAATTGAATAAAAACATGGCGATGACTAAATCATATTGTTCATTGGCATCAACTTTTAGTTGAGAAATATCCTGAACCTTATACGTTGCGTTCTCAATATTTTGATTTTCTTTTTCACGCAATGCGTGTGAAATCATTTTTTCTGAGATATCAATACCGTCTACATGCTTTGCTCCTCGCTTGAGCATTTCGCGTCCAACATATCCTTCACCACATCCAATATCTAAAATTTTTAAATTCTTTAAGGGTTCGCAAAGGTTCAAAACAAATGGTCTAGCCGAGTAATCAGACAGTAATACGGCTTCTTTTCTGCTCCAGGAGTCAGCCTGATTATTATATAGCTGCTGCGTGTTCTCTTCTACTTTCATTAGATAATTTTTTTGATCTTTCGTACATCGAGTCCCAAAACATGTTTCTTAAATTAAGCGCTTTGAGCATTCCCTTTCTTATTTCGTGGTAATTGTTTGGGTTTTCTTCTACCATATCCTTTGCAATTTGAATCATGATTTTTCCATGTTCATCATCAATTTCAGAATGTAACTCAAAAAATACGTAATCGTATTTATCGATATCCGAATGTCTTTGAATTCCGAGTAAGATGTGCTTGTAAATGTGTTTTACCACACTTTCTGTTCCAATACCAATGGCTCCAATAACCTCTGCTTCTGAGCCATTGTATAAAATATCAAGAAACATTTCGCGCCATATTTCGACGGACTCATCAATTTTAGATTTAGAATCAATTCCTAAGGAATTTTTAAAGCGCTGAAACAATTCTGGGTGGGAAATCCCTTGAACCCATTCGTCTTCAATTCCTAATTTATGAAGTAATTCTAATTCATCCTGGTCAATATTTCCACTTTCCTCATTTAAATTATCCAGCAGATGATTTCTGTGAGTTGTATTGGTCATTTTAGAAATGGCTGCAGTCAAAAACCGAGGAAACCAGGAGGTGTAGCCGGCATATTGAATGGCAAAGTCCTTGATTGCTAATTGCGGATTATTCAAGGTGCCATCTTTTAATGCAATTAGGTAAGGATGATGCACAGCCTTGTGGTCCTGGGCTTCCAGGACTAAATTATCAATGTTACACATGAGCAAAATTTTAAGTGATATGGTTATCAAATTAGCCAATAAAGATAAGGCCACAAGCGGTTATTCAAATCATTTAACTTAATTATTTGCATAATTTGTTGACTCGGCTTTCCATAATTAATTTTTCTAGATAAATATGAGACTAAAAACTGGACTACTTCCGGGGTGCAAAGAGACTTCAGGATAAGCGATTTTTATCATCAATATTATCTTGCTATTTTTTGAAGTCCTCAATATAATCGCTGCTTTTGCATAGAATTTTCCAGAAACAGAAGTCCTGATTGAAAAGCCTTTGGTTTTTTTTATTGATTTTGTAGTAATCAACTTGGACAACAGGTATCACCCAGTTGCTTTTTTTGAAACACTAGATTTTGTTGAGGAAATGATTGAATTGAGTTAGATATAAGGAGGCGAAAAGCTATGTTTTTTATTAATTTTTAATCATAAATGATTAAATAGTTAGGATAGATTAAATCTAAATTATACATCTCATTCGATATTATAATTTAGTTTAAAATTGGAGATTAAATAAAATAGCGAGTACTTAAAAAGTCTCGCTATTAAATTTGGTCGGGGTGAGAGGATTCGAACCTCCGATCTCGCGCCCCCCAGACGCGCACTTTAACCGGACTAAGCTACACCCCGAAAAGTTAGCTGCGGACGGCAAAAATAGACGTTTAATTAATTTGACGTAACTATTCAAAGAAATTAATTCTTAGACCTGCTTTTAGTAATAATCAATTCAATTGCTTGGGTACTAAACTTTCCCTAGCATATCGTCTTTCAGACTGCTATCGGCTGGATTGTTTCCTAACCAAATTCCGAAAAGTGCTTGCTTAAAGGGAAGACCCTTAATTGTACCTCTTAACTCTCCATTTTTTGAAAATAAAACTCCTTTCCCGGGTTCGTATTTGATCGTAATAAGGTCGCCTTCTTTGAAAGGATCTGCATAAAACTTCATAAAATCTGCGATGTTTGCTTCAGTTGCTTTACCTCGATCAGATTTTTCAAAGCCTTCTTTAACAGATTCTACAAACTTATCTCTTGTTACTTTTGCAGATACTAAAACAATTCGAATGGCCATTTCAACATCTTGATCAATCACTTTACTAGCATCCATTGATGGCCTTCTAAGATAAAGCGCTCCTGCATAGAGGTCTATTGTATATTTTTCTCTAAGACCGCCACCGTTGTAGATAACTGTTTTTTCGTTGACACTTAACTTAGCTGGAAATGCAACTCCTGCAATTGTTCGTTTTTGAGCATTGCCAATAATCGTCGTTGCGATCAAGGCGATGAATAGAATACTTGTCTTCATTTTCATCTGGTTAATTTATAGTTATATTTGATTGATACAAAAATAATTCCAAAAAAATCAAATCAATTCTTTAAATGAAAATCTTTAATTCCATAATAATTGTCCTGTCAATTGCACTCATGTCATGTGGCGGTTGGACAGATGCTAGAAAGCAAAAAGTATTAGATAAGTGTGATAATGATACTTTCGATTGTGATTGCTTTTTAACTACAACCGTTAGTACTTTTCAAGATCCTGATATCTATACAAGTACCATGGAAAATGAATCAGTTAATCAAGATGCGGTTGACGCTTATTGGGATAACATATATGAAAGCTGCTTAAAGGATTAGGTTTCTATTCATTTTACACCGAATTCCATTTCGATTGGTTACTTGTTGGTAAGTGCCGCGCGTGTACATTTTCATCCGCTTGTCAGAAATTTTAGTTTTGACGATGAAGTAAAACATAAATTTGTGCCGAGGCGTAGATATTGAACAAGCCGTCTTTAAAAGTGTTATTGAATAAAATTGTTTTTCTAAAATGAAACATAATGTTCTTGTTGTCCTGTTGATTGTTTTTGTTTTGCCGGTTTTTGCGCAAAATAAGTACACATTAAGTGGCTACGTAAAGGATGCTAAAACTGGAGAGCTTTTAATCGGTGCTGAGGTCTACATCAAAGAACTAATGAAAGGCCAGTCCACCAATAATTATGGATTTTATTCGATTACAGTTCCTGAAGGAAAATACACTTTAGTAAGCCAGTACTTTGGTTTCGATGATTTTAATCAGTCGATTCAATTAAACCGGGATCAGCGCATCAATATAGAACTCGGTTTTTACTTGGATACACTTGGGGAAGTGGTAGTCGAATCAGAGAGAAAAGACCAAAATACCACCGGTACCCAGATGGGCACCATAGAGCTAGATATGACTAAGATAAAAACCTTACCCGCGTTCATGGGTGAAGTGGATATTTTAAAGACTATTCAATTATTACCAGGAGTGCAATCAGGAGGAGAGGGCAATACTGGATTTTACGTAAGAGGAGGTGGGCCGGACCAGAACCTGATTTTATTAGATGAGGCTACGGTTTACAACGCCTCACATTTATTTGGTTTTTTCTCGGTTTTTAATGCAGATGCAATTAAGAAAGTGAATCTGATCAAGGGAGGCATGCCTGCTAACTATGGTGGTCGACTTTCGTCGGTTTTGGATATTACCATGAATGATGGGAATTATAAAGAATACCATGCGAATGGGGGGATAGGTGTAATCGCGTCAAGATTGACAGTGGAAGGTCCGATTAAAAAAGATACAGCTTCTTTTATCGTTTCTGGGAGAAGAACATACATTGATGTGCTTACTAAACCTTTTGTTAATGACAGTGCTTCTGCGGCGGGTTCTGGCTATTATTTTTACGACTTAACGGCTAAAGCAAACTGGAGAATCTCAGATAAGGATCGTTTGTTCTTATCTGGATATTTTGGGCGTGATGTCTTTACTTTTAACAATGATAATTTAGGCTTGAACTTTCGGGTTCCTTGGGGAAATGCAACTGCTTCTTTGCGATGGAATCACCTCTTTAACGATCGACTTTTTTTGAATACCACAGCCATATTTAGTGATTATAAATTTGCGTTCGAAGCCGAGCAGAGTCAATTCAAATTTAAATTGAGCTCTGGAATACGGGATTACAATTTAAAAACAGATTTTACCTGGTTTGCTGGAAGCAATCACAAAGTAAAATTTGGTGCCAATTATATCTATCACACCTTTACCCCAAGCTCTTTTTCAGGAAGCTCGGGTGATCAAGAGTTTGGTACTGCAGAAATTACTAGGATAAAAGCGAACGAAGGAGCAATTTATATTCTGGATGAGTTCGAGATTGGGGAAAGAATAAAAATAAATGCGGGGGCGAGACTTTCGGCATTTCAGCACATTGGACCCTTTACAAGGTACTACAAAAATGAAACGTCTCAATTAACGGACAGCACAAGAACTTGGGGGAAAGGAGAATCTATTATTGTTTATCCAGGTTTTGAACCCAGATTCAGTGCGAGGTATTTATTTGCCGATCAGTCTTCTTTTAAACTTGGGTTCACCCACAATTATCAGTACGTGCATCTCGCATCTATTTCGGCCATTTCATTGCCAACAGATTTGTGGTTTCCGAGCTCGGAATTGGTAAAGCCACAAATAGGAACACAATATAGCATCGGTTATTTTAAGAATTTTAAAGAGAATACTTTTGAAACTTCGGTAGAGCTGTATTATAAAAAGTTGAGAAATCTAATAGAGTATAAACAAAACGCACAACCAGAAGACAATGTAGCTGACAATGTAGATAACCAGCTAACATTTGGTGATGGATATTCTTATGGTGCTGAATTTTTTCTAAAAAAGAAAATGGGAGACTGGACCGGATGGATAGGATATACTTGGTCTCGAACAATGAGACAGTTCGATGCTATAGATCAGGGAAATGAGTTTTCGGCCAAATATGATCGGCGTCACGATTTGTCTGTTGTTTTGAGCTATGATATAAGCAAAAGAGTAAATGTGGGTGCTGCCTTTGTTTATGCCAGTGGTAATACCATCACATTGCCTTATTCCAGATATTTTGATTTTACTGAAAGCGCACTTGTTACCGTGTGGGGTCCTAGAAATGGGGACCGGATGCCAGCCTATCATCGGGCTGATATTTCGTGTACCATAAAGGGCAAACATGAAAAGAAATACATTGATGCTGAAACTGGCGAAACAAAAATGAAACCGAAGAGAATAAAATCGAATTGGAATATTTCGGTATACAATTTATACAACAGAGCCAATCCGTATTTTATTTATTTTGATAATGAAGGTGATTTGAATTCTGGCACCTTGGATCTTGGGGCATATCAAGTGTCCTTGTTTCCAATTTTACCTTCAGTAACCTGGAATTTTGAATTCTGATGAAAAGATTATTACAATTATCCCTATTGGCTTTACTCTTTGTAGCTTGCGAGAAAGAAATACAAATTGAATTGCCAGATGTCCCCATTGAATTGGTTATTGAAGGAATTGTTGACATTAACCGACCACCATTAGTAATTTTAACCCGAACGCAAGGATATTTTGATCCAATTGACGAAAACACGATTAATGGTCTTTTTGTTAATGGTGCATCCGTCACACTGGATAATGGAAGCCAAACACATGATTTGATTGAGATTTGTACGAGTTCAATTCCCGATTCAGTTCTTGCTGCTATTTCTGGAACTGTTGGTATTTCTGCGGAGGATTTACAAGCGTTTAACTATTGCGTTTATACTTCGTTAGATCCAGCTTCTTTCGGAGAAGCAGGTAAAACCTACCAACTGAACGTTCAAGCTGAGGGAAAAACATTAACGGCAGAAACAAAAATTCCTGAACCGGTTTATTTTGATTCAATTTGGTACGAATTGGGTACAAATCAGGATTCATTGGGTTTTGTATGGGTAGATATGAAAGATCCAGATACGATTGGTAACAGTTACCGCTGGTTTGCTCAAAGAATTAATCATTATACCTATGGACCTCAGGTTGGGGAGATGAAAGATAAACAGATGATTGCGCCGTTAGGGTCTATTTTTGATGATAAATTTTTTAACGGTCAAAAATTTGAATTCGCATATAATAGAGGAGAGCTAGGGAATAATGAAAATCAGGATGACGAAGGGCCGGAAGAGCGGTTTTTTAAAAACGGTGATACCGTTGTCGTTCAGTTTGTTTCCATAGACCGGCCGAACTTTTTTTATTTCAGGTCTTTGGAAGACCAAATTGCGACCAATGGAAGTCCATTTGCGTCACCTGGTAACTTAGAATCCAATATAAATGGTGGGTATGGAGTATTTAGTGGGTATGGTAGTGCATACGATACCGTAGTTTGTACTCCTTAGGATTTATATTTTTATCGGAACGTTGACACTCTTCGACTGAAGAAAATTTTTACTTTTGTTTTCCAAGATTTAAGAAGAAGTTCAAGATAATTGAACAATAACAAGTAGTACATGAGCGAAGAAATTGAACAACTAGATTGCCTGATAATTGGTTCGGGCCCTGCAGGATATACTGCTGCAATTTATGCAGCAAGAGCGAGTATGAACCCAGTGATGTATATGGGTTTGCAGCCTGGGGGACAATTGACAACAACAAATGAAGTTGAAAATTTTCCTGGATACCCCGAAGGTGTAACAGGACCTCAAATGATGGTTGAATTACAACAGCAGGCAGAACGATTTGATACGGATGTTAGGCACGGTTGGGTAACAAAAGTGGATTTTTCTGGAGCCACACATAAAGTTTGGGTGGATGAAAAGAAAGAGATTCATGCGAAAACAGTAATAATCGCAACAGGTGCGTCTGCAAAATACCTTGGTTTAGAATCCGAACAAAAGTATCTGGAGTTGGGTGGTGGTGTTTCTGCTTGCGCGGTCTGTGATGGATTTTTCTACAAAGGTCAAGAGGTTGTCGTTGTTGGGGCAGGGGATTCAGCATGTGAAGAAGCGCATTATTTATCTAAGCTTTGCACCAAGGTGACCATGTTGGTTAGAAGAGATCAATTTAGAGCATCTAAAATAATGGAGGCACGCGTTCGAAACACAGAAAATATTGAAATTCTGACCAACACAAGTACGCAAGAAGTATTGGGTGACGGAAATGTGGTAACAGGTGTTTCGGCTAAAAATACGGAAACCGGAGAGGTAAAAGAAATCCCTGCAACTGGGTTTTTTGTAGCGATTGGACATCAACCCAATACAGAGGTATTTAAACCCTATGTAGAATTAGATGAAGTTGGGTACATAATCAATCAACAACCTGGAACGTCAAAAACCAATGTGGCAGGTGTTTTTGTAGCAGGAGATGCTGCGGATAAGGATTATCGCCAAGCAGTTACTGCAGCAGGTACGGGTTGTATGGCTGCATTAGATGCAGAACGATATTTAGCTGCCCTTGGGCATTAATATTATTGCTAAATGTGATATCTTAAGGTTCGAATCGATGCGATTTTATAGGGTTTTAATCTAAATTATGGCTAACAAGAGCTACAATGATTTCACGAGCTGGAAAGGTTTCCAGCAGTATTTTCCAGAAAAGTCACAAATTAAGCAAGGTGAAGAACCTGTTGAAGAGTATTGGGAATGGGACGACTATAAAGTTCATTTGGATAGATACATACCAGCTAATAATAATAAAAACGTAAAAATTATTTTGGTTCATGGAGGGGGAGCTAACGGGAGGTTAATGTTTCCGCTAGGCGTGGTGCTGAGAACCAATGGGTTTGAATGCGTTTCACCCGACTTTCCTGGGTTTGGATTAACTGAAATTAGAAAACCCAATAGTTATTACACCTGGATTGATTTAGTCGTTGCGCTAATTGAGCGAGAAAAAGACAAAGACGGGAAAGAAATCGTATTATGTGGCATTAGTTTGGGTGGAATGTTATCGTACCAGGCAGCTTGTAAAAGTAACCATGTTAAAGGACTTATGGTAACTGCTCTTGCAGATACGAGAAAGAAGTCAATCCAACAGCAGCTTTCAAAAAATAAGTTGATGGGTATTTTAGGTGTAGCGTTTGCAAAAAAAATGGGTTGGGCATTTGATGGAGTTCGATTTCCTATAAAGTTAACTACGAAGATGTGGGCAATGGCGAACAACAAAGAATTTGTGCAAAAATTGCTAGATGATAAAGTTGGCTCTGGCGGTAAAGTATACCTTAAATTTTTACGAACACTGTTTGAAGCAAGTCCAGCTATCGAACCAGAACTGTTCTCTACTATACCGTTGTTGTTTTTACAGCCAGAAGAGGACCACATTATTCCTTGGTGGGTTAGTGAGCCCTTTTATAATCGATTGAATTGCCCAAAAACGCAAGTAGTATTGAAAGGTTGTGGACACATACCAATGGAAGAGCCAGGTGCTTCACAAATGGAAAGTTCAGCATTGAATTTCCTCAATGAACTAACGTCTACAGTTTAGCAATCATTTCCATTACTACATTTTTTCTTCTAGTAGAAACCGGAACCGTGCTGTTGTCTTTCAGGACAAGATAGCCACCATCACTTTTATTGTATTCTTTTACGAACTTACTATTTATCAAATGGCTCTGATGCACTCGTAAAAAGTCATATGGGCTCAAAAGGTCATCGTAATTTTTTAGTGTTTGCGTTACCAGTAGCCTTGTTGAGTCTGAGAAATAAAACATGGTGTAATTAACGCTACTTTCGCATCTTACTATTTCGGTAATCTCTTTAATTAATGTTTTTTCTTGAGTGTTTAACGCAATTCTTTTTGCGCTGCCATCTCGCATCGTATTTTGTAGAATTTCAATGCTACCAAGGTGGTTGTTATTGATAGATTTGTCAACAGCACTTATTAACTCGTCGGGATCAATGGGCTTCATTAAATAATCTACGGCAGAGAATTTAAACGCTTTGATTGCATATTCGTCTGATGCAGTTGTGAAAATTACTTTAAATCGATCCGTTCCTGTAATTTCAAGAAGATCAAATCCTGTCCCATCTTGCATTTGAATGTCTAGAAAAACCAAATCAGGATTTACCTCTTTGATTAATTTAGCACCAGAAACGACGCCATCTGCCTCACCTACGATGCTTATAGTCGGACAATAGGCTTCGACATCAGATTTTATCGCAAGGCGGGCATCAGATAAATCATCAATAATGATTGCTTTCATATTGTAAAAGTAAGTATTAATTAAAATTTTTCATTCAAGGGCATTCTTAAAATAACGGTTGTACCAAAAGCTACGTCATTTTTCATAATATCAACGATTTCAAATCCTTTTTGACTTCCATTCTTATTTAAAATATTGAGCCTTTCTTGAGTCACCACAAGTGCAGCTGATTTATGCTGTTGATCTATTTGCGCTTTTTGTTTTTTAGCTTCAGACCTACCGATTCCATTGTCTGTTATTTCACAGATCAAGGTGTCATTTTCAGCTGAAAATTTGATGTCAAGATTCCCGACTCGATCCAGTTTTTTAAAACCGTGGATGATGGCATTCTCAGCAAAAGGTTGAAGAAGTATTGCTGGAATCAACACATTGTCTGGATCGATTTCCTGGCCAACTTCTATCGTATATTTGAATGGAGTAGTTCTTCCAAAATTTTCTAATTCTAAATAATTCTTGAGGGAGTTTATTTCGTCACTTATTGTAACCAATTGATTGCGCGAGTTTTCAAGTGTTTGCCGCATAAGCTTGGAAAATTTTGCTAAATAATACCTTGCGGATTTTTGATCATTTCTCAAAATAAATGCTTGTACAGAGTTGATTGAATTAAAAATGAAATGCGGATTCATTTGAAGCCGCAGTGCTTTTTGTTCTAATTCTAGCATCGTTCTCTCCATTTCTATTGCTTTTTGATCACGACTGATTTTTTTCTTAATTGCGCTTATTCTGATAGCAATAAGCAAGGTTAGCAAAAGGACTCCTAGACCAGTCGACCCAAATATAAATAGTGAAGTTTTCCAAAAAGGAGGCGTGATAGTGAACACAAATTCGATCGGTTTTTCTGTCCATACGTTATCTTCATTTCCTGCTCTTACTTTGAATTTGAAGAACCCAGGAGGCAGGTTGGAATACGTGGCGTCATTTTTCTCAGATATGGGACTCCATTTAGGGTCAAATCCCTCTAAAATAAACTCATAATATACTTTATCTGGATTCTTCTGATTAATACCCTTAAATTCGAAAGAGATGTGATTTTCGGTGTGATTTAAAATTAAGGAATCAGTCAAATTGTGCCAATTAGTAATTCTTTCTTTGTATTTTTTTGTTTGCGCCAAATCCTTGTAAAATAAAGCAACATTGGATAAGCTAAGTTTTGGGGCAAGTGTGTTTTTAGTTGCTTTTTTCGGATTGTATTTCATGAGTCCATCGATAGTGCCAAACCAAACATTTCCATTATTATCCACACAGGAGGCATTTCGATTGGTTTCAACTCCTTTAAATCCTTCATCTTTGCCAAAGTGCTTTATCTGCTTAATGGTATTCAGTTCGCCAAATTCAATTCGGTCAACTCCTTGCTCTGAACCGATCCAAGCATGACCTTTTTTGTCAAATTCAATGAGGAAAGTTAGGTCACTTGTCAAACCATCTGTTTCCATATTACGTAAGGAAAAACTTATTAGAGGTTCACTAGCACTTGCAACGTAAATGCCTTCACCATGCGTGCCAATCCAAAGGTCTCCTGTTGGACTTATTTGCATGGTTTTAATTTCTACAGCTGGTAATCCTTCTGTGGGATTGCTGATTTTTTCATCCAAAAAATAACCTATGCCATCTTTCTTAGAGCTGAACCAGATTCTTCCTAAAGTATCTTCTTCAAGATTTGTGATTATAGGCCTGTTTCCTAAGTTCAATTCCCGTGACCATTGAGTTATAAGGTAATGAAAATCATTAGGTGCTAGGGGTTCCAGTTTGGCGATTCCACCTATCGTAGAAACCCAAATGTTTTGTAATTGATCTTCCATGATATCTTGGATGTTTTCTCCAGGTATGCCATCGTTTCGTGTAAACTGATGAAATTCATTTCCATTAAAACAGTAAACAGCGTTGAGATCTGTGCCTATCCATATATTCCCCAAGTGGTCTTCTGTTAAAACTCTCGCCTTTCCTCCTGTGTAGCCATTTAACCGGTTGTATACGATTGTTGTGTCTTGATTTTTCATAACTATGCTGTGCTTGTGCGCAGTCCATATATCGTTATTGAAAGCTACGTGGACATCGTAGACGTAACCTTTTTCTAGCCCATCTGACTCAGTGAGATGTTCGAATTCTGGACCAAAATATTTATTGACGCCATCGCCAGAAGTTGAAAACCAAAAATTACCCCAGCTGTCTTTGATAATCGTTCTGGTATGGTTGTTACTAAGCCCCTGTGTTTCATCAATTATTTGCGATTGATTTGTCGATAAATCCAGGCGTAAAATCCCCTTATTTAAAGAGGTGAGCCAAATAATACCATCTTCTAGAAACATATCATGAATATTTTCAAATTCTCTTGTTATAGTAGAAAATTTCCCTTCGTTAAATCTGATTAACCCACCACCAAGTGTAGAAATATAGATGCCAGTAGAATCCCCTACAAAGTGACATGTTGCAGTGTGCGATAAGCCGTCTTTTAATCCATAAAGAACATTACTTTCTATTGCAATTTGTAAGATGCCATTGCCATTACAGGCCCATATACTACCGTCAATGTGTTCGTATAAATCAGAAATGTCTTTTTTAAATAGGTTGTTTTCTAACGACCAATTTTCGAAAACTCCATCCTTGTATTGATAAATTCCTTTAGAAGTTCCCAACCACAATTGTCCACTTTTGTCTTCTAGAAAACAGTTGACTTCAATTTCCTGTTCTTCCTCTATTTCAATATCTTCAAATTTGATACCATTGTAGATGCATAATCCATTTTTGGTCCCAATCCAAATATTTCCTTTTTTTGATTCATAAATAGCAAGAACACGATTGTCACTTAATCCATCCTTTTTAGAAAAATTTTTGAACTTTTTGCCATCAAATTGACTGATTCCACCACCGTCCGTACCCATCCAAATAAAACCCCTGGAATCTTCCAACATAGCATAAACCTGAGATTGCGCAAGACCGTCAACTACGGAGTAGGTAGTGATGTTAAATTGGGCAAAAACAATTAATGGACCTACGAAATAGGCTAAAAGGATTACTCGCATCATCTGATTCAAATATAGGAACGGAAACAGTTAATCAGAACTTTATAACGCTTAATAAGCTACTTAAAGTATGAATCCATTTGTTTTTAACTTTAATTAATGGTATTTGAATTTCCAAAAGTGATAAGTAGACTTTTAAAATGGTTCTGGCGAAGAAAGTATTTCTTTATCCTACTGTTTACAATCAATTTTTTTATTTGGATGTTTTGTTTGCCTGAACGATTATTCTACGAACCTACATGCACCGTTCTAAAAGATAATACAGGAGCTATTCTGGGTGCCCGAATTGCAGATGATGGACAATGGAGATTTCCTCCATCGAACAGTGTTCCGGATAAATTTGAACGAGCGATTATTGAGTTCGAGGACCGAGACTTTAAAAGTCACTCTGGTATTAGCTTTAAGGCATTTGGTCGTGCTATTAAACAAAACATTTCGGAAGGTAAGGTGGTTAGTGGAGGGAGTACAATTACGATGCAAACGATTCGACTATCTAGAAAGGGAAGAAGTAGGTCGTATTGGGAAAAACTCATAGAAGTATATATGTCGACAAGGTTAGAGTGGCGTTTAACCAAAAGTGAAATTCTGAGGCTTTACGCATCAAATGCACCAATGGGAGGTAATGTGGTTGGTGTTGAAGCTGCTTCTTGGCGCTATTTTGGCCGATCTGCGCACGAGCTAAGCTGGGCTGAAGCCTGTCTCTTGGCTGTTCTCCCTAATGCACCCAGTTTGATGCATCCAGGCAAAAATCGAGCAAAGCTTAAAGCGAAAAGAAACCGTCTCTTAAAGAGATTGCATAATGAGAATGTGATCGATGAGGTGGATTATGAATTGGCTTTAATGGAGTCTCTACCTGAGAAACCACCGCATTTACCGCAACTGGCGCCTCATTTATTGAACCGGCTCATTGCGAATGGCTATAAAGGTAAAGAGGTCATTTCGACTTTGGATAAGAATATACAAAAACATGTACTCAAAACGGTGGATATTCATCATAAGCGATTATCTGAAAATGGAATTCACAATGCAGCTGTTTTGATTCTAAATATAGAAAATGGAACAGTAGTTACTTATGTTGGAAATGTTAAGAATAAGAATCCGGAACACGGTGGTGATGTAGATGTGATTAAGGCACCAAGAAGTACAGGAAGTATTTTAAAACCATTTTTGTATGCAGGGCTTATTAATGAGGGAACAATTACACCAAAGATGCTAATAGAAGATGTTCCCATAGTTTTATCGGGTTATGCACCAAAAAATTACAATGAAAAATTTGATGGTGCAGTACCTGCGGAAAGGGCTTTGTCCAGGTCTTTGAATGTGCCAATAGTTAAAATGTTAAAAGACTACGGTGTTCAAAAATTTCACAATCAGTTAAATAAAATGGGAATGACGACAATTAATAGACCTTCAACAGATTACGGCCTTTCCTTAATATTGGGTGGTGCTGAAGCTAAATTGTGGGATTTATGCGGTGTCTATGGAAACATGGGTGTAATATTGAATCAATACGCTTCGGGCAATGAATTCCAACCTGCTGGTTTTTCTTTCGTCCAAAATCAATCCGTAAAGAGCCAATTTAAGTACCACATTCAGCCTGCAGCTGTTTGGGAAACTTTTAATGCAATGTTAGCCGTATCCCGTCCAGATGACGATGTTAACTGGCAAGCTTTTGAAACAAGTCAGAAAATAGCTTGGAAAACAGGAACAAGTTTTGGATTTAGAGATGCTTGGGCAATTGGCGTGTCTAGAAAATATGTGGTTGGTGTATGGGTAGGCAATGCCGATGGAGAAGGTCGTCCTGGCTTGGTAGGTGTAAAGGCTGCGGCACCCTTACTGTTTGATGTATTTGATCGATTGCCAAAATCAGATTGGTTTGAATTGCCGTACGACAATATGGCATTGGCTGAAATATGCAGACAAAGCGGTCATCGAGCTTCTTCAATTTGTGAAACCAGGGATACTACTTTGATTCCTTCAACTGCGCTTAGATCAACAATATGTCCATATCACCAAACTGTTTTCTTTGACCCCACGGGCAAATACAGAGTTCATAGTGATTGTGAATTGGTTCATAATATGACTACAGCGACAAGATTGGTTCTGCCTCCGATAATAGAATCTTATTATAAGTCAAAGCATCCTAAATTTCAATCTTTACCACCTTACAGAAATGATTGTGATGCTGAAGAAGATAATCCAATTGCATTGATTTATCCTAAAAAGCAAAGTTCAATATATGTGCCGATAACATTTGATGAGGAAAAAGGTAACACCATTTTTGAAGCAAGTCACAGAGAAGATAATGCAGTACTTTATTGGCACTTGGATGAGTATTATTTAGGAGAGACTACAGGAATTCATCAACAAGTTTGTCAGCCATTAGAAGGTAGTCATGAGCTGACCATAATTGATCATACAGGAAGATCCATCACTAGAAAATTTGAAGTTATTGGGAAGAGGGCGAATTAACTGATTTTCGGTGTTCAATCCACAGGATTAGTGGGATGAGAAAATGGGGCACTCTTATCATAAAGGCAAATAGATACTGTTCGATCCAATTGTCTAAAAAATCGGTATTGAAACTGGTTGTTATCCTTGCGATTGCTGTTATGAATCCCCACAGAATACCATAAATAAGTGCAGCACTTAATAATTTTGGAATGAAAATAGAAATGGCAAAAATAAAATCTAGGATACCAAATACTATCAAGACATTTCGTGCTAACGTTTCGTGGATGTCAAAACCTTTAATCATCATATCAATAAAATAGCCTGGTTGAGGATAATAACCGACAGCGAACAAACCATGGCCAAAAAAGGTAAATGCAATTGACCATTTCATCAGTCCTACTAACCTTCTGTTGTTATTATTGCGTGTAATATAAATTAGGATTACAGGAGTCAGAATTTGAGCAGCATTTTCGAGTAGAATTCCGATATAAAAGTTTTTCGAATAGAAAGAAGAAAAAACAATGATGGTTAAACAGATTGCAGCAAAGTGCAAAGGCCACTTTAAAAATCTACTATTTTGTTTTATGAAAACTGCCGAAATCGCAGCAATAATGAAGATAATGCCAAAGGAGTGGTCCACGCCAAGAACAAAATTTTCTGCTAATCGATTAGAATACAATTGGTGTAAACTGGTGTCGAAGTACCATGCCAACACTTTACCAAAGCCACTGGGATCTAAAAGAACATTACCGAGATTCGTTTCCCACCTAAGACATTCCCAGGCGTGACCTAGAAGCATAATAGAACAAGTAATTCTAATCAGTAATAATATAATGTTGCGTTGTTGCAATTGAGGTTGTGAAGTCTTAATTTTACTTTTTTAGTGGAAATAGTTTAATATCATATTAGCAAATTTATGAAACGTTACTGGATTGTCGTTTGTATTGTCTTTTTGTCTTTAGAAGTATTTTCTGCTACAAGAAGGTATAGACTTTCTGTAAATGATGATCCTGCTATTGCAATGACCATTGGCTGGGAACAAGTTTCAGGATCTGGGGCAATGGTTTATTATGGTCCCGTTGATTATGGCACTACCTATCTTTCGTATCCGATGAGTCAATCAATTGACAGACAGGTAAGTGCGAAAGGGATGACCAATTGTTTTGTTCGATTGACAGCTTTACTGCCAAATACAGAGTACTATTTTGTGATTCATGATTCAGAGGGGACCAGTCAAAGAATGTGGTTCAAGACACTTCCCCAATTTAGCAATGAGCCTATTTCTCTTATTGCTGGAGGAGATTCCAGAATTTATCTGGATAACGCAGCAAGAGTAAATGCGAATTCTCTTGTGGCTAAACTGAAGCCCGATGCCATCATGTTTGCCGGAGACTTTACTTGGTTAGATCTTGATATAGAATGGCAAGACTGGTTCGACGACTGGCAACTTACTATAGCAGCGGATGGACGAATGAGCCCTGTAATTGTTGCTCGAGGAAATCATGAATACAGTACACAGGAAGTACATGACTTATTTGACACGCCGTCCATAGAAGAGTATTTCGCATTAACGCTTGGTGGTGACCTTCTTCGTTTATATACTTTAAATACGGAAGTAGCTATTGGAGGTGTGCAAACAACGTGGTTGGAAAATGATTTAATTACCACTGGAGACAATGTTGATTGGAAATTTGCTCAATATCATAAGCCAATGCGCCCACACGTATCTACGGAGCCAGAAGGAAATGATCAATACAATTATTGGGCTCAATTTTTTTATGACTATGGTGTAAGACTTGTTTTAGATTGCGATAGTCACGATACAAAGATTACGTGGCCTGTCGAACCGTCAACGAGTGCGGTAAGTGAAGAAGGTTTCGAAAGAGAGGACATTAATGGTACGGTATACATTGGTGAAGGTGGTTGGGGTGTTCCATTAAGAACCAATGATGACAATAAAGTCTGGACCCGGGATGCGGGAAGCTACAATTCGTTTCAATGGATAATTGTAGAACGTGATACAGTTCAAATCCGAACCATCATTACCGATAATGCCTCAGTCGTATCAGAGGTTCTCAATTCAGATCGGTTTACACCTCCTGCTAACTTAGATATTTGGACCCCTTCTAATGGTTCTGTTGCCTATTTGTTAAACAATAAGTATTTAGGAAGGCCAATGGTTGACGTTACTTATCCTTACCATCATCAATATTTTGGTGCTCCACAACTTGCTACAATCGCGGCTACTGCAGCTGACACAAACGGGACTGTTGAATACGTCGAATTTTTTATTAACGATACACCT
>Ga0315332_10000285_pt1 | contig 21534 bp, 30 predicted proteins | sample M110034915metaG_FD_203455 | JGI IMG/M metagenome (GOLD analysis project Ga0315332, IMG submission 203455) | Ammonia-oxidizing marine archaeal communities from Monterey Bay, California, United States - M1 100m 34915 | ecosystem: Environmental > Aquatic > Marine > Intertidal zone | place: USA...
CCAAAAGGCATTGGTCTTGAATTATCATCTTGCCTTGTGCAAGACATTAATAAACCTTGACCTAAAATTTCATTATCACAAGATGCTCTTACTATCATAAAACCACTAATTTGATTTTTTATAGTAGTTATATCAATACCATGAAATTTTAATCCTAAAACTCTTATAAATGAATCTTGTGCAAATGAAGCACTTACACCATCTACTAAATCATCATCTAATATTGCTCCAAATGTTGTAGTTGTCCATGATTTTTCTGTTAATGCTACTGTAGCTACTGGTACAACGGTATCATCTTCTTTTACTCTATTAGCTGTATAAACATCTGAAGATTGTTGAGGTAATTTTACATCACATAAATGATAAACAAAACTTTGAAAACCTAATTTGTCAAAAAACACAATACCAAATCTATATGTTTCTCCTCTAAAATAACCTTTAGTTAAATGAGATACTTGTGTGCCTTTATAATTAATATAATCTTCTTTTATATCATAATCTTCAGTACCACCAACACCGCTATGTAAAGATTTTATAATTTTTTCTGATGGATAAACATCATTTAACATTACAGGTGGAACTGATAAACCAGAAGAACCAGCTACATATGAATCTCTACCATCTTGAAAAAATGGATCAATGTTTTTTTGGTCAGAACGCATATCTCTAAAATATGCTTCAACTTGTAAATTTTGTAAAACTAATTCTGTATCAACATCAAAAGAAGATTCAACTATATTACCATAATATAAAGTAGTATCTTTTATATTTAATGTTTTAGCTTTTCTTATACCTTGATAAAAAGCTGGTATTTCTTCAATTAATAAAACCTCTCCATCATTAGAACGATGTGTAAATGTCATTGTATTAGAAGATATTTCAACTATACTAAAAATATTAGCTTCAGTTGGAGTGCTATCAGTAGTTAAAAATACATATGCTACTTCTATTTCATCAAATCTTAAATCTATACCTTTTACTTCTAATTCAATAGCTTTAGCAGTATCTAAACCGCTTGATTCCATTTCATATTCCCATGGATTTAATGTGCTTACATTATCTGTAGTTACAAAAACTGGTCTTGTTAATGGATACCATGGTGTACGATAACCTACTTTAGATGCTAATCTATAAGTGTATTGATATTGTCCTGATAATAAATTTCCTTGACCGACAATAGTTCTTATGTATTTTATAAGTCCTAAATTTATTTCACTTTGAGAATTTATACTATGTACTGATGTAGTAACTGCAGAATAAGAATTAACATCATTTTTAGGTAATAAATTATCATATTTAAATGTAAATACTCTTGGTTGATTACTATCATTAGCAACACCATCAACAAAATATATTCTTAAAATATTATCTGTTTCATATACAAATCTTGCTTCAATTTGATTATGAAGATGTAAATCTAATAAATCTCCATTAGGATCATTTGCATCATTAAATAATGTTTTATATTCACCAATACCATTATTATCTGTGATAAATAATCCTATTTCACTAAAGTTATTTGTTTGAGATTTAGATATTAATACAATTAAATTATCTTGTCCAGCATAACCTAAAGGAGAATAACTGGATAAATCTAATCCATTATTAGGTTCAATTTGAAAAGAATCTTTTTGTCCATTTGGTCTTTCCCATGAAAATGTACCGTCTTTATTAAAAACAAGTCTACCATTTAAGGAATAACGATATGAAGATTTAGATTGATTTAATTTATCAACATCTAATCTCATTCCATCTTGAAAAGTATTTGTAGATCTTTCTGGCATTAAAAATAATTTTTATTTTGTAATGGTAATATTTGAGCCCACATATTATTTAATTGCCTTAATTTTTGTCCATCAGGCATTTCATCATCTCCACGAGCTTGACCACAAAGCCAAAACCACCTTGCTTGCATTTCTTTGTAAACACCACCAGGTAATTTGCCATTATAAAAATCTCTTGCTTTATACATATACATTAAATAATGCGTAACAGCATCTTCATGTACTGTAGATATTAACGGCCACCCATCTTTATCTAAATCAACTCCTAAATATGCAAGACCTAATTTTTCATTATTCATTACATTAAAATAGATATATCCATTTTCAATAGAAAATTTATTATCATTAACTGAATATCCAGATTGTGGTTGACCCCACATATTAATAGCATTACTATGTTGAGATTGATTTCCTGTATTTAAATCAGCTGCAGCTAAATTAGCTAAATTAGGTGATGTTCTTCTTATAGTTCCATTAGATGTAGTTACTGATGTTTCACAATCAGAAGGTAATCTTCTATTTTGCAAAATAGCAACTTCAATTTTACCTAAAATACTATCAGTAAATGGCGTAATTAATAAACTTGTAAAGTTATCATTAGCAGTAATGTTTAAAACTGGACCAGAAGATATAACTGTATATCCTAAATTAGAAACAGCCATTATTACATTTGCAAAATTTGTAGCTATTGTACTTAATGTATCACCAACTTGTATAGTGTAATTAAACGTATTTATAGTTACTGTTCCGTTTCTATTATTATTTATTGTTAATTGTACAATTTCTCCTAATACATATGTACCTGAAAACTCTACACTTAATACATTTGGTACACCTGGATCATGTGGTTGTAAATTCCCACTAATAAATCTTCTTTCTTCTCCTTCTTGTAATCCTTGTGTCGCTCCTTTACTAAATATTTTAAAGTCTTGCAATGAATAATCGAGTATCTCATTTCCTTTTTTTAATGCAATTAACGAAATATAATTGTCAGGTAAGCAAGCTCTTCTATCTTTAACATCTATTTCACATTCAAATCTTTTATATGATGATTGACTACCTATTTTAAGTTCTGCATCTACAGCCCAACGAGCAAAATCATCAATAACATTATTAACATTTCGAATACCTAAATTGCCAATAACGTTACCTATTATTGTTTGTATTGATACTTTAGTTGAGCTCATATTATTTTATTTTATGAATATAAGAATTTGTAGCATATTTACCATAACGTAATAAACTATAATCAGGAAAATCCATTTCTTTTTCAGTTACTTGTTTAAATAGTAATGACTTCCATTTTTTAGAAGGTCTAAATCTATAATGTCGATATTTTTTTGGAGAATCCCAAAATATAAAATAAAAAAATCCATCCGTTTTATTGATATCTAACTCAATTTTTTCACGAATTGTTTTTCCGTTAATTTTTTTAAAAGAAAATGTACTTGGATTATATCTTGTACATAAAGTTTTTACAGCCCTCAGAAAGCCGAATTTGTTTAATAATGGATAAGAAAATCCATTTAAAATTTCAATGAAAATTAATTTAAAATAAGTGCGTACAATATCACCATATAGTCTATAACCTATATTCCTAACATTAGTGTAGCTTTTAGGTAATTCTGAAATATCTTTGTTTACCTCTTCTTTTGTCCTTAAATATATTCCATACAAAGTTAAAGCTCCATCATTGTCCTTCTGGCTGATAGTTTTGTCTTGCATTATTTAATTCGTCATTGACGCTATTAAGTGTAATGTTTAATTCATTTTGTAATATTCCTTGTGTAATAGGCTCATACATACGCATTGGTATTGGATAAGTATCTATATTATCATCATAACAAATTTTATCACACCCAGGTACTGTGTATGTAAAAGCTTTAGTAGGATCTTCAAAAACACCTCTAACATTTATGTATTTTAATTCACTATTACTTTGTTTAGTGATTATATACAATTTATTGTTAATTAAATATGCTCTATGAAATTTATTACCAAACCTTGTTTGTCTTTTATAAAATGATGTATCAGGATAATCTAATACAATAGGAGTTTGTTTGTCAATTAAACCAATAAAGATTAATCCTCTATTATTAGGTAAATCAACTAATTTTGGAATTTCAACTTTTAAAACATTGCAACCCCATTCAATACATTCTGGACAATCAGAATCTGCTTTATCAACTTCAGTAACAGGAACAACACCTAAGTCTTGTATTAACTGAGGGTCAATCATTTTACCAGCAAATGTTAAATCATGAATTAATTTAGCTCTATAGCCTTTAATCCAAAATTTAATCATATCGATTTTTAATCTTTCATCATCAGCATCACTTTGTCCAGCTCTACCAATGTTTCTGATATTATATGCAAATTCATTTAATGTTGCCATACTAATATTATAAAGAGAGCTAACTTATGTCAGCTCTCATAATTTATAACTATTCTTACTTTTTAAAGAGCGTCAATCTCCGCTTTTAAAGCAGCAGCTCCACCACTACCAGTAGCACTAAAGAAAACAATTTCTATAGATTTTCTACCAGCCATATCAATAAATGGTTGAGGAGTTGTTGGTCTGTATTCAAATCTGTACGTATCATATGTAGCAGAAAGTATTTCATCAGCTGGAATACCTTTTGCTTCTAAATCAGCCGGTTGCCCTTCTGATAATACACCATTTGCTCTTACTGCACCTATTATACCAGAAGCAGAGTTAGTGAACACAGTTGCGTTCATTGAATCTTTTTCTACTGATTTAGCTACTACAGTAATTACACCTAATAAAAAAGAAGAAGTGTAAGGACACTCAGTTGATGCTCCATCAAGAGCAATTTGGTTACTTAAATCTTCTGCTATATCTGCAACAGCTGTAAAACCAGGTTGTACAGTTACAGAATAACTTTTTCTCCAAAGCTGTCTTGATGTATCATTACTAACTAATGTAATTCTTACATCATCTCCAACAGCATATGTTCCAGCAAGAGTAATTACTTCCTGAGCAGCAGTACCAGCATTTTGAGCTATAACAGCCATGGTAGTTGCTTGACCAGCAAGTGAACTTGCAGGAACTTTAAATGATGGAGTGATGTCTATAACACCTGCCGTATTTGCCGGCGAGTGTGTTTCAGCGTTAAACGCTATGTAGGATCTACCTATTTCCATTTTTTTAAATATTAAATATTAATTTTTACTTTATTTCCAAGTCATTGAACTTCTACGTCTTGTTTTCTTTCTGCCAACTTCAACTTTTTTTTCTTCTAAAGGCTTTTTACTAACTTTCATCTCTTTGAGAATCTTGTCAATTAATTCAGCTTTTTTAAAAGATTTATAACTTGAAATTTTCATTTTTGAAGCCATTTTGTGAAGCTCACTAACCTTTAATTTTTCTAAATCTTCTTTCATGATTTTAAATTTTATTGTCCTTGTTGTTGTATTTCATTTAATTGAACTTGATAATTCGGATCTTGTACTGTCATCATCATTTTTCTAACTGCTATATTAACTATTTCTTCATGTGTACCATCAGGTAATTCAGAATTAGTTGGAACAGTTATGCTAACATCAATAGGCATTTTTAAATATGCTAATTGAATTTGATTAGGCACTGAATCAGAATGTATTTCAATAATGTTATTTACACCATCATTATATTGAGTATAACCTACATTACTATCAGTTGATTTATTAAAAGGGTCTTGTTGCATACCAGCAAAATCATCTAATTGAATAGGCATTACAGGTTCTAATCTTGTGCCACTTGTTTGACAAGCATCATTAATTAAAACTCTCACTGACAATACATATAAAAAATCTGTTACAAGATCTAAATTAATTGTATTTACAGAATTATAAACTGCTTTAGTAACTAAAGGCAAAAGTTCAGCTCTTCTTTTTTCAATGGCTTCAAATTGAGCATAACGAGTTTCAGTAAATTCAATCTGAGCAAGATTTAAAAAAATATCTTTTTCAGTTGGATTAAACCAAGGTGCATCTGCTTTATCTAAAAGCAAATCACACAAGCTATGCATTTCGGCTATTGTCATTTTTTAGAGTTAACTTCTTTTCTAATTTGAGGTAAAATATCTTTATTATCATTAAACCATTCGATAGCATATCCTTTAGTAGTACCTAATTTTTGTTTGCCATAATAGTAAATTCCATCTTTTACCATAAATGTCATATTAGAAATTCCTTTTTCTAATAATTCAGTTAAAGCTCTTTCTGGATCACCCCAAGCATTTACAATTTTTTGAGCACCACTTAATTCCTTACCTCGTTCTAATTCTTCAGCTAATAAATATATTTCCTTTTTAATTACATTATCAGAAGTATTTTCACCAATTTTTATTCTCTTACCAACAAGTAAAACACGAGCAAAATCTCTAAGTTTTTCTCCTGATAGTTTTCGAACAATATAATTAGCTTCAGCTTCCATATCCTTTTGATACACTTCAGCTTCTGCTACCGCTTCAATATTAACAGCCTCTAAAACTGGAGTTGGACCTGTACAATATATAGGATGTGATTTAACATGATTATATTCTAATCGTTGATTCAAATCGTCTAAATTGTATAATCGATTTTTTGTAAACCTGGTAACTTTTCCATTTCCATATTTATCAATAAATCTTTTTAGTTCTCCAGTTTCAAGGTCTGTATAATCTCTTACAGTAATAGAACCTGTTCTTTTATGGTCTAATAATCTTATTTCTGCTGTTCCAGATTTCTCTTCACAGTTTTGTAAAATTGCTTTAACCTCTTTTTCTTCTACTTTTTCCATTTTGCAGTTATTAATTTAATTTATGCAAATAATAATTGTCCACAAGAAAGAGGATTTCTTACCACAATACCAGACTCTGAAAGAATCTCACATGTGAAAGCATCTCTTGAATTTGCAGCTCTCATTGAACCTTGATCAAATGGATCAACCATACCAGGAATATATTTAATAATCATAGAACGGTTAATACCTCCAGCTCCCTTAACTTTCTTCTCAATGTTAGAAACACCATTAGTTGTTCCCATATTCAAGAATACCATTCTGAAACTTTCTTTAGGATATCCAGTTGCTGGGTCAATATCATTACCATGCAAGTTTGGATCATCAAATAGTGGGTTATGTACAAGAGTCATTCTTTGACCAATAGCGTTATAACTTGTGAAGTTTACACCAATTTCTTGTTCTTTACCTACCATTGCATCATAGATTAAGTTACCACTTGGGTATACTAAATCTTTCATTGCTTCATGGAAAGCAACCATACCAGCAGTACCAGTAAATACCATCCAATGAGACATTTTTTCTCCTGTATTTAATTTCAATTGAGCTAAAAAGTCAGTTAATCTTTTCTCAGTCAAAGGACCAGAATAAGTATCAACGTTAGCAGCATCAATTTGTCTTAAGATACCATCACCTTTTACAAGTGGCTTACCGTTTAAATCGAAAACAGAAGAGTTTCCGTTAGCATCCATTGTAGAAGTAGAATACCATGAATCTAATTCAAGTTCATAAAGATATTCATCCATTGCAATCTCTTGATCAGCAAAGTACCACAATCTTTGTCCACCAGCTTCAATCCAAGTAACATCAGTAAGAGCTGAACCACTAATTGATTTAGCTTTTCTGTTGATACCTAAGTGATTGATATACCAATCTGGGTAAACATGATTTTCGTAACCTCTTTCAGAGCTTTCAGTAAATGCAGTACCAACTTTACCAACTGTAACACCAGCAAGTAATGCAGCAGCAGTAACAGCTAAAGCAACATCAGTAGACATAAGCTTTAATTGGAAAGTATATCCACCTGCAGTAGCAGAAGGCTCACCAACAACAACAGCTTGAGATTTATCTGCAAATCTGATTACATCATTAGGGTTTAAATAATTTTCCTCAAATTCAACAGAGAATTGAGTAAGTCCAACACCGTTTCCGACATTAGTACCAGTACAAGTAGAAGGTCTATTTGTTCTTCCTAAGATAGACCATCTAAAAGCATTTTCTCCGATAAGCTCTTCTTTAGCAAATCGAGAAGTTCCATCAACAAAATATGTTAATGAATATTGTGGGTATTGACGTATTAAGTTACGAGCAATTTCAGGATATTTAAGTAAGTTTGTTACCAAAGCATTACTTTCAATTGTTTCCTTCCCATAAGTTCCACTATGAAATTTCATCCTTTTAAATATTAATTATTAATTTATTAAATTTTTCGTGTTTCATTCTCCAAACATAAAAGCATTAGGATTAAAATCATCAGTCTTTCCACTCGGATCTAATATTCTTGTAGTTCCAGGAGTTTCAGGTCTTTGAATGTTATCCAGCAATTCTTTTTTGCTTAACTGAGAACCTTTGTTTTTCATTGCATTTAAGATAGTTTTTCTATTTTTCCATAACCATGCGGCTTCTGTTAAATTAGAATTATTATCTGTAATGTCGTTAAGGAAATCACCAGAAGTAATATACTTAAAATGATCATCTCTAACTTTATTTAATTGGGCTTCTTCTTTTGCCATTTTAAAACCAAACATTGTTTCGGTTGTATTTAAATGGTTTTTTAAATCTGCCACAGATTTGTCTCTTTCAGCATCAAGCTTTGCTTGGTCAGCTTTTTGAGATTCAAATACTTTATTTTGTTCTACTTTAATTGCTTTATTTAAAGTATTTCTAATTTTTTGAGCTTCAATATTAATAGTGTTATTGTACTTATAAGTATCTAAAGCTTCATCTAATTTATCATCTTTAAAACCTTGTAATTCTAAATCTTTCTTTAATAAAGATTCATCATCATATTTTAAAAAATCTCTTAATTTAGTTACTGTTTCAGATTCTAAATTTTGAGTTTTAAATTCTTGAACTTGTTTTTCATAAGCTTTATACTCTTCTATTTTTTTGTCAAAATCATCTTTGTTTGAAACACCTTCAATACCTGTTTCTTCCCATTTAAAACTGTTTTCAATAGTTGTTGGATGTTCTTGTACAATTTCTTTTTCTTCAACTTTAATCGTTTCCGATTTAGTTTCTTCTTTTACTTCACTATCATTATTATCCCAAGTAAAAGAACTTTCCTCTTCTTTGTTTTCTGTTTTTGTTTCTGTATCTACAAATTCTGTAGAAACAAATTTAGAAGGATCAAATTCTTTTGCTTCTTCAATTACTTCATTAACAATAGCATTGTCATTTTCTATAACCTCGGTATTATTTTCAACCAAAGCATCATTTTCTATTTCTTTATTTTCTTCCATTTTTTAAAATAATGTTTTAACAAATATAATGAATTATTCATTCTTTCTTATTACCTCAATTCTTTCATCTACTCTTTCTTCTGAACCTGGTGGAATAATGTCAGGTTCTACTCCAGTTGATGATTTTAAAAATTCTTTATCTAATTCAGATTTATGATCAACAGATTGCATGTCTTGTTCTTGCACATTGTTATCATCATTAATTTGCAATTTAGTTTGATTATTAAGTTGTGCAACTTGAACATCAGATTCTGCATTAATTTGAGCAACTTGTACAGGTACTTGAATTTTTTGAGCATCAATTTGATTTTTCTGTTCTTGAGCTGCAATTTTTCTTTCTTCAAGTTCAACTTGCTGAGCTTTCATTTCTTTTAATGCACTTACTAATATATTTTCAACTTCAGTAGCACTATCACCTCTAACAGCCTTAATAGCAGCTAATGGCTCTACAGCTCCAGTAGAAGAATATCTTTCTAATAGTTGTAACATTATTTGTTTCTCTTGTACCTCTTTACTACTATTTTTAATAAAGATTCCGTATTCATCTAAAGAAATTGCTTTATCAATTTTAAATGTTTGCATACCCATATCACCAAATACATTAGCCATACGACCTTCATTAGCCCAACACATACGCATTTTGTTAGCTACATCTTGTAATACTTGTCCTACTACTTTATAATGTAAATCAAACATAGGAGCTGTAATAGTAGTTGATTGTAATACATTACGTTCTGTAACTCCTACTAAATCTCCTTGTTTTTGTACACCACTTCTTGCTGAAGATATACCAGTTAATTTTTCAGCAGTATCTTCTAACATCAATTTTAAATTAACTAATTGTTGTACTGAATTACTTAAAGTAAAATCAATTTGTTGAAATTGATTAAATGTAGAAACTTGTTGACCTTCTTGTTTTGAGTTAATTAATATTAATCCTGAGTTTTTAGCGTGATACAAAACATCTGCTAATGGTGTTTTCTTAGGCTTTTGTGCCACATCATATACAATAGATTTACCACCAGCTCTTGCCATACACAACTCAATGTGATACATAACTACATTGTATAGTATTTGAATATTTTTAAGAGCATCTACTATTGATAATGTTCTACCATTAAAATTAGTTTTAATAACTCCAAAATAATCTAATTTAGCTTCAGCATAATTTTCTTCAAATCTATATTGATTAGGTTTTGGACCCCAATCTATAATTTTTTCATGTCCTATTTTAGTTCCTTTCCAAATTTCAGTAATTGGTCTACGAACTATTTCTTCTCCTTTTTTTGGTTTATAATCATCAGCAAGCATTTTATAATAAGGTACTTCTGGATCAAATTTATTAGGAGATTTTTTGAATTTCATCATTCTAATAGAACGCCATTGTATATCTACAACACGAACTTTTAATGATGTGTTTTTAGTATATATATAAGAACTAAATGGAACATTATTATCTTGATACCAAGATGATTCCATTCTTGCTAATTCTTCTATATAATCAATATCTTTTTCTGTTAGCTTATGACCTAATCTATCTATAATTTCATTTGGTGTCCAATAGTTATCTACACCAGCATATAATGCATTATGCAAATCTTCTACATCTGCATCTGGATCATAAATAACAGTTCTTGGGTCTAATCTTTCAGGTACAGGATCTCCATTTTTTATAACTACACGATAAAATTCTTTAGACGTAACTCCCATATCATAGAAGCCTCGTTTAAATAAATTCTTTAAATCATATTTTTGTATAACATATTGTAAACCTGTATGAACTTGTTCTTCAATTGCATCACGAAATTTTAACTCTTGAAATTCTCTTACATCATCAGGTATTTCCATACCTACATCTTCGTCTTTAAATTCAACGCCAGTAACCTTTTCCATTTCTCTTCTTAAAGGTCGCAATATAAATTCGGCAGCTACTTGAATTTTCTTTTCATTCTTTCTTCTAATAGCATCTCTATTGATAACATTTACTGTAAATGATAAAGGTTGTGATATTAATTCGCCTGCAAGCAAATCAAGCTTAGGCATTATCATTGGATAATTAACTAAACGAGCTGGAGCAGTAATACCGTACATGTCGGTAACATACTCAAATTGCTTTGTGTCAAAATAACCTTCAGCTATTAAATAATTTTCGTGATCTTTTACTTTTTCATTTCTATATCTATCTCCCGTATCTTGATACGCTATAATTGAGTTAATACAGTTCAATACCCATTCCTCATTTTTCTTTGATGAAGGTATATTTTGTCGTGGAAATTCTGTTGCTGTGCTCATTCTACGTCAAAATTATAATCAAAGTTAGGAACATTTCTTCTATTATTCAACATATTATTTGTTTTATTTTTATTAACTGAAACAATTTGACCAGTTTCTGTTTTTTTAAAATGTGGATAAAAATCTTTTTCGTATTCTTCTTCTTCTTCTTTATTAACAATATGTCTTGTAGTGTCCATATCGTGCATAAGAGCCATACCAAAAGCCATAACCTCATCAGTATTACGTTTACCAAAAATAGCTAATTCTTCTAATAAACTCATAAAATAAATATCTTCATAATGTTTTTTAATATATTCATCTACTAATTCAACTAATAAAGATTTCTGATATGTTTTCATATGAATACCATATTTATTAGAAGCTTGACTATACGGTGAATCTGCAGAGCGTGGTCTTTCTTTTAAGTACCTGGTCATATTATGTTTAATAAAATACTTTAAAAAACCATCATCATTATATTCAACCAATATTTGACTTTGATAATAAACTGCTAATTTTAAACAGTTCTCATAAAATTCTTCTTTTGAATATGGTCTATCTGTGTACATAGCTATTGGCAATTCTCCAGGAACATCCATATTAACAAACCTACGATATACACACATACTTCCTCTTGACTCTCTATCGGTAAATGTAGTTTCTAATGAATCATCAACATGATAAGGATCGACAGCTGATACATTGACATTTTTAAAACCATCTAAATTTTCGTGTAGTATTTTAAACTTTCCATTACTATTATATTCTAATGTAGGTTTACTTCCAATTATAGATTTTCCTTTAGTGTTTTTATTCCAAACTAAATTAGCTTTTCTAACAATATTTAATTTTTTATTAGTAAGTATATTAGTTCTTTGTAAATTAATTTTATCTAAATCAAAAGGAGTTGTGCCTACTTGAAGAAACATATGCTCTTCTTTAAGTGGCATCTCCTGTCTAAATGCATAATACAAAGCTTTATCTCTTGAACCTTTCTTTTCAGCAGCTCTTGCTTCTATATGTTCTGTAGCTCCTTGAACATCTGATGTACCAGTCTTGTAATTAAAATATCCATGATATACTTTGCTTGCCGGAATAAATACTTTTTTAAGATTATACTCTTCTGGATTGTAATACATTTCCATAAAGTCTTCACTTTCATTACTAATCTGATTGGAAGTACCACCAATTATAGGTACACCAAATTGTAAAGAACCTTCTCTAAAACATTCTTCATTAGCATAATACGCTTTTTTTAATTTTTTAAACTCACCAGCTTCTTCAAGTACCCAATATGTCATTGTGGTTCCACGAAAAGCATCTGGCTTATCCATTACTCTAAAATGAATCATACTCTTCATTCCTTTTTCTACCCACTGCCCTTCTTCTTTTTCTTTATAACCTGACTGTAATATTAATTCGTTGTTATGTAATGTTTGACTACGCATTTCAGTAGGTAATGCATAATAAGATAACATCATCTTTTTTCTAAAATCTTGTACATAGTGTTCCATTTGAGCCCCTATACCATTTTCACTGTCTGGATATAAACTCCATTCTGCTAAAAGTATATTAGCATTCATAAATGAAAATCCTTTTCGTCTTGCTTTACCAACTATAATACCATAACCACCTTCTTTAGCATTATGTATTTCTGTATAGTATTCGTGGTCTTGATCTCGATAGCTTGGCGGCATCATTCTCTTTCTACCAGTCTTTTCATCGTAAGCATGTATCTTAGAAAAATTTAAATAGAAATAATATGGTCCAGGCATAAATGTACCACCATTTGGTTTCCACCCTTCACGACATCTTTTAATTTGTTCATTCCAATAGTTATGATGGTCTATTGAACCTTTAGAAAGTTTCTTTGCACTTTTATCAAAAAGTACCGGCCTGTATTTATCAGCACTTATCAACTTTCTTCTAATCTTAATTTAGTTTCTAACATACTAAAGTTTTCAGAAGATGTGCCAGATATCTTAGCTTCTGATTGTTGGTCTTTTAAAATCAATGCTTTTATTTTATCTCTTGCTAAAGCTGCCTTTTCCATCTTAATAGCAATATCATTTAAATCTTCAAGGTTACTTTGTGTTGGCACCATTTCTCTATATACCTGTGTAACTTTATACATCTGTTCACTCATAGCATTATACTGGTCAACTAAAGGATCATATTGTAATCTCTTGTATTCAGTTAAAGCTTCTAACACTAAATCATTTTCACAATGATTATGTTTGTATTTTTCAAATATATTATAAGTTACAGTTCTAACTCTTTCTTGTTCTGGTAATCTTCTGTATGGAGATTTAAAATCTGCTATACAAACTATCCACCTAACCATATCGCTACCCATTCGTTTATGTTTATAAACCTCAAATAGCTTTGGCATTAAAGCAATAGTCTTGTCTTGTATTAATACATTTCCCTCTTTGTCTAACTCTATAAGTTCATTATACATTATCTACTCTTTAGTCTTGGTCTTTTATAATACGGACTTGAAATAATATTAATTTCTTTTAATCTATAATATTTGCCAATTTCCAATGTATCTTTAGTTAATACAATTTCAGCATCTTTAGTCTTTGGATTATGAAGATGATATAAATTTAATCTTACCTCACTAACAACTTGATACTTAGCACAGCCAATTATTATGTTAAATAGAAAAATTAAATATATTACTTTTTCCACCATCCTCTATTGGTCTTATAAGCTGGAGTTACCTTATCAGATTTTTTATCCTTTTGTTGTTGCTTAATGTATTTTTCACTTGCTTCTGCTAATCTCATACCAAAAGCTTTTTTCATAATATTAGATCCCATTACTTTATATATTTAATGTTACATTCAATTAATAATTCTCTTACTCTAATTACAGCATTTTGTTTCAATGCTTTTTTTTCATCATCCAAATAATCCCAAATAGCATTTATTTTTTGTGCTCCTAAAGGACTTTGATCTTGTGGATAATATATACCATGTATGTTTACACATACTTGACCACCTACTATAAGTGTGCTGTCATTTATTCTTCTAATTATCATTCCATCTTAATTTTAATATGTTAAATACAATTAACTCAAGCAGATATGCCTGAGCTTCGTGATTGTCTGGCGTACACTTTATTCCCCTTTCGGTTAATATGTACCAACAGACATGTAATGATTCGTGAGTTATAATAGGTATGCTTTGTTCTTTAAAATATAAAATGTGTATTCCATCTACTGTGCAACTATAACCTCTTGTATCTTCTTGTATATTAAAATCTGTTCTTGGAAATCTTGTTCTTAATGTCTCTTCATTATTAAAGACTAATATCTTAGTTTTGTATATTGGTATGTCAATCGTTTGAATCATTACATTCAAATATAACACTTATAAATAAAATATTATTTTAAAATTATTAACAATTATGAAAGGCTATATTAACTTTATAATTATTTTAGTATTTCAATACTTAATTAACTATGAGAAACATCGTAATAAAAAAGAAAAATAACCTTTACTCAGTTTTTGATTTAAGATATAATGGCTCCTGGTATGAAGGTCCAAAATGGAAATGTATTCTCTATAAACTATTCTTAATTATAACATGGAACTAATAGACCCTAATAATTTAATCGCCAGCAAACCTTATCCAATAGGGTATAAACCAAACGTAGTTATAGCCATAGTTACCCTAAAGTATTATAATAACAACAACAAGAAACAAGTGAACATATTTGTTCCAGACGTAACCACCCTTACCCTTGATGATGATTTTAGATTCCCCACCCCCTTTCTATATCACTCAGCTTTAGATAGACTATCTAAAAACCTAATCACTCACAAGAAAAATAAACTGTTCTTCTGGATTCACTCTATTGAAGTTATTAAAATAATAGGATCTATCTCTTACAATATTGATTACACACTCAATTAACACAACCATCCCACACCATAAGTACCTAACTGTGACAAGAGGCAGAGGACTATTACTTATTACTCCCCGTTACATCAAACATTTGTAACATACCCCCCGGTATTGTGGTTTTTCACAAGTTCATTAGTAAATCGAAAGTGAAATCAGTGTTTGCACACATCTCTTTATTGTGATTGGATTGTGTATCACAACACTAATACATTGTCAGTATCTTCTTTGAAGAGCGACAAGGTAGTTCTACTCTACGTTTACGATAGCTTGAAAGAGGTTCGTGTTATGTCCGTAAGACATTGCAGACTTGGCTAAGTTATAAGAAATAATTGACATTGTCAAGTTATTATGTTAAGTAGAACATAACAAGAACTATCGTTCTGAAATAAATCTCTTTATTGTTATTTGTTTTTATGTCTAACTAAAAAAATTATGTACTATGAAAAACTCTAAAGTTATTATTAAAAGTGTGCCATCTACGGACACAAAACAAATCACTAAAGTTCAACAGTTAATCAATCAATGGATTACTAATGGTTTGTTGCGTAAGTATGAAATGCACACTTGTAACGACAATGTAATATTTAATATATGTCGATACAAGACTGATGCAGAACTTGCTAAAGTTAGTAGTTAATAGAATTTAATGTAAAAAGCAAAACACTTAATTGTGTTTTGTTTTTAACTAAAATTATATACTATGAAAAAAAATACTGCTAATAAACGTAAAGTAACATCTAATAGATTCTTTCAACAGCTTAGAGCTGAGTTTGAATTTATGGAGTTATTCGAACTTAACTATCCTAAAAGAGCTAAGTACGATTTAATTATGTTAGCATTAGAGGATAATAACATCTAATGTAAATTACCTACAACTCTCTTTGTTGTGGGTAGTTTTAACCAAAATTTATAAATATGAAAACTATATCTGAATCGATTGGAAGATTATTATTAGCTAATATGATTATACTAAATGTATTAACATTTGTATCAATAATTATATTCTTAGCAACATAATTATCATTTTAAATTCCGAACTAAAGACAGCATCACTTTGTTGTCTTTTGTTTTATATAATAGTTATATAAATTAAATTTAAAATTAACATTTAAAATAAAAATTATGAATAATCTAAATATGCTAAACGCAATTCAGTCTTATAGAAAAGAAAATAAATTAGACGACTTCAAAAAGCTAATGAAAACTGTATCAGGTGACCACTTCTTAACAGATGTAATACACAGAGCCAGCGGAAGAGGCTTTGATACAGTTGAGCTGACGTTTTCACACGCTTTTTTACCTGAGCATTCTATTAGAGATTACGTTCAAACATCTTCAATTAGAAACTTTGATAACTCTATAACTCGTTTGAGATATGTTATTAAAGCTTTATGTGGAGATGAGGCTGTTCAACAAATTGAAGAATTAAAAAATCAATTACCTGAATATCTATTGAAAGATGTAGCTCAAGCAGACGGAACAACAGTTAAAGATTTATCTTTATTTGTCATAGATTTTGCAGGTTTAAACCACGATAAAGTAGCTATTAAAGCTCGTAGAGAAGAAATTCTTAAGAGTATTAATGGAGATGAAAAGAATGGTTTTGAATTACAAACTATGGTTCAGCCAACTACAGATGCTAATGGTATTACTACTATGAATAAAATGGTAGAAAAATCAACAGTTATGATAGACGGAAAAGAAACACAAAGAACAGATAAAGTAACATTTTATGCTGTTAAACCAAAAGCTGATATTGCAAAAGGTATCTGTACGCAAATAGCAACAATGTTACTTGCTGTTAAAGGAGTAGGCAAACTAAATATTAGTGTAGCTAAAGACCCAAGACAAAATAACAGACAAATTGTTAAAACTTACGAAAAAGCAAGTTCTTAATAATTATCCTCTACAAAGAAACAAACCACTTTATTGTGGTTTGTTTTAATCAAATTTAATCAAAATTTAAAAATTATATACTATGGAACAATGGAAAAAACTTGATAATGAAGTAGATGTTTTAATTAGACAAAAAACTGCTATCAAAAGATTGATAGACAGAAAAATGTTAGAAAAAGATTTACTTATTATGAAAGACGCATTTGAAATAGCAATAAATGTTCTTGAAAGTAATGATGATGAACTATCTGAATTAAGACTTCTTGAAATAAAAGATATTGCAAAAGAAAATGCAGACAAATTAATCAATCTATATAAACAAAATGCTGAAATTGAAAAATCAGAAAGAGGTTATTAACATTAATTCAACCAGCACTTTGTTGTTGGTTGTTTTAATCAAATTTAATCAAAATTTAAAAATTAATATTATGAAAAATAATTGTCTAATAAGCCAAAGTATAATAGATGTTGCATTAAGCTCTAAAATGAAAGTTAATAAGAAACATATGGAACAATTAAAAACTTTAGTTAATACTTCAGAAAATCCGACAATAGCATTAGAATTAATGTTAGGAGTATTTGAAATGCCAAATGTGGTAGATAAAAATATAATAATAAATGGAAGAAGTACTCCTTGTAAAGTTATTAACTACGATCCTATTAAAGAAAGAGTAGAATATAGCTATGAAAAAATAAATACAAAACAATTTTGGGTAAAAAAAGATATTGAAGACCCAATATTGCCAACGTATAAAGAATTAGTTAAAGAAAACTATAGCAAGTGGGATAAAGAAGAAAAGTTAAAAAAAGAACTCAATGAAAACTCTAAAGAAACAATATATGTACACGATAAATACAAAATAGTATACATATTTAGTGAAGAAAAAGGTAGTAATTATACTGATACAATGAAACTAAAAACTTGGGAACAAGGAGTTGCATAAAATAATATACAAGTCACTTAATTGTGGCTTGTTTATTAAAAATTAAGTTATGATAAGATGTATATGCAAAGAACCTATTAAAATTAGGTGTAAATACACTTCAAGAAAATATTGGGTGTATGGTTATACAAAAGAATATGTATTAGTAAAAAGAGTAAAATCTTCTAATAAATATTACAAAACTTTCAAGTTAGATATTAAATATATTATACTTAATAGTAAAAGAAAATCTTGGGAATGGAAAAGTATAGCTAAGAATACAAAAATTATTTATAATCAAGAAAACTATTGTTTAATTAAACTTCGTAATCAAAGAATAAAACATAAAAGTTATAACGATAGTTTAAAAAAACAAGATTATATAACTAATCAAGTCACTTCATTGTGATTTGATTTTAATAAATAAATCATAATTATAAACAAGGTAATTTAGTAACAACTCACATAAAAGTTAAGAAAGACTTAACGGGTAAAGACTTAATTGCCTTGTTTTTTTCAAATGTTCGATATAACGTAAAGTAAAACTTCTATGTTAAGAGCATACCGAAAAATCAATTAATATAAATCTAATAAATAATCAAAAAAATGAAAAATAATAAATTACCTAAAATAATGACATTAATAATTGTAATACTATTAGGAATGATCAGCTACATGTACATAGAAATAACTACTTTACAAATAGAGTTAAAAACATCTAAAGCAATCCAGGAAGAATGTGAACAGATATTAACTGTAATGCAAAGTGATGTTGTCTATGATGTATCTTCACAAACAATACCAGAACCATTAGGAGAAATGTATTGGAATGAAATTCAAGACATATTAGATCTTCCAATAACAATTCAACCAGAAAAGAATAAAGCTAAAAATGTTTTATTAATAATTTGGGCGAATCTGTGTATGTTTTTAATGTTAAGATACTATTGGCTAACTAATGAATTTGAATATTTTAATAATAATATAGACAAGTTAATAGTTAAAGCTGGACTTAATAATCCAAATACTAAAACTAATATTAAATATCAGCATGCTATTAATAAGCAAAAATTACATATTAATATGTTTAAATTTTTCCAAATTTGGAAATGGAAAGCTGAAAAATATTGTTATGATAAATCATTATTACAGACAATAAAAACAGAAATTAAAAGATAATTTCATTAATGCGACCTTCGCTTTGTTGTGGGTTGCATTTTATTTATATAATAATCTGCATTTTTTAATAATTATAATTTAAACTAATAAACTAAGAATTATGGCAAAATTAAATGCAATTTTAGCAACATCTCAATACAGAAGGCTGGAAATACTAAAAGAAAGTCTTAAAAAGCAAGATTATAAACTTGCTGGTAAACTATTTGCTGCATTAAGAACAATATGTTTAACTGAAAAGTTAAATATGAAACTTGATAACAAAGGTAGAATTACTAAAGTATGTGTAACAATAAATGGTGAAAAATGTATGGCAAAACCTATTATTAAAAATAATAAAGTTATGTTTTTCTACAAAAAGAACTATTACAACACAGAAGAAGTAATTGGCAGAAAAGTCGTATGTTGATTAATTTATGGTTAAAACAATCAATATCAAAGCACAGCTCTCGTAGTTGTGCTTTACTTATTATAAAACACAGTAATAAAATATAATGCCTACAAAAATGAAGTATAGCAATCTATTAAACAAAGATGGGAAACATAAGTATTGGGGAATGTATAAAGCTGTAAAACGTTTTTCTTTAGATAGAAGAATAAGAGAAGAATTAACATTTGAACAATTTTGTAGAGATTTATCAAAAAATTTCAAATTAAGTGATTTAAACGAAAACATTATAAAAAAATGAAAAAATAAAACACAACATAGCTTACTTAAAGCCAGTGGTCGAAAGACTTAAACACATAATTGTAAAAACTATGATACCATTGAGATAGCCATAGTAAATTAGAGCAATAACGTACAAATGTTACGTTGTTGCTCTTTAGTTTTACAATATAATTTTAAATTTATGCAAAATAATACTTATCAATTAATTAAAGAATGGAAATACAGAGATTTAGATGGTGTAGACCATTTTAGATACTTTGTAGAAAAAAATGGAGATTGGTTATCTCATACAAATTGTGATAGCTTAGAAGAAGCTGAAAAATGGTATGATAGCTTAGTTAATCCATCAGAACAAGTACCTGAAACAAGAACAATATTAAAAACTGATATTGAATATAAAAATATTATTACATCAGGTAATCATGTAGATTTTGATAATGGATTATCTAAAATAATGGGATTTGACGTTAAAAAATTAGATGATCTTGATATAAGACCAAAAGATTAAAAAATTGGTGGACAGTGGCGTATATTGTCCTTAATTAAATGCAGAATGAAACGTCAGCCAAGTATTCAGCCAATATTATTAAAGCAAATTTAAAAATTACGATTTAATGTTTACGATTGCTTTAATAAAAGGTCATGCTCTAACAGTAGTGGCTGTGAAAACCTGTAAGCTTAACTGTTACTTGTTTATTAGTGAATTACAAGAGGCACTTAGTTGTCTCTTGTAATTAATTAAAACTAATAAAATGAGAAAAAAATCTAAGACATATGTCGCACACGAAACTTTAGCAGTAATTATTACTGGATTATTTACTTTAGCTATTATAATGGCTTTATCAATTTCTATGACAAGTTGTAGTTCAACTCGTCAAGTTGGTATAGGACATCAAATAGCTCCAATGGTAAATTATGATGTAAAAAAAATTAAACTTCAAGCAAATTCAAATGTCGTTCCGAAGTAGTATTACAGCTAAAAAAGCATTAAGAATAAGTATAGTAAACACTATGCTTATTCTTTTTCTTTATATTCTTATTATATGGAAATTATGAGTAAAGAAGAAATAATAGCACAACTAACTTTATTAGATACATCAGCTTATAGATGCATAGGTTTATCAGAAACTGGTAAATATGTAAAAGAACCTATAGGTTATAGAAGAAATTTATTTTATATCTATAATAAGTTAAGAAAAACAGATTTAATTAAACTTTTAAATACAAAAAATGGCAAATAATAAATATTGGGAAGAATACGCAACTAAACATCTCAAAGGAAGAACTATTGTAGATGTAAGATATTTAAATAATGAAGAAATGAAAGGTATGGGGTGGCACAGAAAATCTATTGTAATAGAATTAAATGATGGCTCATTATTATTTCCATCAAGAGATGATGAAGGTAACGATGCCGGAACATTGTTTGGTCAATCTCCAGATAATAAATCTTTAACATTTCCTGTAATATCATGATACCAGGATTCGAAGATCAAACAGCACCATTAACTGATTATGAGAAAATTACTTTAATGCCTCTTATTGTAGTAGGTCTATCTAAAAGAAAAGGAGTAAACAATGCAATAACTAATGCCGGAATATGCAAAGCATTAAAAAGTAGAGGATATACAAAAGTAAATTCTGCTCGAAT